>JAABUT010001451.1_pt1 | contig 26914 bp, 19 predicted proteins | sample 5559281 | NCBI WGS metagenome assembly JAABUT01 (sample SAMN10711880, study PRJNA513359) | rock metagenome | isolation source: Antarctica rocks | place: Antarctica: Victoria Land, Ricker Hills nord | collected 2016-01-04
CCTGGCCCTTCGGCCCGGCGTCGGCGACCGCCTTGGCCGGGTCGCCGCCCGAGGGGAGCGGCACCGAGCCGGGCTTGGTCGCGGTGGGCTGCGCCGCGGGAGGCTTGGCCGCGGGAGGCTGGGCCGCGGGAGGCTGGGCCGCTCCAGTCGGATTGGCCTGCGCGCCGGTCGTTTTCGCTGGAGTCGGTGGCACGGCGACACCGGAGGTGGGGATGGCGCTGGCATTCGGTGCGGTCGACGGCGCTGCCGCGGATCCGGACGGCGCGGCCGGCGCGGACGGCGCGGACGGGGCTGTGGAACCGCTGCTCGCCGAGGCGCTCACCGCAGCCGGTGGAAGTGCCGGAGCGACCGGAGTCTTGCTGCTCGAGCTGCAGCCGAGCAGGCCGGCACAGCCCAGAGCGGTGAGAGCAATGGCCAATTTGCGCAGTGGAGTCACAGTCTCGATAGTGCCATGGGCGAGCACACCGAGGTCCACGGACCTCGACAGCGATGTGGGTGAGTCGTTCGGTCGCTGGGTGCTCGGCGACGATGAGGCAGTACTGACCGCCGTCACCAGCGAACGTGGCCTGTGGCTTTCACGCCGGGGACCCCCCGACTTGTTGTGCAGTGGGTTCCGCAACGGCCATGTCGAGCACCGTGTCTGCGCGCGAGGTACGCGGCGGCTCGGTCGACACCACGATGTGTCTGTACGCGCGGGAGCGGTGCACCACAACCCCTGGGTGCAGCACACCGTACTGCCCTGGTACAGCCGGCTGGCTGACGGCCGACATCCCATAGGGCAGCGCCGCGGTCAGAAGCGCCGGGCGGATCAGTGGTTTAGAGGTGGTGGCATAGTCGCCGTGGAATATTCGCTGCCATGCCCTCGAGCGACAGCGGCGCTGCAGTGTTCTGTCGGTCACGAGCGGAGCGGATGACGGGAATCGAACCCGCGTGTTCAGCTTGGGAAGCTGATGTTCTGCCATTGAACTACATCCGCATGGCACCTCATCGGTACCGCGCCTCGTCAGCGCCGCGGCAGAGCATAACGCGACTACCACCCGCGCAGGTCCACCGCCCAGCGTTGCCGCACCTGGTCTCCGTCCACCAGCCACATCGCCTCGTGCAGCGCCACCGTCGGATCGACGTGTGCGGGCAGCACGCGGACGCGAGCCCCGACCGATAGCGGCTCAGCAGGGGCGAAGGTGGTGTGCTCGTCGCTGCAGAACCACACCTGTGCATCGGCAATGGTGGGGTTGCCGTGGTCCATGCCCAACGACTTCAACCCCACGTCGGCGACGGCGTAGTCCGGGCTTACCGAGATGACGGTGGCCAGGATCGACAGTGCGTGCCCGAACGGGTAGCCCAGCGTCGCGTACGAGGTGTCCATCAGCGCGTAGGAGCCGGCCTGGATCTCGGTGGCCCAGGTGTTGATGGCGTAGGTGCCGGTGCCGCCGGCGCTGACCAGGTCCCCACCGACGTCGGTGTGCGCGGCCAGCAACAGGCCCATGGCCTCTTCGGTAAGGCGTCGCTGCTCATCGGGGGGCTGCATCATCATCAGGTGGCCCTCGTAGCCCATCACTCCGCGCACCGTCAGCCCGCGGGCGCGCGCCAACTCGGCGATGCGCCCGGCCTCGGCGGGTGGGCAGCCGCACCGGGGCAGGCCGATGTTCACGTCCACCACCACCTCTCGCACGCCGCCGTCGGCCGCTGCTGCCACGGTTTCCGGCGAGTCCACGGCGACCGTCACCCGGTGTCCCTGCTCCACCAGGGCGCCGAGCCGGTGGGCGGCGAGCACCTCGTTGGCCAGCAGCAGGTCGGTGCCGAGGCCTGCCTTTGCCATGCCTTCGACCTCCCGGATGGTCGCGCAGGTAAAGCCGTGGTGCCCGGCAGCATGCTGCACCCGGGCCAGCTCGGTGCACTTGTGCGCCTTGACGTGCGGGCGCAGACGGGTTCCTGGCAGCGCCGAAGCCATGACGTCTACATTGGACTGAAGTACCTCGCGCTCGACGAGCAGGGCTGGGGTCTGCAGCTCGTCGATCCTCATCCGAGCACCCGCGTGAGGTAATCATTACCGAAGCGCCGCTCCGGGTCGACGGCCTCGCGCACCGCAGAGAACTCCTCGAAGCGGGGGTAGCGCCCGTGTAACGTCCCCGCGTCCTGGTAGTGCACTTTCCCCCAGTGCGGCCGGCCGTCCAGGTCGTTCATCACGTCCTCCACTGCCCGAAAGTATTGCTCGTAAGGCTGTCCGCGGAACATGTGCACGGCCAGGTACGCGGTGTCCCGCCCGGACGCGGTGGACAGCGGGATGTCGTCCGCGGCGGCGAAGCGCACCTCCACCGGGAAGGAGACGGCCAGCTGGTGCCGCATGATCGCCGCTTCGATGCCGGCCAGTGCGGCGCGCACCGCGTCGGCAGGCACCGCGTATTCCATTTCCACGAAGCGAACCCGACGCGGGGAGACCAGCACGCGGTGCGAGGTGTCGGAGTAGTCGCGGGCGCCGAGGAGCCGAGCGGCGGCGTTGTTGATCCGCGGAATGAGACTGGGCAGCACAGCGCCGAGCCGGCAGGTGAGCTCGAATGCGCCGTTGCTGAGCACCTCGTCCTCCAGCAGCGCCCGTATCCGGGGTAGCGGCTGCGGTGCCTGCTCGACAGGCAACCGATTGTTGCGCTTGGTCAGCGTACGGCTGGTGTGCGGGAACCAGTAGAACTCGAAGTGCTCGTTGGTGCCGATCAGCTCGTCCAGCTGCGCGAGTACGTCGGGCAGCGCCATCGGCTGCTCCTGCGCACGCAGCGCGAAGGCGTCCTCGACCTGCAGGGTGATCGTGCTGAGCACACCCAGCGCGCCGAGTCCCAGCCGCGCCGCGCTGAACAGCTCGGGACGCTCGGTAGCACTGGTGTTGACCACCGATCCGTCGGCGAGTACCAGCTCCATGCCCCGCACCTGGGTGGCGAGACCCCCGATCCGCCCGCCGGTGCCGTGGGTGCCGGTGGAAAGGGCGCCGGCCACCGTCTGCACGTCGATGTCGCCGAGGTTGCTCAGGGCGAGCCCCAGCGCGGCGAGGGCGGGATTGAGCAGGCGGAGCGGCATGCCGGCCTGCACGGTGATTAGGTGCGAGCGCCGGTCCGCGGCGACGAGCTGCGCCATCTGCGATAGATCCACCTGGACGCCGTCGGTGACGCCGATCGCGGTGAACGAGTGTCCCGACCCGATCGCCTTCACACGTTGACGCTCAGCAGCGGCCGCCTGCACGATCGCGGCGAGCTCGTCGACGTTGCGCGGGGTGGCGACCGTACTGGGCGTCGCCCGCTGATTGCCCGCCCAGTTACTCCACGCCATGTGCGTACATCCCGATCGTGGACGATCCACCGAGCAGTAGGTCGACTGTCCAAGTATAGCGCGATAACGCCTCATGTTGTCATCCGGTGCGCGCCCAGCTCACCGCTACGCTCTGCCGATGACCGTTACGCTCTGGCGGACGATCTTCGGCAGCAGAGGAGAACCCTGGTGGCGCGTATCGCAGTGGAGGATCGACGCCTACAGCTGGTCGAGGCCACGATAAGGGTGATGTCCGAGCACGGCGTGGCCGCGGCCACGACTCGGCGCATCGCGGCCGAGGCGAACACCACGCTGGCCACCGTGCACTACTGCTTCGAGTCGAAGCAGACCTTGTTGCGCGAGGTGATCACCACCATCGTCGGCCAGCTCGCGTCCTCGTCGGTCCCGGAACTGTCCAACAATCGGGATCTGCCGACCCTGGTGCAGGAGCTGCTGGAAGGCCTCTGGGCGGTGATCGAGAGCGAGCCGCAGCGGCAACAACTGACGTATGAGCTGACCCAGTTCGCGTTACGGGAGCCCGGCCTGGCCGACCTGGCGCGGTGGCAGTACGAGCTGTACTACGCCGAGTGCGCCCGCATCCTCGACGCAGTGGCTGTGGCTACCGGGTGGACGTGGACGGTCCCGTTGGATGTGGCGGCGCGCATGTTGCTGACGGCGATCGACGGGGTAGTACTCGGTTGGCTCGTCGATGGCGACGGTGCCCGGGCACGCACGGTGTTACTGACCTACGGCGAGCTGCTCGCTACGCTCGCTCGGGAGTGATTGTTGGCGGTAGGCCGCCACGTTTCACGCAGGAGCCATCGGCGCAGGCCGGCCGAAGAGGAAGCCTTGTCCCTCTGGGCAACCGTGCGCGAGAAGCCAGTCCGCCTGCGCAGCAGTTTCGATACCCTCGGCAATGACGTTGATGCCGAGGCCCACACCGAGGTGAATCAAGCCGTCGACCAGTTTCTGTGCGACCGCCCCAAAGGGGAGATCGGCCACGAAGGACTGATCGATCTTGAGGGCACCGATGGGTAGACGGTGCAGTGCAGTAATACTCGATTGACGGGTGCCGAAGTCGTCAAGGGCCAGCACCACTCCCATGTCGTTGAGCGCAGTGGTCGATCGGCGGGTCGACGGAGACGCGCTCAGCACCACGGTCTCGGTGATCTCCAGGCACAGTCGGCTGGGAGGCAGTCCGCTGACCGTCAGCTCGCGGCGCACCAGCTCGGTAAAGCGACTGTGCGAGAGGTGATGCGCGGAGATGTTGACGCACAGCAAAGCCTGATCGGACCAGGTCATGGCATGCAGACACGCCCGATGTAACACCCAGCGGCCCACTTCCATGGCGAGCTGGCCGCCCTCTGCGGCAGGCAGGAAGACGTCGGGCAGCAGCAGCCCCCGATCCGGGTGGACCCACCGCAACAGTGCCTCCCTGCCCACCACCTTCCGGTCGGCCAGGGTCACGATCGGTTGGTAGTCCAAGCGCAGCTGGTCCTGCTCGATCGCCGTCTGGAGCTCGCGGGCCACCATCAATCGGTCCACCGCGTCGCTCTGCGTCCCTGAGTCGTAGACGTCGATGCGCCCATGGCCGCGGCGCTTGACCCGGTACATCGATCTGTCCGCCAGGCGAAGCAGGTCCTCGGCGGGTGGCTGGTGGCCGATCGCGATTCCGATGCTCGCGGAGATGTCGATCCGCTCTCCGCTGACGTAGAAGGGGGCGTCGAACATCGTCCCGACCCGGTCGGCCAAGGTCCGAACGTGTCCCAGGTCGGTGACCTGCTCGCAGATCACCACGAACTCGTCGCCCCCCAGCCTGACCGCAGTGTCGCCTTCCCGGACGACGTGCGACAACCGTTGAGCGACCTGACGCAGCAGTTCGTCGCCCACCTCGTGGCCCAGGGTGTCGTTGATGGTCTTGAAGTCGTCGAGGTCGAGGAAGAGCACACCGACTGCCCCGCCGTCCCGATCGGCCAGGGTGAGGGCATGGGTAAGGCGGTCGAGCAGGACCAGGCGGTTGGGAAGCCCGGTCAGCGGGTCCGACACCGCCATGCGCGCCAGCTCAGCCTGTGCGTCCTTGCGTGCGGTGATGTCCTCCAGCTGGACCACCACGCAGTCCACGTTGCCGTCACGTCCGCGTACCGCGGCCGCATGCCGGTGCGCCCAGACCACGGTGCCGTCAGCCCGGACGTAGCGCTTGTCCGCCTCGCTGGCGTCGATGGCGCCCTCGAACATTGCGGTGAAGGCCGCTTCTGCCTCAGCCACGTCCTCCGGGTAGGTCACATCGCGGAAGGTCAGCTGCATCAGCTGCTCCTCGGGGTAGCCGGTCAGCTCGCACATCGCGCCGTTGACCTGAAGCCAGTGACGGTCGGGACCGAGCACGGCCATGCCGATCGGTGCATTCGCCAGGGCGAGCCGAAACAGCGACAGCGCCGCATCTCGCTCGCGCTCGGCCGTGACCCGCTCGGTGACGTCCCTGGTGATGGTCTGGATCTGGAGCTGCTCGATAGAACGGTCGAACATCACCTGCCCGACGCACTCCACCCAGAGCCAGTGGCCATCGGCATGCCGAACCCGGAACACGGCAGCCTGAGAGTCGCCGGCGCTCGCGCGTTCCATGGCGACGTCGACCCCGGCACGGTCGGCGGGCTCGATGAGGTCGAGTCCTCGGGTGCCGACCAAGTCCTCCGGCTCATAGCCGAGAAGCTCCCGCGACGCCGCTGAGACCCAGATGAACGTCGTGTCCGGCAGGTGGAGCGCGACCATGCTGCTGGATCTCTCGATGAGCAAGCGCGTTGCCCGCTCGGACTCGGACTGCTGCAGCTGCGAGGCGCGCACCCCTTCGATCGCGGTGAATGCGGACAGCACTCCGATGAGCGTGTCATCCTCGCCGCGCACCGGGTTGCTCTCTACGTCGAGCCACACCTGCCGGCCGGCTGGCGTGCCGCGTGGCCGCCGCACGCCAACGACATAGCCGGGGGCCGACTCTCCCGTGTCCAGCACTCTCGCCGCGGAGTTCTCGGTCGGGCGCACCCCGTGCCCGTCCTGGTCGATGACCGCGAACAAGGGCTTCGTCCCGGAGGCGAGCTGCAGCTCGGCCAGCGTGTGACCGAGGAGGCGTTCCGCCGCCGAGTTGATGGCCACCACAGCGCCCGTCGCGTCGTGAAGGACTCGTCCGACGGCGCCACCGTCCGAGCCGAGCTCGTCCGCCAACGCCGACAGGTTCACTGCTGGCCTCCCTCGACGGTCGCTCGATCAAACAATGGCAGCCGTGCGGCACAGGCGCCATACCAAGTCGGATCGGGGCAGGTCGCCGGGATACCCTCGCCGTGTGCTGCTCTCCGATCGTGATATCCGGGCCGAGATCACCGGAGGACGTCTGGGTGTGGACCCGTTCGACGACGCGATGGTGCAGCCCTCGAGCGTGGACGTCCGCCTCGACCGCTTCTTCCGGGTGTTCAACAACACCCGTTACACCCACATAGACCCGGCCGAGCAGCAGGACGAGCTGACTTCGCTGGTGGAGGCCGACGGTGACGAACCGTTCGTGCTGCACCCCGGCGAGTTCGTGCTCGGCTCCACACTAGAGGTGTGCTCCTTACCCGACGACCTGGCCGGGAGGCTCGAGGGCAAGTCCTCTCTAGGGCGTCTCGGCCTGCTGACCCACTCCACCGCCGGATTCATCGACCCAGGCTTCTCCGGCCACATCACCCTTGAGCTGTCCAACGTGGCTAACCTGCCCATCACGCTGTGGCCGGGGATGAAGATCGGGCAGCTGTGCCTGATCAAGTTGTCGAGCCCTGCGGAGAACCCTTACGGCAGTGCCGCGGCGGGGTCGCGCTACCAGAACCAGCGCGGACCCACCCCCTCGAAGGCCTACCTCAACTTCCACCGGGTGAGCACGGCGCGCTGAGGGCGATCAGCGAATGGGGCAGTTCCTCGATGAGGTCCGACAACGGTAGCGTGCAGCCGGGGTAATAGTCCTGGGCCAGCGGGTATCCCACGCGGCGAGCGTGGTGGCTTGGTGGGTGGTCTCGTGGCATCGACATCTCGTTCGCCTCGGCGATCACCGCGATCCCGAGCGCGTCGGAAAGGGCCGCGATGCGCAGATGCCAGGACCGGAAGGCGCGCAGCTCAGCTGACCGGCGCGATTTCCTCGATATGGCGAACGCAGTTACGCCCGTCGCCCTTCGCTTCATACAGCGCCGTGTCCGCTGCCGCGGTCAGGGCATCGACGTTGGTGCCGTCGGCCGGAAAGCTCGCCACCCCGATCGACGCCGTGAGTCTCGACGGTAAGTCGTGCTCGCCGGCCGCGGCCGGCTTCAGCGCACTAATTGCCTCAGCGAGGCGGACGGCGATCGACACAGCCGCGTCTTTACCTACCCCGTCGAGCACCGCAACGAACTCCTCGCCGCCGAAGCGGCCAAGAGCGTCGTATCCGTGCAACTCCGTCTTCAGGCAGTTTGCCACGCTCCGTAGCATCTGGTCGCCGGCGAGGTGGCCGAACTCGTCGTTGACCCGTTTGAAGTGGTCCAGGTCGATCATCAGGACGGCGGCGGGTTCACCGGCGCGACTAGCGCGCGCCAAATGCCGTCCGGCCATGTCGTGCCAGGCACCTGCGGTGAGCAGCCCGGTCTTAGTATCGGTGCTCGCGGCGGTCTCGAGCTCCTTGACCAGCGCGCTGCGGTGCAAGACGGCGATGAGGACGAAGACCCCGGGGATGAGCCATGGATTACCCAGCATGAATGCGGCCGTGATCACGCCCAGCACCAGTGTGGCGACCTCGAAGCCGACCGCGTCGGTACCAGGCAGCACGTCCCGCACTGTCGGGGGCTGGCGGACGAGGTATGCCGCGGTGACCGTGGCACAGAGGCTGACGGCGGTGTATGCGACGAGGGCAAGAAACGCGGCAATTGCGCCGAAGGCGCTGTCGTGGATCAGGCGAATTCCGATAAGGCCCTGGATGGCAATCGCCGCGTAGACGCCGAGAATCGCGGTGGCACCGCTGAAGACGATCCGGTATGGCCGTGCGGTTCTGTGCCGCCTGCTCCGGAAGAGGATATGGCCGTAAATTGTCAGCACGACCGCTACCGCGTATCCGCCGGGCAGCAGCAGGGCGGCGGCAAAGGTCCAGACCGACGTCGGGTTCGACCAAGTACGGTCTCTGTCGCCCAGATGCAGGTAGCGGCGCAGGAGCTCCACGCGGTTGGCCGTTTCGGAAAACGCCGTGCTCAACCCGATCAGCAGGGCAGCACGGGCAACGTCGATCGCCACCAGGTGTTCGCGCAGCAGTAGGAGAACAGTCAGCAGGCAGAGCACGAACTCAATACCGATAATGAAGGCCCGCGCACGGGGAGGAACCGACCACAAGCCCCAGGCGCGTGCGTGCGATCTCAGCGAAGTCCTGGAGGAGGAGCCGGCGCCGCACTCCACGGTGTCCATGGGCCCACCTCCGGTCTTTTCCCTGCCGTCGCAGCGATATTCACAGTTGGCGTCGTGGCGGCTGTGCCATTGACAAGTCGGGAGGCTCAACACCGCTAAAGGAACTGTAGCGGAAGAGGGCAGTATCAGGGGGGTGATGATCAATATGCGCAGCGCGCTGAGTGGAGTGCGGAGGTGAGAGCGATGCGCAACTGGGAGTTCTGAGTGGTGGGCAGCGGCGGTGACCAGCAGTGGGAGGTGAGAGCGATGCGCAACTGGGAGTTCTGAGTGGTGGGCAGCGGCGGTGACCAGCAGTGGGAGGTGAGAGCGATGCGCAACTGGGAGTTCTGAGTAAGCGGGTACGTGCGCCTTCGTGGGTAGACACCGTGCAGGGCTATTTTGTCGACTCCGCTTGAAGACGGCTCCTGGATCGGCCGATAGCCATCCCTAAGGCCAAGGCACCTCCAACGCCGCCCGAAATCGCGATCGTCGCGACGACGCCGACGCCTTGAGCCAGCGCTCCGCCGGCCAGGAGGCCGACGCCCTGCACCGCGAGCAGGGCCGCGGAAGCCAGGCCCATCGCCTGCCCGCGGCGCCCGTCAGGGAGGGCGTCGACGTACTCCGCGATAAGCGGAACCTGGTACGACGAGCAAACCCCCGCCAGCGCCCATAGCACGAGGGTGAGCGCCAGGCCGGGATGGAAGGCACACAACACGAGCGGCGCGCCCGCCGCGACGGCAAGCGGGCCGACCAGACCGGCACGCACGTCAGGTCGAACAAGTCGGGAGATCAGCAGTGCCCCCACCACGTTTCCCGCCGGGTTGGCGGCGAGCAGCCAACCGGTCGCCGCGGCCCCACCCCCCACCGCGGCCGCGTACGGCACGGCCAGCCCTTCCGGGATCACCCAAACCCCGGCCAGGCAGGCGAGCCCGAGCAGCTGGCGCAGCTGACGACTGCGTGCCACCAAGCGAATGCCCTCCAGGACACCGGAGCCCGTGAGTTCTGCCGACCCTTGGGCGCCCGCCCGTGCTGCGGGACGCGCAGTGAGCCCCCAGCGCAGGACGGCAGCCGAGACTGCGAAGGAGGTGGCATCCGCGGCCAATGCTGTGTGCGCGCCCACCGCGGCGACCGCCACCCCGCCGAGCGCGAAGCCGGCGAGCTGTGACGACTGGTAGGTCGCGGTTCGCAGCCCGAGCGCGGTCACATACCGCTCACCATTGAAGATGTCCGCCAATAGCGCTGGTTCGGCCGCCTTGAACGGCGCGCCCACCATGGTGGCGAGGGTGAGCAGGGCGCCAACCGCCGGCAGCGGCATCGAAGGCAACGCCATGGTCGCGACGAGTCCCGCACGTACCAGGTCGCAACTGATCAGCACGCGGCGCCGTGGATAGCGATCGGCCAGACCGCCCAGCAGCAGGCCGCCCAGAAACGCGGGCAGGAAGGTCAGCGCGTACACCGCCGCGGTGAGCAGAGTGGAGTCGGTGCGTTGAAACACCAGAACCGACAGGGCTACCCTCGCCAGCTGATCGCCGACCAATGACTGCACGCCTGCCACCCAGAGCCATCGGAACTCGCGTTCGGTGAAGACCGAACGGAAGCCCGATCCGGCGCCGCGGCTCGCCGTCGCACGCTGTGCGTCACCTGCCACCTTGCCTCCTCCCCGGGATGACCCATTGCACAGGGCAGCGTCCGACGCTGGCCACAGGCTGCAATAGCGCGACGCTAGTCCTCGTGCGGTGCGAGTGAGCGGATGTGGCCGACGAGGTAGGGCGGGGTGCTGTCGTTGCGGATCACGCGCAAGGTGAGCTCCGCGGGTACCGCTCGTCCGTCGGCGCGCAATAGTCTTCTGCTGATGGTGGCTTCGCCGTCCGTCGGCACGAGCGGTGTCGGCGCTGCGATGTCCTCGGCGTGGACGAACTCGTGCAGCTTGCGTCCGACCATGTCATGCTCGCCCCATCCGAGCAGCCGCAGCAGGGATGCGTTGACCTGGAGGATAACGCCGTCTGCAGCCAGCACGACGACACCGTGCGGGGCCGATTCGAAGACGCTTTGCAGGCGGTGTTCGCGGGCGGTGCGTTCCTCCTCGGCCTGTACCCGTTCGGTGATGTCCATGGCGACCGTCGCGAGCCGGAGTGGCGCTCCGCTCTGCGGATCGCGGGTGACTCGGTGGGTGGCTTCGACCCACACGGTGCGGCCATCCTTGTGCAGGAGGGTATGGACGAGCGTGCGTTCGGTAGGCGTTTCGCTGAAGAGCTCCTTGGCTCGGTGCCGAGGTCGGTGGGCCACCAAGTTCAATGCCTGCGTGCTGACGAGCTCGTTCGGCTGGTAGCCGAGGAGGGCGACTGACTCAGCCGAGACATAGGTGAAGACACCCGACGCGTCGACAACGGTAGTGAGATGATCTGCGCCCATCGGCATGTGGCCGCCCGTGTCGGGGGCGACGAGCCTTCGCACAGAGCGGATTCGGGTGTCGAGCAGGTGGGCCTCGACGGGTCCGCCGAGCAGGCTGCTCTGCACAGCGTCGCAGCCCATGGTGGCGAGCTGTTCGAGTTGCGCGTGGCGGTCGACGCCCTGCGCATATACGCGCAGACCGAGGCAGTGTGCCGATTCGATCACCAGTCGCATCAGCACCGCGTCGGTCGGCTCGACGTCGACGGTGCGGACGAGCGCTTCGTCGATCTTCAACCAATCCAGCGGCAGGTGCCGTAACCCGGCGAGCGAGGACGTCCCGGCACCGAAACCGTCCACCGCCAACCGCACCCCGACATCACGCAAGGCGTTCAGCACAGCGACGAGTTCGTCGCTGTCGGTGCTCATGCTCGGCTCGCCGACTTCCATGGACAATTGACCCGGCCGCAGACCGGTCTCGCGGAGAATGTCCGCAACGAGGTTGACGAAGTCCGGGTCGGTGAGCTGGCTCGGCGAGACGTTCACTGCCATCGCCGCGCCCGCCGCACCTGTCGCTGCCTGACGGTGCCAGAGCGCCGCCTGGCGACATGCTGCGCGGATGGCCCACTCGCCGAGCGGCCCGATCAACCCGGTGCGCTCGGCCAGCGGAACCAGCTGTGCCGGCCCCATCGCGGAGCTCGCGGGCCGGGGCCAGTACACCAGCGCTTCCGTCGCGAGGACCTCCCCCGTCAGCAGATCGACCCTGGGCTGGTAGCGCAGGACCAGCTGACCGTCGTCGAGTGCGGTACGGAGCCGGCGACCCATCGCGGGGTCGTCGGCCCAGCGGCGGCTCTGGGTGATGATCGGGGCGGCGGTGCGCTCCGTGTAGACCTCGCACCTTCCTCGGCCGCGGGTCTTGGCGCGGTACATGGCCAGATCGGCGCGGTGCAGCAAAACCTCGAGCGGTGGAGCCGGCTGGCCGCTGTTGTCGGCGGTTGCGATGCCCACGCTGGCGCCGATCGTGATCACCTTGTCCGCAATGAGAAAAGGGACAACGGCCGCCCGCACCACCCTGTCCGCCACGGTCAGCGCCTGCTCAGCGGTGAGTGGCTCGACCATGAGGATTGCGAACTCGTCGCCAGCGAGCCGCGCAGGCACGTCGCTGGGGCGGCAGGACTCGCGCAACCGTCGGGAGAACTCGACGAGCACCCCGTCCCCGATCGTGTGGCCGAAGTCATCGTTGATGGATTTGAAGTTGTCGAGGTCGATGTAGAGCAATGCGGGGTTGCGCTCGGCCGGAGGAAGTTCGCTCCGACTAGCCCGTACGGGCCCCCTGCCGAGCCCCTCTGCGTGACGTTCCAGCAGCACTCTGTTCGGCAGACCGGTCAGCGGATCGTGCAGGGCGACCTTGGCCAGCTCGGTGTTGGCCCGCGCCAGCTCCTCACGAGCGGCCGACTCCTCGGCCAGCGCGTGCAGCAACTGTTCGCGCAGAACGGCGCGGGCCAAGACGGTGTTCGCGGTGAGCATCAACTCGGTGGCGAGCGCCTGGCACAGCGAAGTAAAGCCCCGAGGCGCGACCTCGGTGTGCGCCACCAGCAGCAGTGCCGAGGCGGGAGCGCCGAACGGCAGCACGTAGTACGAGCGCACCCCCGACGCGTGGTCGAGCGGAAACGCGAGCGGGGCTTGCTTGGCGTCCTGGACGCAGCGCGGCAGCGCTGCACGGGCATTCCACAGGTCCTGCAGCACCGTGCGGACGGCAGCATCCCGGTCAGGAAGAGCCCAGCCGGACTCGTGCACGTGGTACCGCCCATCGGGCAACCAGGTGACGGCCACCTCGCAGCTGAGCGCCGTCGCGGCGACCTCCGCTACGTCGGCCAGCGCATCCGCGACGGTGCCGTCGGGCCCACGGCGAGCTGCCAATGCCTTGCGCGCGTGGACGATCTCCAACTCCTCGGCCAGATGCCGGGCGGGCGTGAGATTCTCGGACCACTCGATGGCGCGCTCGGCTGCGTCGATGAGCGTGGCGGTGGTCGGCGCGAAACCGGACGCCTGCGCAGTGGTTGCGCCGCACACCACCAGCACGTCCTGATTGAGCCGTACGGCCACCGCGCTGGCTGCGTGATACGGGCCGAAAATGCGCTGTGGCTCCCGATAGTGCATCCACAACGGCTGCCCGACTCGCAGACGGGCGCCGAACGGGTCGGTGTTTACGTCTACTTCCAGCGGGGCTGTCCAGGTCTTGCCGCGCCCGGCGCCACCGACGTGAACGAAGCGCGAGCTGGTCACGCGTCGAAAGACGAAGATGTCCGAGGCGCCGAGGTCGTCCGCCAGCTGTTCCATCGTGCGAGCGCTGGACTCGCTCCCCGCTGAGGGCGGCCGACCTGGGGACAGCGGTGCGCCCATCAAGCCCCCTGTCGCGGTCCATTCCTTGGCGCCAGCGTCGCGTGTAGTGCAACTGTAGCCGTGCCACTATTGCTTGTCGTGTGACGAGTTAAAGTAGCTTACGAGCTGTGGGCGGCAGTCGTTGCAGTCGTTTCGCGGTATTGCGGCCTAATCTGAGTGACCTGCCAGAGGCGGTTGTGGCTGGGTGCGGAGGCCGCCGAGCCAGGAACCGGTGGCGTCGCCGTGGTCGGTGTCGCGCCGGACACGGTGCGGCGGGGCCGTGTGGAGGCGCAGGGATTAGACGCCACAAGCGTGGCCACCTCCCGTCGCCGCGAGGGCGGCGGCACGCAGTGTCCGCGATGTCCGGGATTTCGGAGTAGCGGAACGGGCGATCCCGTTTGGCGCAACAGCTACTCTGCGTTAGGGTAATGTTACCCCCGCTGGGCCGGGGCCCGAAAGTAGCTGACGGGTAACGTATCGGCTGTTGGGTAGCCGTTGGGGCAGCGGTGAGACCTTTGCCGAGTGGGGTGGTGTCGATGGATAATCCGGCCCCAACTTATGACGTGTCGGAAGCGTACGACGTGCCGGAAGCCTCCCCGGCCGCGGATATCGACCCTGCTGACGTCGGGTCTTTGGCTGCGGTACCGCCACCGATTTCCGTCCCAGGCTGGGCGCGTCACTACCAGTGGGCCACCCTGGGCTTGGACGCGGTGGGTGGCGCGATCGCTGGGTTGCTCGCGACTTTTGTCCGCTTCGGGGGCGAAGCCACGCGCGGATATCTCCTGCTGAGCCTTGCACTGCCGCTGGTGTGGATAACCACTGTCGCTGCTGCGCAGGGCTACTCCCATCAAGACTTGGGGAGTGGCAGCGACGAATATCGAAATGTCATCCGAGCCGGTGTCGGGTTAGTCGGTGTGGCCGCGTTCATCTCCTACGTCTTCAAGCTCGAGATTGCGCGGGGATTCGTGATCCTTGCGGTGCCGGTGGCCTGCCTGTTCAGTTTGGTGGTTCGCTATGTGGCCCGCCAAGTACTGCATGTCCGGCGGTCGCGGGGCGAATGTCTGCGCTCTGTCGTTGTCGTCGGACGAGATCAGGCGGTGCTTACACTTATCCGGAACCTGGTGGACGACCCGAACTGCGGGATGCGGGTGGTTGCTGCCTGCGTCCCCGACCCATCGGCTGCCGATGCGATACGCGCCGAGGGCATCGACGTGGCCGGGGATTTGGCCAGCGCGGCGGCAGTGGTCAGGGATCTTCGGGCAGATACCGTCGCCGTGACCTCGGCCAGTGAGACTGCGGCGGTATACCTGCGGCGGTTGTCGTGGCAGTTGGAAGGCACCGGCGTCGAGTTGTTGGTGGCGCCCGGCTTGATGGAGGTCGCGGGTCCTCGGCTGCATGTCAGGCCATTCATCGGTCTGCCCCTGCTTCGCGTTCAGCAACCGGAGTTTACCGGTGCGCGCAGGATCGTGAAGGCGATACTCGACCGGACTGTCGCCCTAATTGGTGTGATGATGCTGTCCCCGCTGCTCTTACTGATAGCATTGTGCGTCCGTTTCACCAGCCCCGGGACTGCCCTTTTCCGGCAGCGTCGCGTCGGCCGGGACGGTGAGCCGTTCACGGTGATCAAGTTCCGCACGATGGTCGAAGACGCAGAGTCGCAGCAGTTGTCGCTGATCATTGAAGACGAGGGCGCCGGCCCGTTGTTCAAGCTTCGGAAGGATCCCAGAGTGACCCGCGTGGGCGTTGTCCTACGAAGATTCTCTCTCGATGAATTGCCGCAGCTGTTCAACGTGCTCGGTGGTTCGATGTCGCTGGTCGGCCCCCGGCCGCCGCTGCCAACGGAGGTAAGTACTTACGCGGAGCATGTCAATCGCCGGCTGCTCGTCAAGCCGGGGTTGACCGGACTTTGGCAAATCTCGGGACGAAGTGACCTCACCTGGGAGGAGTCGGTACGTCTTGACCTGCGCTATGTAGAGAACTGGTCGCTGTCGCTGGACCTGCTCATCCTGTGGAAAACGGTTTTCGCGGTGGTCCGCTTTAGGGGTGCATACTGAGGTGGCCGACCCCGACGAGCACCGATTCGCAACCTCCGCGGCGTTGCAACGTCGTCTGCACCAATTGGTGCCTGGTGGCGCACACACTTACGCCCGCGGTTCTGATCAGTACCCCGAACACATGACACCCGTGCTCACTCGAGGTCACGGCGCGCACGTGTGGGACGCCGACGGCAATGAGTACATAGAGTATGGGATGGGCTTGCGGGCCGTGACCCTCGGCCACGGCTACGGCCCGGTGCTGGATGCGGTGCGGCGTGTGCTCGATGATGGCCTGAGCTTCACCAGGCCTACTACACTCGAATTGGCTGCGGCCGAGGACTTCTGCGCGCTCGTCCATGGCGCTGAGATGGTCAAGTTCACCAAGAACGGCTCTGACGCCGTGACGGCCGCTGTGCGACTAGCCCGGCTGGTCACCGGAAGAGATCAGGTTGCGGTGTGCGTCGATCAGCCGTTCTTCTCCGTTGATGACTGGTTCATCGGCTCCACTGCCATGCCCGGGGGTATTCCCGAGGCGATCCGTTCGCTGACCGTGGGCTTCGGCTACAACGACCTCGAATCTTTCCGTGCGGTGCTGGCGTCAGAGCAGATCGCGTGCGTGGTGATGGAGCCGGCCACGGCTCTGCATGAGCCCGAGCCCGGGTTTCTCGAGGGGGTGCGCGAGTTGTGTACCGCGCACGGCACCGTCCTGGTGTTCGACGAGATGATCACGGGGTTCCGGTGGTCGGCCCACGGCGGGCAGCATGTGTATGGGGTGACGCCGGACCTGTCGGCGTGGGGCAAGGCCATGGGCAATGGATTCCCGGTGTCCGCGCTGGCCGGTACCGCGGAGCTGATGTCGCGGGGAGGGCTCGATTGCGACGGGGAGCGGGCGTTCTTGCTCTCCACCACGCACGGTCCCGAAACCGTGTCGCTGGCAGCCTTCCGTGCGGTGGTGGCCACGTACCGGGAGCGCGATGTCGTCGACGAGATGGAACGGGCGGGCCGGCGCCTCGCTCTTGGCGTGGAGCAGGTGTCCCGCGCGGCGGGCACGTTCCCCCAGGTGCAGGCTGTGGGCCGGCCGTCGTGTCTGGTGTTCACCTCCTGCAACGCTGCGGGCCAGCCCTCGCAGGCCTTCCGCGCGTTGTTGCTGCAGGAACTGCTGCGCAGGGGGATTCTCGGCCAGTCTTTTGTCATCTCCGCGGCGCATACCGATGACGACGTGGACGCGACCATAGCTGCCGTGTCCGAGTCGGCCCAGGTCTACCGGCGGGCGCTCGACGCCGGCACCACCGAGGGCTTGTTGCATTCCCGACCGGTTGCACCGGCGCTGCGGGCACTGGCCGCGCCGCGCCGCCTGCAATCAGTACCGCGGCCATGAACGTCTCCCGAAGCGGCAACCTGCACAGTACTGTCCTCATGGGACTCGATGCGCCGCCCGAGCGCATAAGTGACGATGTGAGGGTTCGGCTGTGGAACTGACCTGCAGGCTGTGTGGCTCTCACGAGCTGCGTTCAGTACTTGATCTCGGAGCGACCCCGCCGTGCGAGAGATTTCTCACCGAGGCCCAGCTCGAGGAGCCGGAACTCACCTATCCGCTGCACCTTCGGCTGTGCACGCGGTGTTTGTTGGCGCAGATTCCGGCGCTGATCACTCCCGAGGAAACCTTTACCGAGTACGCCTACTTCTCCTCGTTCTCGACTTCTTGGGTGGAGCACGCCGCTCGTTATGTCGATGCCGCGGTGCAGCGGGCGGCCTTGGACGGCGGCTCGTTCGTCGTAGAGGTGGCGAGCAACGACGGGTACCTGTTGCAACACACCGTGGCGGAGGGTATCCGCAGCCTGGGCATTGAGCCTTCGGTAAACGTGGGGGAAGTGGCACGGGCAAAGGGCGTGCCCACGCTGACCGCGTTCCTCACGCCGGAGACCGGAGCGGCGGTACGCGCCGAGCACGGCGCCGCGGACTGGGTAGTGGCCAACAACGTCTACGCCCACATCCCGGACGTCGTCGGCTTCACGCAGGGCCTCCGCGCGCTGGTGGCCGACGACGGCTGGGTGGCCATCGAGGTGCAGCACCTGCTCACCCTCGTGCAACTGGTCCAGTACGACACGATCTACCACGAGCACTTCCAGTATTACACGGTCGCTTCGGCGCAACGAGCGTTGGCCACCGGTGGGCTGAGTCTGGTTGACGTCGAACTGGTCACCACGCACGGTGGCTCAATCCGCTTGTGGGCCAAGCCAGCCGAGAGCGCAGGACCACCGAGTGACGCCGTCCGGCAGGTGCTAGCCGAGGAGAACGCGGCTGGGCTGCACACCATGCGAGGTTACGCCGCGTTTGCCGCGGATGCCGGCAGGGTGCGCGCCGATCTGCTGCAGTTCCTGCTCACCGCACGCGCCGAGGGGAAGACGGTGGTGGGCTACGGCGCACCTGGCAAGGGCAACACCCTGCTCAACCACTGCGGTGTCCGTCCCGACCTGCTGGCCTACACGGTCGATCGCAATCCCTACAAGCACGGCCGGTACACCCCAGGAACCCGGATCCCCATTCACGGGCCCGAGCGGATCGATGTAGACCGGCCGGACTACGTGCTCGTCCTGCCGTGGAACCTGCGCACCGAGATCACCGCCCAGCTCGCGCACGTGGCCGACTGGGGCGGCCAGCTCGTGTTTCCCATCCCACGCCTGGAGGTCGTCGCACCATGAAGGTTGTCTTGTTCTGTGGCGGGTATGGGATGCGCATGCGCACCGGAGTCATCGACGATCTGCCTAAGCCGATGCACCGCGTGGGACCACGGCCGCTGCTGTGGCATGTGATGCGATACTACGCGCATTTCGGCCACAAGGACTTTGTGCTGTGCCTGGGCTACGGCGCCCACCACATCAAGGAGTTCTTCCTGCAGTATCGAGAGACGACCTCCAACGACTTCGTCCTGCACGGCGGGGACGTCGAGCTGCTGAGCTCCGACATCGCCGACTGGACGATCACCTTCGTGCACACCGGCCTCGAGTCACCGATCGGTGAGCGGCTGCGTCGCGTCCGTCAGCACCTGGACGGGGAGGAGATGTTTCTCGCCAACTACGCCGATGTGCTCACCGATGCGCCGCTGGACCGGATGGTCGACACCTTCGCCGCCTCCGACGCGGGGGCGTCAATCATGGTGGTGCCGCCGCAAAGTTCTTTTCATTGTGTGCAACTACCGGTGGACTCGCCCGACTTCTCCGACACCCGAGTGTCGGAGGTGATGCCGGTGAGTCGTCTTCCCGTCTGGGAGAACGCAGGCTTCTTCGTGCTTCGCCCTGAGGTGTTCGACTACCTGCCCGAAAACGGCGACCTGATCGAGGATGGATGTGGCGCTCTCGCCGCCCAGGGAAGGCTGATGACCCAGCCCTACCGGGGTTTCTGGCGGCCTGCGGACACGGTCAAGGAGCGCACCGCCCTCGAGGCCTCCTACGCTGCGGGGGTGCGGCCGTGGGCGCTTTGGGAGCAAGCCGCCGAGCGGGACCCGCTGACCGCAGCGCTGCAGCAGCTGTCGGTCGCCAGCTCACCCGCCCGCGAGGGTTGATGATCGCGCTGCTTCCCGATGTCGACCGGGGCGTTGCGGTGCTGGGCGCGCACTGTGACGACATCGCGATCGGTGCCGGCGCAACCTTGCTCGGATTGTGTGCGGCCGTACCCGGGCTGGTAGTACATGCACTGGTCCTCTCCGGGGCACGCACGCCACGCGAGGTGGAGGAGCGTGCTGCGCTGACGGCATTCTGCCCTGGGGCGCAGCTGCAGGTCACGGTCGAGGACCTGCCCGACGGGAAGTTACCGGCGCACTGGGCGCCGGCCAAGGAAGCCGTGCACGCCTTACGGAGACGATGTGATCCGGACCTGGTGCTTGCCCCCGCTCAGCACGATGCCCACCAGGATCACCGCACACTGGCCGAGTTGGTGCCCACGGAGTTCCGCACCCACACCACGTTGGGATACGAGATCCTCAAGTGGGAATCGGACCTGGCTCAGCCCGCCGTGCTGATGCCGGTGGACGAGACTGCCGCACGCAAGGTGGAGCTGTTGCACCAGCACTACCCTTCCCAGCACCAGCGCACCTGGTTCGACGCGGAATCATTCCTAGGGCTCATGCGGGTACGCGGGGTGCAGAGTGGCGTGCGCTACGCGGAGGGTTTCCACTGCAGCAAGCTCGTCATCGGAAAGGTATGCGCATGAAGGTTCTGCTCACCGGGCACCAGGGCTACCTCGGCACCGTGATGGCACCGGTGCTCGTGGCCGACGGACACGACGTCGTCGGCCTCGACACCGGCTTGTTCGCCGACTGTGTGCTCGGCCCGCAGCCACAGGATCCGCCAGGTCTCGCGGTCGATCTTCGTGACGTCACGCCCGCGCACCTCGCCGGTATTGATGCCCTGGTCCACCTGGCGGCGCTGAGCAACGATCCGCTCGGGTCGCTCGCGCCTGACATCACCTACGACATCAACCACCACGCCTCGGTACGGTTGGCGAAGGCCGCCAAGGAAGCAGGGGTGCAACGGTTCCTTTATGCGTCGACCTGTTCGGTCTACGGGGCGTCGGGTACTGCGGGTCTCGTCACCGAGGACGCGGTGTTGGCGCCGGTAACACCGTATGCGGAGAGCAAGGTCCGGGTGGAGGACGAGCTACTGGCGCTGGCGGACGACTCCTTCAGCCCGACGTCGCTGCGCAATGCCACAGCCTTCGGCTTCTCGCCGCGGTTGCGTGCCGACATCGTACTGAACAACCTGGTCGGCCACGCCGTGCTCAGCGGGACCGTGCTCGTCCTCTCCGACGGGACGCCGTGGCGCCCGCTGGTGCACGCCGGCGACATCGCGGCCGCGTTCGCCGCCACGCTCGAAGCGCCGCGGGAGGCCGTGCACTGCCAGGCGTTCAACGTCGGCCACCCGGAGAACAACGTCACCGTCGCGGAGATAGCCGACAGCGTGGTCCGCGCTGTACCGGGCTCCACGCTGAAGGTCACCGGCGAGGCGGGCGGGGACCCGCGGAGCTACCGGGTCGACTTCGCCAAGATGACGGCCGCCGTTCCCGCGTTCGTGCCCCGCTGGAAGGTGCCGGACGGCGCAGCAGAGCTCGCCGCCGCCTACCGTGAGCACGGGCTCACCGCGGATGCCTTCCGCGAGCGGTTCACCCGCTTGGCTCGGCTCTCGGCCCGACAGGGAGCCGGCGAGCTCTCCGGCGACATGCGTGTGCTGTGAGCTCAACCCACCAACTGGGTCCAGGAACCGAGCTGGGCATCCCGCTTACTGATCACCGTCGGTTGCGCGGGCCACGCGATGCCCAGGTCCGGGTCGTTCCACTGCACGCCGAGATCGGCGGCGGGATCGTGCTCCGCGTCGATGCGGTAGCAGACGTCGGCGTCGCTGAGCGCCAAGAAACCGTGCAACATGCCCGCAGGCACGTACAAGCTGTGAAAAGACACGTCGTCGAGCAGGAACGCCTCGTGCCGGCCGAAGGTCGGGCTGCCCACTCGGGCGTCGACCAGCACGTCGTGCACCGCGCCACGCGCGCAGCGCACCAGCTTCGCCTCCCCGGCTCCCGAGCGGCCGTGCATGCCGCGCAGCACGCCGGCGCGGGAACGCGACTGGCTGTCCTGCAGAAAGCGGTCACCCGCGATTCCCGCCCGGTCGGCCACGGCGACGTCGAAGGTGCGGGTGAACAAGCCTCGATCGTCAGTGTGTGGCGTGGGGACAAACAGCATTACCCCGGGCAGCGTCGTCTCGCGGATCTCCATGGGGGCATTCTGCCTCGCGTGCGGGCGGCATGATGATCGCCTGCCGGTGGTGCATTCGCCCCTGCACGGTGGTGCTCGATCTGGGCGAGCAGCCCGCCGCGGACCACTTCCCGCTGCCCACCGACCCACTGCCCGACCCGGTCTACCCGCTCCGAATGGCGCTGTGCCCCGGTTGCGGACTGGCTCAGCTGGCCGAGGACGCTACCGTGCCCGATGAGCCGCGTGGGATCGAGCCGGCCGCACTGCGCGCGCAGGCTGAGCACGCGGTTACCGCAGTAGCGTTGAGCGGCTGCCTTCCACCGAACGGGACGGTACGCGAATTCGGGAGCCCTCACGGTGGTTCGTGGGAGGTGCCGCTGCGCTCGTGCGGTTTGGAACCGATCACGGGGGCCGCCGACGTGGTGGTGGACGTGTTCGGGATGATGCACGAAGCCGATCAGCGCGCGGGGATGGCTGAGCGGGTGGGGGCCGTGCGGCCCGGTGGCGTGTTGCTGATGCAGTTCCACAGTCTTGCAGCCATTGTTGCCCAAGGCAGTTGGAACGCGCTGCGGCACGGGCATTTTGCGTACTACTCGGTGCCCGCACTGCTCGGCATGGCCGGTGAGCTGGGTTGGGTGGCAGTCGCGGCCTGGGAGTTCGACCTCTACGGCGGCACGGTGCTGCTCGCGTTCCGCAGGGACGGAGCGCAGACGCCGGAGGTCACTGCTTTGGCCGAGCGCGAGCGGGCCGCCGGGGTCGTCGACGCTGCGTGGGTGGCGACGCTTGGAGCGGTGGCTAGCAGCACGGCCTTGCGGGAGTTTCTGGAGCACGAGCGCGCTGAGGGGCGCGCCGTGCTCGGGTACGGGGCAGCGTCGCGGAGTGTGGCCCTGCTGCAGCGGGCACGCGTAGGCCCCGAGCTGCTCGCGGCGGTTGCCGATGCATCGGCGCCCAAACAGGGCCGCACGCTGCCGGGTTCGCGGGTGCCGGTGATCAGCCCCGGAGCGCTCGTCGAGGCGGCGCCAGACCGAGTCGTGCTGTTTGTCGGCGATTTGCTGGCAGAGGTGCGGCGCACCATTCCAGAGGTGGAGGCGCGCGGAGGGGCCTGGGTGGTGTTGGAGCCAGAGCTGCGGGTCGTTCCTTCGGACGCTGCGCAGGGGAACCGCAGCCGGTGAACGGCCCTGGCGAGGAGCCGTCCGTGCAGGCACAGGTCGCACCGCGTGCGCCCCGCAGTCCCCGGCGCCGCTGGCTGCGTCGGACCGCAGGGCTCGCTTTCCTCATACTGCTGTGCATTGGTGGCTGGCTTGGCATCAGCGGCTACCGGGCGTACGCCGAGCTCAGCGCGGCGAAGGATCATCTCGAAGCGGCAAAGCAGGCCTTGCTGCGTGCCGACAGCGCAACGGCGCAAGGTGAGGTCGACCTGGCAGTCGACAATGCTGCGGCGGCGCGTGGCAACACCAGCACGGTGCTCTGGGACGTCGTTGCGGCGGTTCCCGGCGTCGGGCAGCCCTTCGACGCGGCTGCGAAGATCAGCGCCGCGGTAGACGAACTCGCAGTACAGGCCTTGCGACCAGCGGCTTCCGCGGGGGCGGCGCTGGCCCCGGACACATTGCGTGGAGCCGACGGCGCAATCAATCTCGACGCGCTGGTCTCGGCGCGCGCACCGTTGCAGCACGCCGCCGCGGCGGCCGCCAGGCTGTCCGCGATCGTGAACACCATTCCGTCAGGTGGATATGTGGACACCGTGGAAGCCGCGCGTGAGCAGCTACAAGTGCAGACCCGTGAACTGGTCGGACTGCTGAACACCGCCACCGACGCGGCAACCATCGTCCCGCCGATGTTGGGCAGTGACGGGCCCCGTACCTACTTCTTCGCGTTTCAGACCAATGCCGAGGCCCGCGGGACGGGGGGACTGCTGGGCTCCTTCGCTATTCTGCGCACCGACCACGGACACGTGAGCGTCGTGAAGATGGGCAGCGGCAGTAACGCGGACCTCGTCGACCAGGGCAGCAACCCCGTCAACTTGGGGCCCGAGTTTGCCCAGCAGGGCTACATCGGCAACTCCACCACCGCGTGGGGCAACTCCAACATCAGCGCGAACTTTCCCTATGTCGCGCAGATCTGGGCATCTCTGTGGCAGCTGCAGTCTGGGCAGCGTGTCGACGGTGTTATGGCGACTGACCCCGTCGCGCTGGCTTATCTGCTGGATGTCGTCGGTGGACTGACGCTGCCGGACGGCCAGTTCGTCGATGGCGACAACTTCGTGCAGATCACCGAGTCGGAGATCTACGAGAAATTTCCGGGACTCGACGGTGCCGACCGAGATGCCCGCAAGGTCTACGAACAGGGCATTTCGGGGGAGCTGGTACAGAAGATCATCGGGGACTCCGGCGGCCACACCGTTGACCTGCTTCGGGCGTTGGGCAAGGCGGCGGCGGAGGGACGGCTGGACCTGTGGAGCGCGCTTCCTGATGAACAAGCGGTGCTGGACCCGACGCCGCTGGGTCACGAGGTGCCCGACGACTCCGCGCCCTACGCGGGACTGGTGGTCAACAACAGTTCACACGGCAAGTTGGATTACTACCTGGGGCGGGCGGTGAACTACACCGCCGGTGGCTGCGGCCAACCAAACCGGCAGTCCACGGTGGCCGCCACGCTGACCAACAACGCACCGCCACAGGGGCTTCCGACCTTCGTCACCATCGGCTCACCACCGGGCCCGGTAGGGACCAATCGGTCCGACGTCACGCTGTACGCCACTGCCGGGGCTCAGTTGACGGCGGTGACGGTCAACGGTGTGCCCGCGGCCGCAAAACCGGGGACCGAGCGCGGTCATCCCGTGTTCACCATCAACGTCGAGATACCACCAGGCGCTGCGGTGGTTGTGATATTTGTGCTGACCGAACCAACCGCAGCGGGTCGGGCGCGGGTGCCGATCCAGCCGCTGGTACTTCCGATGGACGTCACGACCGACGTTCCCGTGTGTGGCGCGGGCGGGTGAGAAGCACCGTGATCCGGCGTCGTAGGGCGGCGCCAGAGCTCCGAGCTAAGCTCCTTGCGGTCGAGTCGCTGGGAGGTGCGTGGGTGTTGCTGAGACCCGCATCGGCGGAGATGCGCCCATGATTGTCAGCCCTGAGCACGGGACAACGCGTTCCGATGAGCTACAGGCGCCAGCGCAGTTCGCGCGACGCCGGCGTTCGCTGTTCTGGACCGCGCTCGGCTTTATACTCGGCGTCTTGGTCGGGGTCGGCTACTGGTCTGGGTTGCCTGCGAGCTGGCACAGCACGACCTCGGTTGTAGTAACCGGCGGTAGCGGACCGGGCGCGGGCAGCCTGTTCGAAATCAACGGTCAGGCACAGGCGGCTGCGCAGACCGTGGCGAGCTACGCCGAGTCCGATGCGGTGGCAGACGCTGTCGCCCATGAGTTCAATCTGCGTGTCGGGTCGCTGCGGGGCGCCGTACAGGCGGAGCCGAGGCCAGCCAATCTGGTCATCGACATCACTGTGAGCGAACCGGACACCACGGGTCTCGCCGCGGTGACGAACGCTGTCGCCACTGTCGCATCGCAGCAGGTCCAGCAGGTGCAATCCGAGAATTTCGAGGCTGCCCACACCAGAGTCGATGTGGTCAGCGCGGCATCGGAGCCGGTCGACGGCCACCTTCATGCAATGAGCTTCATCCTCGTCCTCGGAGCACTGTTTGGCGGAGGCGCCGGAGCCGGCGCTGCGGCGTTGACGCAACCGGTCACCGCCGCGCGTCGCCGGAGCACGTGGGATCTCGACGGGGAGATCAGAAGCGAGCTGACGGTGTGGTGGGCTGCGTCGCGCCGCCGGAAGGTCCGGATCGGTGTGGGCGGTGCCCTGGTGATGCTGCTGGCCCACGCCGTCACCGGATCGGCGATCCCGCTGATTCTCTTGGGCCTCGTGCTGTCGTTCGGCGCTGTCCGCGACCTCCGGTGGCCCGCGGTGGGAACGCTAATTATCGGGCTTGGTGCGCCGAGTCCGCGCATTACCTTGTTGCCGCTGGGCGTCGTCACTGTGTCCATCCAGGACGTCTTGATCCTTACGGGCATCGCGGGGGTGGCGTGGCGCTGGTGGTATAGGCGACAAAGAAGCGAAGGTGCCCGGGTATTTGGTCCGCCGTTGCTCGCGTTCATCGTCGCCATTGTGTGTGGTGGCATCGTGGGATTGGTGCGCGGCGCCGACCACACCAACTTGGCCGAGCCAGTACGGGTGATGCTGCTCATGCCCGCGGCGTATCTGCTGTTCCTCCGGGCCTTTGCTGGCCGGGCGGCACAAATGCTGTTGGTGCTGCTCTCCTGCGCATTTGTCAGTAGTTCGCTTGCGCTACTCGCGGTGCCCTTAGGCTGGACGGCGCTGCAATCGAACGTTCGTGATTATGTCGTCACCGGCTCGACCGAGGCGTCGGTGTCGCGGCTTTCGGATCCGGTTCTGGCCAGCTGGTCGGTGCTGTTGGTGGTGCTTGCGGCTGGCATCGCGTGGGGAACCAAGCGTTCGTTCTGGCTGCTGGTGGCGCTGCCCGGCGTGGCACTTGTAGCACTCAGCTTCAACCGGAGCACGTGGGCTCCGATCCTTGTCATCGTCATCCTGGCGGCCGGTCTGCGTGGCGGCATGAGGGGCATTGTGCAGCGGGCGGTGCTGGTCGCGGTGGTCGGCAGCATCGGGATGAGCATCGCACTGTCAGGCACACTCGGCCCCTCTGCCCAGCAGCTCGGTACCCGGGCAGTCAGTGCGGTGACGGGTGAGGCTACCAAGGAGAGCAGCCTCACCGACCGGCTGGTCGAGGACAAGGCGGCGGTAGCAACCCTCGAAAACGATCCGTATCTGGGCACCGGCGTGGGAATGGAGTATGGCAGGTACGATGTCGTCTACGATCCGTCGCACGACGCGGCTGTGGCGGTGGCGCGACCCTTCATCCATAACCAGTATTTCCGGCTTTGGCTGCTACTCGGCATTCCCGGACTGACGGCCATGATGTGGTTGCTCGTGCGGTTGGGTTCGGCCGTGGTTCAACTGACGCGTACGGTGGGTACCGGCCGCGCCGCGGTGCCCATTGCGGCTGCGCTGGGCCTTCTCTGCATCGGCTTACAGGGAATTTTTCAGACGAATCTGATCGATCGGCCAACAATGCTGCTATCCGGCAGCACTCTTGCTCTCATCGAAACTTGCGTGCTCATGAAACCTGCGCAGCGGACTGCGGAATAAGCGTTAAGGAGAAGCGAATGACGGCTGCCCTCAGGCGAACGGCTTTGGTGATCTTGGTCGCTGTGCTGTGCGGATTCCTGGCCGCAGCGTATGTGGTACGAGCGAATGCCAAGGGGGTGACCTCAACTGCTCAACTTGTCGTTACCGGCCGGGCGACCGCCTCATCCCAAGACACTCCGTATAGCGCCAATCAATACGTCAACCAGCGCATGTCCACTTACGCGGCTCTTGCCACCGGCGACATCGTGGTCGACCCGGCTGCGCAGAGCATCGGACTTAGCCAGTCTGTGCTCGCGAACTCGGTCAAGGCGACTGTGCCGCAGGACACCACGGTGATCAACTTGTCCGCCACAGGCCCTGACCCCAAGCAGGCGCAGCAGCGAGCGCAAGCGGTGTTGGCGGCGCTCTCAAGCCAGATCGTTGCCCTG
>JAABUT010001454.1_pt1 | contig 26854 bp, 23 predicted proteins | sample 5559281 | NCBI WGS metagenome assembly JAABUT01 (sample SAMN10711880, study PRJNA513359) | rock metagenome | isolation source: Antarctica rocks | place: Antarctica: Victoria Land, Ricker Hills nord | collected 2016-01-04
ACCAGCCGACACGCCGGCGGGAGCGCAAGCAACAACGGTTCAAGTCGCCCGGATCGGCCCAGCGGTTTCTGTCCGCCCATGCCGCAGTCCACAACACGTTCAACACCCAGCGCCACCTCGTTTCACGCAGCACGCTTCGCCAGTTCCGAGCCGAGGCTACGAACGCCTGGACGACGGCTACGGCCGCGTGAGCGCGGGGGGACGAACGTGCTCGACTGCCGTTCGCTTCAAGTTCCCGTGACAGAGCCCGGCGGGAACTGGTGGCGAGCAAACGAGATGGAGTTCATGGGCGAGGATCATAGCGGACCAGGGCCGATGCTGCCGGTTCCTGTGACATTGCCCGATTGACGCAGGCGCCGAAAGCCGCGATCCAGGACGTAACGTTGGACCTTTTCAGGATCGATGACAATCGAGAGTGATGAGTCCGTCATGGCTGATCGCCGCTCCGCGGAGCGTTGCCGGCCAGCAATGCAAGCGCTGCGCCGAGTCCGCCCGGATCAAACGGAATCGCTTGAGCACTCGATCCAAGTTCCATTGCGGCGAGCGGGCCCAGGCCATTACCGAGCGACATGTTGCAGCGCGCGAGGATTGCCGCGCGAAGCCGGTTGGCTGAGATGCGTCAGGCAGGCGGACGGCGGTGAGCGCGGACGAAGTGGTTTTGGGTCGGCGCGTTGGGGGTCGAACCCCATGGCCTGGATCGTCGGGCGCGCGACCGCTCAAAGCACCTTTAAGGGCATGTTGGTCAGCCGCAGAATCTTCAGCAAATGTCGTCCGGCTAGACATGACATCGGGGGTACCCACGGGACGTTGACGGAGGACCCGACTTTCGTATTATGAACTCATTCGCCGGGCGACGAGACCACCTACTTCGCGCAAATGTGCCATCAACGAAGGCCTAATGCGCGCTGCTCGGAGCACGACGCTGGCCGATGTCTACCCAAATCTCATGGTCGGGTGGCCCGCGCCCGCCACGCCGCACACAAGACACTGGCGGAACGGCCCCCGGCGGCCGACGAGCACGAACGCATCCTGGATTTGCTGCGCCGCCGACAGGGCGCGCAACTGGCACGGCTCCTGCGGGCGCACAGCCACGGTAAGAAGTCGGTGATCGAAGCGTCATTCGGGTCCGGCGGCGCATAGGACGAGACTAGATGGCGCCCGCCGACGAGCGGGTCGCACCCTGAACAGAACGGGAGAAGTCAATGGAAATCGGCGTCCACAAAGTGGCCATGAATGCGCCGAGCGATGTCTCGGAGCTTGAGCGTCTGATCGAGGCCGGCGCTGTCGATCCCGCGACGATCGTGGCGCTGATCGGCAAGACCGAAGGAAACGGCGGTGCCAATGATTTCACCCGCGGCTTCGCGACCCTCTCCTACCAGCTGCTGCTCGCGCGATATTTGAGGTGTTCGCCGGAGGAAATTGGGCGCCGCATCGCCTTCGTCTGGTCGGGGGGATGCGAGGGGGTCTTATCGCCGCACGCGACCGTGTTCAGTCGCAAACCCGGCAGGACGGCCAGTGCACCTGGAGACCGCCTCGCGCTCGGCATCGAGGTCACGCGCGACATCCGCCCCGAAGAGGTTGGGACCATGGCCCAGATCGAGGAAGTCGCGGCGGCCGTCAAGCGCTGCCTCGATGCGACGGGGATCAGCGATCCTGCCGATGTCCATTATGTTCAGGTCAAGGGACCGCTCCTCACCCCGGGCAGCATCGCCGATGCCGACAAACGCGGCAAAACGCTGGTGACGCGCGATCCTAACGGCTCCAAAGCTTACGCCCGCGGTGCGACCGCGCTGGGCGTCGCGCTCGGGCTAGGCGAGGTGAAAGGGACCGATCTATCGGACACGGTCATCGCGAAGCGCTTCGACCTGTTCTCGTCTGTCGCGTCGACGTCCGCGGGCGGGGAGCTGAAAAACTGCGAGGTGCTGTTGTTCGGCAATTCGGCGGCCGCGTCGGGCGCTTTTCGCATCGGCCACGCGACGTTGTCGGACGCGATCGACGCCGACGGCGTGCGGGCGGCGCTACACAATGCGGGGCTTGCCTTCAGCTGCAACCCCACGCGCAACGACGCGGCTCGCATCGCCGCCGTCTTCGCCAAGGCGGAGGCGAGTCCGACCGGCGCCATTCGCGGCCGGCGCAACACCATGCTGTCGGACGCCGACATTAACTACGAGCGTCACGCCCGCGCCGCCGTCGGCGCGGTGATCGCCAGCATCACGGGCGACCCGGCCATCTTCGTGTCGGGCGGCACCGAACACCAATGCGCTTCCGGCGCCGCGCCCATCGCGGCGGTGGTACGGGTGTGATCCATCTGGGTTCCCTCCTCCCGTTCGCGGAAGAAGGGGGCGTTGCACGGATGAGAGAGGATCGGCGCTTGATACCCAAAACGTCGACCATCGTAAAAGCCGAATGACCGATCAGTTTGCTCCCATCGAGTGCCAGGTCTTCCGCCTCTCCATGGCGAGCCCCAACGACGTCTCGGCCTTGCGCCAGCTCTTCGACAGCGGAGACCTCGATCCAACGCATGTCGTGGCCGTCGTGGGCAAGACCGAGGGGAACGGTGGCGTCAACGATTTCACGCGGGGGTACTTTACCCAGTCGCTGATGCTGCTGTTGGCCGAAAGGCTCGGCATCTCCGCCGACGCGGTCGCGGCGCGCGTACCCTGCGTGCTTTCGGGCGGCACCGAAGGTGCGCTGAGCCCGCATATGGCGGTTTTTGCGCGCGTGCCGACCACGCAGCCGCCGAGCGCAGCCGCGCTCGCGATCGGCGTCGCCTTCGCGGCCGAAGCGCCGGCCGAAGCAGTGGGACGCATGGCGCAGGTCGAAGCCACGGCCGCCGCCGTCGAAGACGCGATGGCGGATTCGGGCTTGCTGACCGAAGAAGTCGAGTTCGTCCAGGTCAAGGCGCCATGCTTGACCTCGGCCCGCATCGCCGAAGCGCGCGGGCGCGGGGCGACCGTAATCACGACCGACATCAATGGAGCCATGGCCCTGTCCCGCTCGGCCGCCGCCCTCGGGGCCGCCCTGGCGCTCGGCGACACTCCGCGCGAGCGCCTGTCGGAGGCGGCGATCGGGCAGGACATGACCCTTTTCTCGCCGCGCGTGAGCGTGTCCTCGGGTGTCGAGATCACCCGCACCGAGGTCATCGTGCTCGGCAACTCGCCGCGCTGGAGCGGGCCGTTGCGCATCGCGCATCGTCCGATGGCCGACGCGCTTGATATCGGCTCGGTCTACGGTGTGCTCGAGGATCTCGGTATCCAGGCCTTCCCGACCGTCGGCGAAGCGGATCGCCCGCGCATAAAAGCCGTGCTGGTCAAGGGCATGCCGGATCCGAGCGGCACCGTTCGCGGCTTCCGCCACACCATGCTCGACGACACCGACATCAACGCCCAGCGCCATATCCGCGCGGCGCTGGGCGGGCTGGCCAGCGCAGTTCTCGGCGACGGCCGCATCTTCGTCTCTGGCGGCGCCGAGCACCAGGGGCCGGATGGCGGCGGGCTGATCGCGGTGATCGCGGAGGCGGCACGATGAAGGAGATCTGGCAGAGGGGCGTGGCCGAGCTCGGCATGGACTTTCAAGCGGGCCGGCTTGATCCGGTCGCGGTGCTCGATATCTGCCTCGACCGCGTCGTGCGGATCGATCCATATTTGAACAGCATCATCACGCTCGACGCCGCGGGCGCCCGACAGGCGGCTAAGGCTAGTGCTGCCCGGTGGAAGGCGGGCACGCCATCGTCCGCCCTGGACGGCATACCGATGACGGTCAAGGACAACCTCCTGGTGGGCGGCCTCAAGGCGACCTGGGGCAGTTGCGCCTACGCGGATTACCTGCCCGCCAAGGACGAGATCCCGATCGAGCGACTGCGGAACGCCGGTGTCGTCATCGTCGGCAAGACCAACGTCCCGGAACTGACACTCGAGGGTTACACCTCCAATCGCCTGTTCGGCACCACCGGCAATCCTTGGAACCCGGCGCTTACGCCGGGCGGATCGAGCGGCGGCGCCGTGGCAAGCGTCGCGGCAGGGCTCGTGCCCGCAGCCATCGGCACCGACGGCGGCGGCTCCATCCGAAGGCCCGCCTCGCACACCGGGCTCGTGGGCTTCAAGCCGTCGATCGGCCACATCGCGCGCGGCGACGGCTTTCCAGAAACGCTGGCCGATTGGGAGGTGGTCGGCACCCTGACACGCTCGGTCGCTGATGCGATGATGCTCGATGCGGTCCTGGGCGGGCCGGACATCCGCGACCCCCGCTCGGCGCTGGTGAACGCTCGACCGTCTCCCGATCCCACGCGGCTACGCATCCTTTATGTGCCCCGCTTCGACGACGCGCCGCTCGATCCGGAGATCGAAGCCGCGACCGAGGCTGCAGCGTCGGTGCTGAGCAGCCTAGGCCATGCAGTCGAAACGGGTGTCGTGTTCTTCGACCGTCCGTCCATCGATGAAGCGTGGCGCGTCATCGGCCGGGCCGGCGTGGCGCGCACCTTTCGTGTGACCGGCGATCGATTGCGCAACGAGGGCGGCCCCTCGATCCAGGCCATGGCCGAAGAGGGTGAGGGCCTGTCTGCCGCAGAATACGTCGAAGCGCTCGCGACCGTGATGGCGTTCCGCAGTCACATCGCGGCGCTGTTTCAGCGTTATGACCTCGTCTTCACGCCAAGCGCGGCGGCGCTGCCCTGGCCCGCGGCCGAGGCTTTCCCGCCCGAGATCGACGGCAAACCAGTAGGGCCGCGCGGCCACGCGGTTTACACGGGCTGGGTGAATGTCGCCGGCAACCCGGCACTCGCCCTGCCGCTGGGCTTCTCGAAGGCCGGGCTACCCATCGGGGGCCAGTTCGTCGGCCGATTCGGAAGCGATGACGATCTGCTGGCGTTTGGGCAGAGGTTCGAGGGAGCCGCCGGCCCGGGCTGGACGTGGCCGCCGCTGGCGATTGCGTTCGAGACGGATCGAGTATGACGCCTTACAGTCGGCGTTCTTCGCGCTGCCCTCTCATGACGGGCGATCGCTCGAAACGGGCTCATTCTCGGGTCAGAAGCCGGACACCATGGCACCGAGGTACATGATCTCACGGGTACGTGGCACGGTCGCTTCAGCTTCCCCCGCCGGCACGAACCCGTATCCTTTGATCCAGAATATCCGGGCACGTCACGGCAGAGCGGGTCACGTTCCTCAAGAGATACGATGCGTCCCCGCCGGGATACGCAGTCGTTCATTACATGTGAGACATCCGCGACGAGGGTCTGGAAATCTGCGGAACGTGGAACTTCCCCGGAAACTGGTCGGGGACTTTCGTCACGATCCGATCCCGTGGCTTGAACGTTGCGGTGCCGTCACGGCAAGTGCGGTACGTGTGAGCACACGACGTCGATTCATCGGGCTGGCGCGAGAACATAAATCGTGTGCACGTATCCGGTTGCGAGCGCCATGTACCAGGCCACCACGGCGACGAGCGTGACGACGCAGACGGCGACGCCGGCAACCGTCATGTGGGGGGCTTCCACGAAAGTGCGCTGCGGGAAGGCGCCAAAAGCGCGGGCTTCCATGGACATGACCATCATCGAGGCCTTGCGGAGGCTGCCGACCAGCAGCGGCATGGAATAGCGCTTCATCTCACGGATGCGAGCCGCGATCCCGCCCTGGCGGGCGACGCCGCGCACAGCCTGCGCGGCGCGGATTGTCTTGATCTCGTCCTCGATGGTCGGAATGATCCGGAGCGCGATGAAGAACGCGTAGGCGATCCGGTATGGCACCTTCATCTGCGTCACGAGCGCGATCGCCAGTTCACGCGGATCGGTGGTCCGGACGAAGACCAGAGACGAGAGAATGATGGTGTAGATGCGCAGCGCAGAGGCGAGCGCGTAGTCGAAGCTTTCGGCGTAGATCGGGTGCCCGGCGACATGGAACGCGACATGGGTCCCCGGCAGAGTGAGCGACTGGATCAACAGGAAGCTCGTGCAGGCAATGACGAAGAGCCACGTTCCGCGCCAGATCTCGACGGGCGAAAGCCGTGCCAATGCGAGCGCCGTGAACAGGACGATTGCCGTGATCACGATCTGCACCCAGGCGATATAGGCGCCGAAGGCCAGCAGCGAGATGCCGACGAGCCAAGCGAATTTGGTGAGCGGATCGAGCCGGTGGAAGAACGATTTCCCTGATCGGAACTGAAAGATGGCCGAGCGCCTCATGCCGCCACCTTCCGCGAGTTCGCGATGGCATCGACCAGCACCGGAACCGACAGCGTGGGCCGCACGGGCCCGGCGGGATGCACGGCGGCCATGCGCCGGCTGATCTCGAAGACGGGCGGCGTCAGAAGGCCGCTCTCCGCGAGCAGCTGGTCGTCGGCGAACATGGCCTCGGGCGTTCCGTCGAAAAGCAGGCGTCCCCGGCTGACCACCATCGCTCGATCGGCCCATTCGGCCACGAGGCGGACGTCGTGGGTGATCATGAGGACGGTCGTGTCGTAGCGCTCGCGCAGGCGTACCATCAGGCCCATGAGGAGTTGGGCCCGCTCGTGGTCCTGACCGATCGTCGGTTCATCGAGGATCAAGAGGTGCGGCTCGAGCACCAGCATGGTGGCGACGCTCAGTCGCCGGCGCTCACCGAGACTGAGGCTGAATGGAGATCGATCGGCATAGCGGGCCAGGTCCACGATGCCGAGCACCTCGTCAACGCGCTGGCGGATCGCCTCTTCGGCAAAGCCGCGCACGGTCAATCCATAGGCCACCTCGTCCCAGACGCGGTCGGTGACGAACTGATGGTCGGGGTTCTGGAACACATAGCCGACTTCGGCCGAGATCTCCTTTGGCCCGAGGGAGCTCAGGTCCTTGCCGTTCAGGAGAATCGAGTGTCGCGGTGCGTCGTTGATGCCCATGATGAGTCGCGCGAGTGTGGTCTTGCCCGACCCGTTGCGGCCGCACAGCGCGACGAGATGCCCGCGTCCGAGGTCGAAATTGATGTCGTCGAGGATCGGTTCGGTCCGGTCGTAGCCGAACGACAGGTGCTGGACGCGCAGCAACGGAGTGGCCTCGGCGACCGGCGCCGCCGAAGCCGGCGGAGGCCCTTTGACCGGCGCAACGCCGATCAAGTGTTGGCCGAGTGCCACGGCCTCGGCGACATTGAGCGGCATGTCGCTCGTCGTCAGGGGAACACCGCAGGCCGTGCTGAGCGCCAGGGCGAATTCAGCCGCTTGCGGAAACCAGGCGCTCACGGGCACGGCTTGGCCCTCTTCGGACTGCGCCGCGCGTGGCTGCGAAAAGGCGGCGCGTGGTGAACCGTCGAACGTGATTCGGCCGCGATCCATCATGACCAGACGCGAGACGCGATCGGCCAGCTCGTCGACCCGGTGTTCCACCATGACGATGGTGGTGCCGGCCCTGTGCAGGGCATGAAGCAGCACGAAGACTTCGGCCATGCCGGCCGGGTCGAGATTTGCGGTCGGCTCGTCGAGCACGAGGAGCCTCGGACAGGCGGCGAGCACCGCCGCGATGCTGACCCGCTGCTTCTGTCCGCCCGAAAGATCGAAGACGGAGCGGTCGCCGAAACCGTCGAGACCGACGAGACGCAGCGCCTCGGCTTGCCGCTCCATGATCTCGGCGGCCGGCCGGCAGAGGTTTTCGAGCCCGAAGCACACCTCGTCCCGCACCCGGGTGCAGATGATCTGGGCGTCGGGATCCTGGAACACCATGCCAACATCAGTGGCGAGAGTCGCAACCTTGGTGGCGGCGAGCGGTCTGCCGCAGATCGCGGCCTCCCCGGCCAGCGTGCCTTTCAGCGTATGCGGGATGGTGCCGTTGAAAAGCTGCAGCAGAGTGCTCTTGCCGCATCCGCTCGGACCCAGGATGAGAACGAACTCGCCGTCCTGGACCTGAAGCGTGACGTCGCTCAGCACGGACTCGGTTTCCCCTTCGTAGGTGTAGGAGATAGAGCGGAGGTCGACGGCGAGCGACCGCACCTGAGGTTCGATGATCAGCGGATCTGCAACGTCGGCCATCGTCATGGCAGGCTGCTCAGGCGAGCTTCCGACTGGTCGTGGCGAGCGGCCGCTCGTCGGTGGCGAGTTGGGTGCCGCGGAGCACGCCGGCCCGGAGCAGCGCGTGGGCGATCGGCTTGACCAGGATGATGGCATAGAGCGCGCCGCTGCCCATACGGATGATCAGGGCGAGCAGGTTATAACTGATGCCCACGTCGCCGACGCCGAAAAAGTACACTTCCGGGATCTGCTGCAGGATGGGGGCGAGCGCGCCGGACAGAGCCAGCACCGAGAGCGTCCACTTCCGGTAGCCGTAGAACGCGAAGCCGAGATCCGACATGAAGCCCTGCAGAAAACCTGCGGCAAGAACCATGATGCCATTCGGGTTGCCGGACAGCACCTGCGCCACGCCGTTCATCGTCTCCGCGAGAGTGGCAGCGCCGGGCTTGCGGACGATGTAGCCGCAGAGCGGCCCGGAGATATAGAAGCCGCCGCAGATGGCCGCAAAGGCTAGGAAGCCGTAGCTCCCCGAGAAGGTCATGAAAAGCCGGCCCAGCATGGCATTCGGCGTGCCGAGCACGCCGTTGATCACCCCGATCACGGCCATGATCACGATTTCCATCAGCGTGAAACCGACCATAAACCGGCCATTCCCGCGATTGATGACATAGGCGATTGCTGCTAGCACAACAGCAATAATAGCGACTATCAAGTAAATGGAACCGATGCTCATCGTGTTTCTCCGTACGGAGGAAGAACCAATGTCAGCATCGAGGTGAGGCCGATCCAGCCAGGATCGCGCTGCTTGCGCAGCGGTGAACCTGCTCGCATGATCTCAAACGCTCGGCCAGTTGAGCTGACAATCGCCATGACCGCCTCGACCGTTCTCGAAGAGGCGATCTTCGGACAGAATGCGCAGCCGGCACGTATTTTCCAAGCCTCAAATTTCATCATAAAAGCGCGTCTTTTCCTCAATCTGCACGGCTCTGGGGTTTTCAGATCGGAGAATACGCCGATCTGCGACGTCACCTTCTTCTTGTTCTCTGGATCAGATACTATATTCGGATGATTTCAGCCGGCTAAAATTTGAGCAAGGCTGGCCCATGGCGCTGTGTCGGCCCCGATTGCCTCTTGCTCGCCGTTCCATTTCGTGATCGTCTGTGGTCTGACGTCTTACGATTGGAGCTACGCCTCAACTCACGGCCGGAGTGCTTTTGTCGACATCACACCAAAAACCCCGGATCGTCGTGGCTGGCGCCGGCATCGCCGGCAGCCTGATTGCATCAGGCCTGGGTGACCGCACGGATTGCGAGCTGATCTGCCTCGAACGGGTTGGGCCGCGGGAGCAGGGCGAGGCGGGCACGGGCCTGAACATCGGCCCGAACGCCATCAAGTGTCTCGGCCTGCATCTGCCGCGCGATGCCGAGACCATCGTGCGGAACAGTCTTCCGTGGTCCCGTTGGACGATCGCGCTCACGTCGGGTCAGACCCTGATGGACCTCCCGCTCGATGCGGTCGCCGACAACCCCGGCGTCCGGATTCGCTGGGCCGAGCTCTATGCTTTGTTGCGCGAGCCTTTGCGCGACCTGCTGATCTACAATGCCGAGCTGACGGGATGTGGCCAGGACGGCGACGGCAGCTTCGTGACCTGGCGGGACCGGGAAAGCGGGGCCGAAAGCCGCATCGACGGCATCGATCTCCTGATCGCCGGGGACGGCCGCTACTCCGCGATCCGGCAGTTCGTGTTGGGCGGGCCCGAAGTGCCGCTGTTTCTGAACGTCTGCCTCTATCGCGTGCTGTTTCCAGCCGGGCCGGATTGCCCGATCGAGGATTACGGCCAGTGGTTCAACGGTCCAAACCGTCTCCTCGCCTTCCGCGTGCCGGGCGATTTCGTCTACTGCGCCGGCTCCTTTCCGATTCCGCCCGGAAGCGGCACGCCCGACGCGATGAAGCAGCCGGCGTTCTTGCGGGCGGCTTACATGCCGGCCGACCGGGTTCCGTCTCGGGAGGCGGCATATCTGATCGACGCAGTCGTGCGTTACGCCGACCGAATCCACTGGGCCCGCCTCCAGGAGGGCAGCGTCGCCTACGGGCAGAAGAGCGGTATCCTGCTCGCCGGCGATGCCGCGCATCCCATGGTGCCGACCTTGGGACAGGGGGCCACGCAGGCCTGCGAGGACGCCTGCGTGGTGGTCGACGAGATCAAGCTGGCTCTCGCGGAAGGCGGGCCGCTCGCCGCGGTTCCGGCCCGGGTCGAGAGGCGGCGAGCCGAGCGCGCTCGCTTTGTCGTCGATCTGTCGCGTGACGCCACCGACACGATGCTGGCCGGGACCGATCCGGTCGAGGGCACGCGGTGGAAGACCGAGCCGCCGTTCCAGCATCAGCTGATGAGACTCTACCGCGACGTGCCGCTCCCGCGCGGCGGGCGAGCCGATGAAGCAACCCGGAGTTACGCATGATCGAAGGGACGACCTCGCCCGAATATCGGTTCGACGGGAAGGTGGCGATCGTCACCGGCGCGGGCGACGGGATCGGCTTTGCCACCGCGGAAGGCCTCGCGCGCGGTACGGCCCGCGTCATCTGCCTCGACGTGAAAGGGGCCGACGAGGCAGCGGAGCGCGTCCGTGAACTCGGCGCGGAGGCCGAAGCCGTGACCATGGACGTGCGCGACACGGCCGGCTGGACCAAGCTCGTCGAGAGCACCACGGGCCGCTACGGCGCGATCGACATCCTGGTCAACAATGCGGGGATCGCCGCGCCCGGCGACACGGCGGCCGACGTGTCGGAAGAGGTGTGGGACCGCATTCTCGAAGTGAATGCCAAGGGCGTGTGGCTCGGCATGAAGGCCGTGCTGCCCGGCATGCTGGCCAAGAAAAGCGGCAAGATCGTCAATGTTGCTTCCACGGCCGCTCACATCGGCCTTCGCGACGCCGCCGCATATTGCGCCTCCAAGGGCGCGGTGTTGGCCCTGACGCGGCAGGCCGGGGTGCAATATGCGTCGCAGAACGTGCAGATCAATTCCGTGTCGCCTGGCACTACGATGACCGGCCTGCAGAAGGACGTGACTGAACAGCAGCGCGCCACCTTCCTGCCGCTGACGCCGATCGGCCGCTTCGCGGCCTCGCCCGAGGTGGCGGCGGTGGTCCTGTTCTTGTGTTCGACCGGCTCATCCTTCATGGCGGGCGCCGATATCGGGGTCGACGGCGGCATGGTGGCGCTGTGATCAGGCCTCGACAGGACAAACGCGCGCGATGAACGTGCTCCTCACGGGTGCCGCAGGTCTGATCGGCATGGCGGTTCGCCCCGCCCTGGAAAGCCGCGGCCATCGGGTGATCGCCAGTGACGTCACCAGTTTCGGTCATCCCATCCCTGATCCGACCTTCGTCACCTTCGACGACATGGCCGGCTTCGAGCGCCTCATCGGACAGCACAAGGTCGATGCGATCGTCCACTGCGGCGCGATCTCCGGGCCGATGATGGCCAAGGGCGAGCCTCTGAAGCTTGTGGCCGTCAACATTGATGCAACCGCGGCCTTGCTCGACCTCGCACGGCGGCACGCCATGCGCCGCTTCGTGTTCTGCTCGTCGATCAGCGTCTACGGGGACGTCGGTGCGGCGACCATCACCGAAGACACGCCGCTGAAGCCGACATCGGTCTATGGCGCCACCAAAGTGGCTTGCGAACAGCTGATTCAGGGGTTCGTGGCCGAATACGGCCTGGAGGGCATGAGCCTGCGGATCGGCCGCGTCTACGGCCCTTACCGCCGAGCGAACTGTCACCTGAAAACCCTGATCGACGACGCCGAGGCGGGCCGTCCAACCGCGATCCCCTGTGACCCTGCCTTCATCTACCACTACGTCTACGTCGACGATGTCGCCGAGGCGATCGCGGTCGCGCTGGAAGCCCCTCGTCTTCCGCAGCGCGTCTACAACGTCGGATCGGGCGAGGCGCTCACGATGCCGGCGCTGCTCGACCAGGCGGCCGTTGCGCTTCCCAGCCTGCGGGCAAGTCTCGTGCCTGGCGAGGACGACGTCCCAGACGTGCAAACGCGCTTCGATGTCTCCGCCATCACTCGTGATCTGAGATGGTCGCCTCGCTTCGATATGAGGGCCGGCTTCGCGGCCTACAGGAAAGCCGTTCTGGCGGGGCAAGCGGCGCCATGACTGCTCTGCAGATCTGCGCCTTGAGCGCGCGACTGGACGCGCAGGGGGCTCGGCGCGAGGATCTCGTCGCGCGGGTCTGCAGCGCGCTTCGGAGCGAGATCAAGGCTCGCGCCATCCCGCCAGGCACGCGACTTCCGAGCGAAACCGATCTCGCCAAGGGTCTCGGCGTCAGCCGCCCGACCCTGCGGGAAGCCACGCGGGTGTTGGCCCAGGAGGGCCTGCTGGCAGCCCGCCACGGCGTCGGGACGTTCGTGGCGGCGGGCTCTCGCCACCTCTCCAGCCCGCTCGATTCCATGCTGTCGCTCTCGGCCTCGATCCGCGCGGCCGGAGGGGAGCCTCGCGTGCGGGCTTTGTCGATCGAGGAGATCGCGGCGCCGTGCGATGTGGCATCTGCCTTGGCCATCCCACCGAAGTCGGTTGTCATCCGGATCAAGCGAGTCCGGCTGATCGACGACCGCCCCCTTGGGCTCGCGCACGAGTACATGCCTCTCGGCCCTGCCGTGAGCCTCGAAGCCGTCGAGCGTTTCGGCGGTGGATCGCTCTACGGCTTTTTGACCCGGACACTCGGAATCGCGCTTTTGCGGAGCGAGATGGCCGTCACTGCTGTGAACTCCACAGCCCAGCAATCTCGCCAGCTGGCCCTGAAGGCCGGCGCGCCGCTTCTGCTGATGCGCGAGATCCACTTCGGCGAGAACGACGGCCGGGTGCTGTATTCGGTCAATCATCACAACAGCGCCGTCATCGATCTGACCCTGGTGCGTGCCGGTGTACGCATGTGACCGGCCCGTTCGCTTCTTTCGGCAATCTGTCCATCGACGACCTCGTCTTCGTCGACGGAACCACGCGATGGGCCGTTCCGGGCGGCAATGCCGTCTATGCAGGTCTCGGCATGGCCGTGTGGAGCGAGCGGCCCAGCGTGGTTGCGCCTTTCGGCTCCGATTATCCTGTCTCGAAGCTCGAAGACCGGCTCGACTTGTCGCATTGCCCTCGCATCCCGCGGACGCTCCGCGATTGGGGCCTTTACGAGGAGGATGGCAGCCGACAGTTCGTTTTCCGCAGCACGACCCGGGATTGGGACGATTTCAGTCCCCGCGCATCGGACGTGTTCGCCGGGATCGGTGCCGCCCATCTCGCACCCCTGCCTTGGGACCGGCATGTCGATTTGGTCGCAGCCCTTCGCCGCGCCGGAACGACGCTTCTGTCGATCGATCTGGACGACCGGAAGCTCGCGGGCGTTGCCCCCGATGCGGTCGCGCGTCTCATGGCCAGCGTCGACCTTTTCCTACCGAGCCGACAGGACGGCCGCGCGATCTTCCCGGATCTGTCCGCAGTCGACACCGTGCGGCGCCTGCGCGACCTCTCACCGGATACGCCGTTGATCGCCCTGAAATGCGGCGCAAACGGCTGCATCGCCCATGCGGTCGGCAGCAGCGATCTCATCGAACTGCCGGCCTTTCCGGTCACCGCCGTCGATGCGACGGGAGCCGGCGATACATTCTGCGGCGGCACGCTCGTCGGTTATGTCCGCACGGGCGACCCCGTGCAGGCGCTTCTCCATGGCGCCGTCTCGGCCTCCTTCTGCGTCGAGACCGTCGGCTGCACCGGCCTGCTGAACAGCACCCCCGACCTCGCGGCAGCCCGCCTCGACCAGTTCCGCAACGCCGTCGCCCTCAGGGGGGCGTGAACAAGCCCATGAACCAACGGAGCCGACAATCGTGGACAATGAAAAAGCGGTAATGCTGAAGGAAGTCGCGCTGCAGCCGGCTTTCGTCCGCGACAACATCGATCCGATGCTGGCCTTCATGCGCGACGTGGTTTCGACGCGCGAGCCGGGCACCTTGCGTCACGGTTTCATGATCGGCTGCGGCGACAGCTTTTCGGCCGCGCTCGCGGCGCGCAGCTACATGATGAAGGCCACGGGCCGGTTCATCGAGCCGGTCGAGGCGCTCGAATTTTCCCGCTACCTCGTCACCGACCTGCCGCCCGACAGCTTCGTCTTCGGCATCTCGAATTCCGGCACTGTGTCGCGCACCATCGAAGGCGTCCGGCTGGCCCGCGAGCGCGGCGCCTGGACTTTCGCGGTGACGGTCAGCGCCGACACCAATCTCGCCCGCGCGGCTGAGACGCTGATCAAGGTCAACGCGCCGCCGAACATCAAGGAACAGCCGGACGGCACCCGGGTCATCACGCCCGGCAGCGTCACCTACGCGGCCAGCATGCTCGGCTTGTTCACCGCGTCGATCGCGCTTGGCGAACGCATCGGACATCTCGACAAGGGACGTGTCGAGCAGTTGCTCGGCGGGCTCCGCGAGGTGCCGGACGCCATGGCGGCGGCCGACGCGACGGTGAGTGCTCTTGCGCCCAAGATCGCCGGAAGTTTCACCAAGGACCGCAAGACGGTGATCCTCGGCGGCGGCCCGAACTATGCGACCGCCTATTTCGGCATGGCAAAATGGTTTGAGGCGCTGACCCGTCCTTGCCACTATGCCGAACTCGAGGAATGGGCGCACGAGCAGTATTTCTTCACCGACGAGAACACCGACACCATCATCCTGCTGCCGCCCGGCGCAAGCCGAGATCGCGGTCTCGAACAGGCGGAGGCCGCGCGCGACATGGGCTCGCGCGTCATCATCATCGGCCGCCAGGGTGACGAGGCGGCGGAAGTTGCCTCCGACATCTTCTTCGCCATGCCGGATCTGTCCGAAGCGCTGACGCCTTTCATTTACAAGCTGCCCTTCGAATACTTGTCATGCCACATTGCCGACCAGCAGAACATCGCCTTTTTGGGCTTCGATAATAAAAGACGACAGGAGGTGAACTTCCGCCAGATCTTCCATTCCGCGCAGGCCAAGGCTGCACCTGAGGCCGCGATCTGATGAGCGAGCTCCTCCGGTTGCTTCATGCAGGCAAGAAGCCGGTGGTCGGCATGGTGCAGCTTGCCGCCCTTCCGGGGGGCAGCCGCTACCGAGACGCGACGATCGACGGTGTGCTCGAACGGGCGTTGGCCGAGGCTGAGATCCTCGCCGCGAATGGTATCGACGCCATGATGGTGCAGAACCTAGGGGACATCCCGGTCGACACCAAGGTGGCCCTGGTTCAGGCGACCTGGATGACGCGGGTGGTCGCCGAGATCCGGCGGCGGTTCGGCGTACCGGTCGGGCTCAACATGCTGGAGAACGACGCCGAAGCGATGTTCGCGGTCGCCTCCGCATCCGGCGCGGATTTCGTCCGCATCAAGATCTACGTCGGCGCCATGGTGACCCCCTTCGGCGTCGAGACCGCCCAGGCCTTTGCCGCGATCCGGGCTCGGACCGAATGGCGCGCCGACGATGTCGCCATCCTGGCGGACGTGCACGACCGCACCGGCGTGCCGCTTGTCCCGGATAATCTCGAGGGTGATCTCGATGCCGCCGTTCGTCTCGGCGCGGCCGACGCCCTCGTGCTCACCGGCAAATCTTACGCCCAGACCCACGACTTCATAGCTGCGGCGCGCCGGACCGTCGGCGCCGTCCCGATCCTCGTCGGCGGCAGCGTCACGGCGGAGAACGTGGCGGAGGTCAACGCTGTGGCGGACGGCACCATCGTCAGCTCATCCTTGAAAGGCTCGAACACGGCGTTCGGGCGCTTCGATCCTGCCAAGGTTCAGTCCTTCATGGCTGCGGCCCGCATCCCGCGGATGGCCGCATAAAGACGTCAATCTCGTCACCATAGGAATCGGTCATGCGAAAGATGCTCTCCGCCTTTAGCGTCACGGCAATTCTCGCCGGAGTGCTCCTCGCCAGCACGGCGGCTGAAGCCAAGATGAAGGTGGCGATGATCACCTCCGAATCGGGGCTCGGAGACAAGTCCTTCAACGACATGATGAACGAAGGCATGAAGAGGGCTCAAGCCGATCTCGGCATCGAGTTCAACGTCATTCAGCCGCGCTCGATCTCCGAGTTCCAATCGTCGCTCGTGCGCGCGGCAGGGAGCGGCTTCGATATCATCGTCGGCTCGTCCTTCGACATGATCAAGCCGATGCAGGCTGTGGCCAAGGCCTTCCCGAACCAGAAGTTCGGCCTCGTCGATGTGGGGTCCGACCCGATCGCCCCGAACGTCGTCAGCAGCGTGACGAAAGACTGGGAAGGCTCGTTCCTGGTCGGTGCCATCGCGGCCAAAACCACCAAGACCGGGACGATCGGCTTCGTCGGCGGCAAGGACATCCCGATCATCCACCGCTTCTACATCGGCTACTACTACGGGGCGAAGATGGCCGATCCGAAGGTCAACGTGCTCGAAACCTATTCGGGAACCTTCACTGATCCGGCGGCCGGCAAGGAATACACGCTCGGGCTGATCAACCAGAAATCCGACATCAACTTCGCGGTCGCGGGAGCGACGAGCGCCGGCGTCATCGACGCGGCCAAGAGCACCAAGACCTTCGCGATCGGCGTCGACTCGGACCAGAATTATCTGGCGCCCGGCTTCGTGCTGACCTCGATGATGAAACGCGTCGACACCCAGGCCTATGACATGATCAAGTCCGTGTCGGACGGCAGCTTCAAGGGCGGCACGGTTTTCTACTACGGGCTGAAGGAAGAAGGCGTCGCGGCCGCCATGGACCAATACAACAAGGGCCTGATCTCGGACGCCGTGATGAAGCAGGTCGATGATCTCAAGGCCAAGGTCATTTCGGGCGAGATCGTCGTCCTCAACTACTTCGACCTGAAACCGGGTCAGAAGGAGATGGGGAGCCCGCTGATGGCGACCCCACCGTCGATCAGCGGCGCCAAGTAGTCGTCTCCGGCCAAGCGAGCAGAGCCGGTCGATCCGGAGGAAACCGCAAGATGTCTCCACTTCCATATCAGCTCCAGGACGAACTCGGCGTTTTCGCCTATCGTCCGGCCGGCCGTCTGGAAGACGTTGGCCTTTTGCGACGGGAGGTTCGGCTCGCCTGGGAGGCCGCAACGTCGCGGGCGCGGCCTTGCCGGTCCGTGGACATCGTCGACCGGTTCACCGAAGACGGCCTGCGGCTGCGGTTCTACCGGCCGAGGTCGGCCGGTATCGCACCCGCGCTGGTCTACTGCCACGGTGGCGCTTTTCTGCTCGGCTTCCCCGAACTCGAAGATCCCGGATGCCTGCGCTACGCCCTCGGGGCCGGTTGTACGGTGGTCTCGGTCGATTACAGTTTGGCGCCGGAGTTCCCTTTTCCGGCCGGCGTCGAAGAATGTTTCGCGGCCCTCGAATGGGTGGTTCGACATCACGCGGCGCTCGGCATCGATGCCGAGCGGGTAGCGGTCGGCGGCTCGAGCGCGGGTGGCGCACTGGCGGCGGCGGTGGCCCTCATGGCCCGCGACCGCGGCGGCCCGAAGCTCTGCTTCCAGCTGCTGGTCTATCCCGTGCTCGACGATCGACTGACGACGCCGTCGATGACGAGCTTCGTCGATACGCCGGTCTTCGCTCGGCCGACCGCCGAGGCGATGTGGCGGTACTATCTCGGGGCCGGGGTCTCGGACATTTCACCTTACGCGGCCCCCGCCCGGGCAACCGACCTTTCCGGACTGCCCCCGGCCTATATCGAAGCTTGCGCCCTCGATCCCTTGCGCGACGAGAACATCGCTTACGCGGCGCGTCTCTTGCATGCCGGCAATGCGACCGAGTTGCACGTCCTACCGGGCGTCCCGCACGGCTTCGACCAATCATATCTCGGCGCTCCGGGCGGAGCCGACTGGCCCGTGCCGATGCCCCCAAGCGAACCATCCAGCGCGGCGATCCGCGAAATCGAAGCCGCCGAACTCGCCACCGATCTGGCGGCCCTCCCTGAGATGACACGCCGCGTGATCGACAGCAGGATCGCGGCACTGCGCTGGGCATTGAGGCCGAGACCTGCCATCGACGGTACACCACCGAAGACCGGCCTGCTCGTAGGCAGCGTCGCCCTGTCACGAAGCTGCCGTCCCAAAAACCGAACCGGAGCCCGAAATCGATGAAGACATCCTGGGTCAAAGCATGCGTCGTGGCCGTGGCGATCGCGGCCGGAGGGGTCACCGTCGCGGACGCGAAGATTCGCGTGGCTTTCGTGACCAATGAGGCCGGGCTCGGCGACAAGTCGTTCAACGACATGATGAACATCGGCATGAAGCGCGCTGAGAAGGAACTCGGTGTCGAGGTCTCGATCGTTCAGCCGAGAGGGATCTCCGAATTCCAATCGTCGCTCGTGCGCGCGGCAGGGAGCGGCTTCGATATCATCGTCGGCTCGTCCTTCGACATGATCAAGCCGATGCAGGCTGTGGCCAAGGCCTTCCCGAACCAGAAGTTCGGCCTCGTCGATGTGGGGTCCGACCCGATCGCCCCGAACGTCGTCAGCAGCGTGACGAAAGACTGGGAAGGCTCGTTCCTGGTCGGTGCCATCGCGGCCAAAACCACCAAGACCGGGACGATCGGCTTCGTCGGCGGCAAGGACATCCCGATCATCCACCGCTTCTACATCGGCTACTACTACGGGGCGAAGATGGCCGATCCGAAGGTCAACGTGCTCGAAACCTATTCGGGAACCTTCACTGATCCGGCGGCCGGCAAGGAATACACGCTCGGGCTGATCAACCAGAAATCCGACATCAACTTCGCGGTCGCGGGAGCGACGAGCGCCGGCGTCATCGACGCGGCCAAGAGCACCAAGACCTTCGCGATCGGCGTCGACTCGGACCAGAATTATCTGGCGCCCGGCTTCGTGCTGACCTCGATGATGAAACGCGTCGACACCCAGGCCTATGACATGATCAAGTCCGTGTCGGACGGCAGCTTCAAGGGCGGCACGGTTTTCTACTACGGGCTGAAGGAAGAAGGCGTCGCGGCCGCCATGGACCAATACAACAAGGGCCTGATCTCGGACGCCGTGATGAAGCAGGTCGATGATCTCAAGGCCAAGGTCATTTCGGGCGAGATCGTCGTCCCCAACTACTTCGACCTGAAACCGGGTCAGAAGGAGATGGGGAGCCCGCCTATGGCCACCCCGCCGTCGATCGCCGACAAGAGGTGATCTTCTTGGCAAGCCGGTGCCTGGCATCGTGCCCGGCGCTCTACCGATATGGGCCGTTGTTGTTGGACCTTGCCTATGGCTGACGCCCTCGTCTCCATGCGCGGCATAGTCAAGCATTTCGGCGATCTTGCCGCTATCCGCGATGCGACGCTCGACATAAAGCGGGGCGAAGTTCATGCGCTCGTCGGCGAGAACGGTGCCGGCAAATCGACGCTGATGAACATCCTCTACGGCCTGCTGCCGCGGACGGCCGGGGAGGTTCTACTGCGGGGCAAGCTCGTCTCTTTCGGCGGTCCCGCCGAAGCGATCGCCGCCGGAATCGGCATGGTGCACCAGCACTTCAAGCTCGCGCCCTCGTTCACCGTGGCCGAGAACATTATCCTCGGTGCCGAGCCGACACTCTCCGCCGGTCGCCTGGATATCCGCACGGCAGAGCGCGACACGGCTGAGCTCAGCCACCAATTCGGCCTTGACCTCGAACCGCACGCCATCGTCGGCACCCTGCCGGTCGGCCTCCGTCAGCGCGTCGAGATCCTGAAGGCGCTCTACCGCCAAGCCGAGATCCTGATCCTCGACGAACCCACCGCCGTGCTGACCCCACAGGAAACGGCGGAACTCTTCGTCACCATGCGGTCGCTCGCGGATCGCGGACGCTCGGTCGTGTTCATCACGCACAAGCTGCGGGAGGTGCTCGCGGCCTCGGATCGCATCTCTGTCATGCGGCAGGGCCGCATCGTCGCGACGCTGGACAACCGGGGCGTGACCACCGACCAAATCGCCAGCCTGATGGTAGGCCGCACCGTCCTCCTGCGCGTCGCCAAGACCGCGGCGAAGCCGAGTGGGAGCCCGGCCCTTGAGATCAGCAATCTCAGTGTCAGCGGCGACCGCGGGACCTTGGCGGTCGAAGACCTATCGATGATGGTCCGCCCCGGCGAGATCGTAGGACTCGCCGGTGTCCAGGGTAACGGTCAGGACGAACTCGTCGAGAGCATCGCCGGCGTCCGCCGCTCCGCCCGGGGACGCATCGCTATTTGCGGTACGGTGCCGACCGAGGGGGACCCCGCCGCCTCGCGCCGCGCCGGCCTCGCCTATGTGCCGGCCGATCGTGCTCATGTCGGGCTCTCGCTCCAAAGCGCGATCTGGGAAAACATGGCGGTCGGGCACCTCTCGGCCTTCCGCAAGGGGCCGTTTCTCGCTGCAGCTGCGGCGCGCCGCCGGTGCAGGGAGCTGATCCAGCGCTTCGATGTTCGCGGCGCAAGTGAAGCGACGCCGGCCGGTGCGCTTTCGGGGGGCAACCAGCAGAAGGTCCAGCTCGCCCGGGAACTCACCCGCGACGCCAAGCTGATTATCGCCGAGCAACCCTCGCAGGGCGTCGACATCGGCGCCATCGAGTCGATCCATCGCCTACTCGTCGCCATGCGGGACGAGGGCCGTGCCGTCTTCGTGATCTCGGCCGATCTCGATGAGTTGATGTCGCTCTGCGATCGCCTTCTCGTCATCTATCGCGGCCGCATCGTCGGTGATATCGCTGCGGCGGATGTTGATATCGAGGAGATCGGACGCCTGATGGGCGGTTCCGGTACGGTGAACCAAGCCCCCGTGCTGCGGGGACTGCATGCATGACGGACCGAACGGCGCCCCGAGCCAGCCCGTTGCTTCCGCGGTTCATCCGGGCCATCGGCTCGCCGCTTTTCGCCATTGCCGTGTCTTTCGTGTTGGGCGGCCTGCTGATGGCGGTGCTCGGCAAGAACCCGTTCACGGTCTATGCGGTGCTGCTCGGCGGCAGCCTCAGCGGCTGGCCCAATCTCGCCGTGACCTTGCAGCTCATGACGCCGCTGATCTTCACCGGCCTCGCTGTCGCGATCGCGTTCAGGTCGGGCATCTGGAACATCGGCGTCGAAGGCCAGATGCTGATGGGCGCGCTCGCGGCGGGCATCGTCGGTTATGCGGCGCCGCTGCCGGATTGGGCCATGGTACCGGCCTGCGTGCTTGCGGCCTTGGTGGGCGGGGCCGCTTGGGCTTCGATCCCGGCGCTGCTGCGCGCCTATATCGGCGTCAACGAGCTCGTCCTTTGCCTGATGCTGAACCCGATCGCGTTGCTGCTGACGGGTTACGTTTCGGCGCGCGTCCTCAAGGCGCCAGGACCGACCAATAAGCTGCCCGATGTGGTGGACGCGGCGCGCCTCACTAACTTCACGCTCTACTCGCAGCTGAATACCGGCATATTCATCGCGTTCGCCTGCTGTGCGCTGATGGCCCTGTTCAACGTCGGCACGGTGCGCGGCTTCGAGTGGAAGCTGATCGGCCTCAACGCCCGCTTCGCCAACTACGGCGGGATCCGGGTGCGCCGCAATGTGATCGGCGTGATGCTGGTGAGCGGCGCGACCGGCGGCCTCGCCGGCGCCGAGCAGGTTTTGGGCGTTTACGGCGCCTACTACGACAATTTCTCGCCCGGTTACGGCTTTGACGGCATTGCGGTCGCCATGCTGGCGAATTCGAGCCCGATCGGCGTGCTGTTCTCGTCGTTTCTGTTCGGCGCGCTGAACAGCGGCAGTTCCGTGCTGCAGATGGAACTCGGCATCAGCAAATACCTGGTCCAAGTGCTGCAGTTTATCGTCGTCTTGATCCTTGCGGCACGTTTCACGTTCAGCTGGCGCGGGTGGCGGCGTCCGCTCGCCACAACCGCGCCAGCCGTCACCCTGCCGAGCACGCTTCCTGCCGAGCAGGGCACTACCGAGGCCTGAGCCCATGCTGTCGGACATCGCCTTTTCCTCGATCCGCATCGCCACGCCGCTCGTCTTTGCGGCGCTCGGCGGCCTCTACACGTTTCAGGCAGGAATCCTGAACATCGCGCTCGATGGCTTCATGATCGTCGCGGCCTTCGCGGCAGTGGGTGCCGCCTTCGCGACCGGGAGCCTCACGATCGGCGTACTCGCGGGCGTCGTCACGTCGATGGCGCTCGCGGCGGTGCTCGCCTTGTTTAATCTCCGGTTTCGCGCGCATATCTTCATCGCAGGGATCGCGGTCACGTTCCTCGCCTACGGGCTGACGGCTCTGCTTCTCAAGGCTATCTTCGACCAGGACGGGGTATTCGCCTCCGCTGCCATCCCGGTTTTCCCGACCTTGCGCATTCCCGTGCTGGCCGACATCCCGGTGCTCGGGCCGCTGCTCATCGGACACACGCTGCTGGTCTATGTCGCCTACCTCTCCGTGCCGGTCGTCTCCTGGACGCTCTATCGTACCCGCTGGGGCCTGCGGGTGCGGATGATCGGCGAAGCCGAGGACGCGGCGCTGGCGGCAGGCGTCAATGTCGACGCGATCAAGTTCCAGACCATGGTGATCAGCGGCCTCTTCTGCGGACTTGCCGGCGCTTATCTGTCGCTTGGCTATGTTTCGCTTTTTGCCAAACAGATGACCGACGAACGCGGCCTCATCGCACTCGCGGCCATCTTCTTCGCCAAGGGGCGCCCGGTGGCGACGACCTCGGTGGCGTTGATGTTCGGCATCGCCACGGCGCTTGCGGTGCGGCTACCGCAGATGACCGGCACCGCGCCGCAGTTGCTGCAAATCATCCCTTATGCGGCGACCATCCTGGCGCTTGTTATCGTCGGAATCCGAGCGAACCGGACCTCGAACCAGAACGCCTGGCGATTGGACACCTGACGCCGGACCTCCCAACTCCTCTCTTCCTCGAAGGACAAGACAATGGCCAAACGCAAGCTGATTCTCGATGTCGACACCGGGACGGACGATGCCGTCGCCATCATGTGCGCGGCGCTGCATCCCGATCTCGACCTCGTGGCCTGTACCTCGGTGAACGGCAATGTCGAGGTGCAATATTGCACCAACAACACCTTGCGAGCGCTCGAATTCGTGGGCCGCGGCGACGTGCCGGTGTATGAGGGCCTGAGTTCGCCTTTGGCTCGTCCGGACTTCCCCATCCCGCGCGCGGCCAAATTCGACAATGGCGTGCACGGCCGCGAGTTGCCGATCCCGGACACCACGCTCAGCAAGCAGAAGACGAATGCGGTCGATTTCCTGATCGAGACCTATCGGAACGCAACAGACGACATCGTCCTCATGCCGGTCGGCCCACTCTCGAACATCGCCGCCGCGCTCGCGGTATTCCCGAAACTCGTCGAGCATGTGCCCGAGGTCATCATCATGGGCGGCGCCCATCATAAGGGTAACATCACCCCCTCGGCCGAGTTCAACATCTGGGCCGACCCGGAAGCCGCCGCGAAGGTGTTTGCGGCCGGCTTCAAGCAGGTGACCATGCTGCCGCTCGATGCCACCCACAAGGCGCTCGTGTCGACCGAGCGGGCCCAAAGACTGGCCGCTCTCGGCACCACGGCGGGCCTCGCCGCCTCCCGCTTCATCGATCAGCGTATCCGTGCCTACGACGACAACCAGCCTATGGAGGAGCGCAACGCCGCCCCGGTCCATGATGCTCTCTGCGTGAACTTCATGCTCGATCCGACCGTGGTGACGACCCTGTTCCGCCACGTGGATGTCGAGACGTTCGGCACGCTGACGGTCGGCCGCACCGTGGTCGACACACACCATCGCAATCTCAAGGATCCGAACTGCCACGTAGCCTTTGGCGCCGACCGCGAAAAGTTCTGCGATTTCCTGGAGAGCACGCTGGCGCTCGGCCCCAAAGTCTCCTGAACGGCCGGAGGCCCGATCCATGCCCGTCGACCTTCTCGTCCAAAACGCGGTTCTTCCTGACGGACGGATGGGCCAGGATATTGCCGTGACCGACGACCGTATCAGCACCATCGAACCGAACATCGCCGCCGAGGCGGGCGAGGTGATCGATGCGGCGGGCCAGCTTGTCTCGCCGCCCTTCGTGGATCCGCATTTCCACATGGATGCGACGCTGTCGCTCGGCCTGCCGCGCCTTAACCGATCGGGCACGCTGCTCGAAGGGATCGCGCTCTGGGGCGAGTTGAAGCCGCTGCTCACCCATGAGGCGCTCGTCGAGCGGGCGCTTCGCTATTGCGACCTCGCCGTTTCTCAGGGGCTTCTTGCCATCCGCAGCCATGTCGACGTCAGCGATCCGCGGCTCCTCACGGTCGAGGCGCTGCTCGACGTACGGGAGCGCGTGAAAGCTTACATCGACCTTCAGCTAGTCGCTTTCCCGCAGGACGGCTATTACCGCGCCCCGGGGGCGGTCGCGGCGCTCGGCCGGGCGCTCGACAGGGGCGTCGACGTCGTCGGCGGCATCCCACATTTCGAACGGACCATGGAGGACGGCGCAGCGTCGGTCGCGGCTCTTTGCCGGACCGCGGCCGACCGCGGCCTGCGGCTGGATCTCCACTGCGACGAGAGCGACGATCCACTGTCGCGGCACATCGAGACGCTCGCCGCCGAGACGGTGCGCCACGGGCTGCAAGGGCGGACGGTCGGGTCGCACTGCACCTCGATGCACTCGATGGACAATTATTACGTCTCCAAGCTGATCCCGCTGATCGCCGAGGCGGAGGTGCACGTCGTCGCCAACCCGCTGATCAACATCACTCTGCAGGGGCGTCACGACACTTATCCCCGGCGGCGCGGTATGACGCGCGTGCCGGAACTCAGAGCCGCCGGCGTGAACGTCGCGCTGGGCCACGATTGTGTGATGGACCCCTGGTATCCGCTCGGGTCGGGCGACATGCTCGAGGTGGCTCACATGGCGATCCATGCCGCGCCCATGACCTCGCGGGATGCGATGCGCGGCGCCTTCGACATGATCACGACCAATGCGGCCAAAGCGATGGGGCTCGAAGACTATGGGCTCGCGGTGGGCAACCGGGCCGACTTCATTCTGCTGCAGGCGCGCGATCCCATTGAGGCCATCCGCCTGAAGGCGACGCGTCTCACCGTCGTCCGCTCTGGCAAGGTGGTCGCGCGATCCGCCCCACGCCGATCAGAGCTGTCGCTCGCGGGCAGGCCTCCATCCTTGGACCCATCGAGCTACGGTCCGAAGATCGAATGATAACCACGACAAAGCTGATTTTGCGTCAGCTTATACCAATCTGCGTCTGATCTGACTCTTGGGTTGCGGTTTCGCTGGAAGTCTGAATCGATGGTGCGAACGAGGAGTTCGCTGATGTCGGCACGGACCAGGCTACGCGATGATTTTGATGCCTCTGGGGTTCGCAGTTTGGCCAAGGCCAGCAAGGACGCGGCGCAGACAGGACGGCTGATGACGCTTGGCGCGATCTACGACGGCGCGTCGCATGGGCAGGCAGCCCGGATCGGTGACGTGACCCCGCAGATCGTTCGGGACTGGATGTCCGCTTCAATGCACGGGGCGCGGAGGGTCTGATCGCGGGTCGTGCGGGAGGCAAGGCCTCCAAGCTGACGGCGGATCATCGCCGCGCCCTCGCCAAGATGGTCGAGGACGGTCCCGATCCGGCGATCCATGGTGTGGTGCGCTGGCGACTTAAGGACCTGGCGGCCTGGCTCAATCAGACCCATGGCATCGCGCACGACGAGACCACGATCGGCCGTGCCCTCAAGGGGCTTGGATATGTCAAGCTGTCGGCCCGTCCGCGTCACCATGCGCAGGACGAACACGCGATCGAGGATTTTAAAAAAGCTTCCCCGCCGCGGTGGACGCCGTCAAAGCCAAGCTCCCTTGTGAGACAGTGATCGAGGTGTGGTTCCAAGACGAAGCGCGCATCGGCCAGAAGAACGGCATCACGCGGCGCTGGGCAAGGAGGGGGACCCGGCCCTCCAGGGGGATTCAGAGAAGCTGTTTTGCGTGCTGACAGCGAGTTTAAGTTGATTCATAGGCACTCCGGGGTTTGCTCTTGGGGGTGGACGATGGTTGAAGCGAGCGTAGCGCCTTCGGCTGACAGCTTGTGGGACCGGCTTTGTGCGATCCCGGACCGTCGGGGACGCAAGGGGCGCCAGTATGGGTTGGCGGTCGTGATGGTCCTGGCGCTGGCGGCGATGCTGGCCGGCGCCAATGATCTACGGGCGATCTTCCGTTGGGGCCGCCGTCTTCCGCCCGAGGCATTGTTTCTGCTGGGACTGGAGCGGGCGCCATGCCACGCGATGTACCACTACTTCTTCAAGGCTCTGGACGTGGAGGCGGCCGAGGCCGTGCTGGGAGCATGGGTGCGGGGCTCTGACGCGCTCGGGCATGTCGCGCTGGATGGCAAGCGCCTGCGGGGCTCCGCGCCGGCCGGTCACGATGGCAGCGCGGGGGTGCATCTGGTGGCGGCCTTCGCCAGCCATTTGGGCGGGGTGATCGGTCAGTTGCAGGTCGAGCCGGACGGCAACGAGATCACGGCCGCCCTGGCGCTACTCAAGGGTCTTCCGCTCCGGGGCGCCGTCATCACGGGCGACGCGGCGTTCTGCCAACGGGCGATCTGCCAAGCCATCCGGGACGGAAAGGGCGACTATCTGTTCGCCGTCAAAGCCAACCAAGCGACCCTGATGGCCGATCTCGCCGTCGCCTTCGGCGAGGCTCTGTCACGGGAACTTGAAGCGAACGGCAGTCGAGCACGTTCGTCCCCCCGCGCTCACGCGGCCGTAGCCGTCGTCCAGGCGTTCGTAGCCTCGGCTCGGAACTGGCGAAGCGTGCTACGTGAAACGAGGTGGCGCTGGGTGTTGAACGTGTTGTGGACTGCGGCATGGGCGGACAGAAACCGCTGGGCCGATCCGGGCGACTTGAACCGTTGTTGCTTGCGCTCCCGCCGGCGTGTCGGCTGGT
>JAABUT010001457.1_pt1 | contig 26799 bp, 22 predicted proteins | sample 5559281 | NCBI WGS metagenome assembly JAABUT01 (sample SAMN10711880, study PRJNA513359) | rock metagenome | isolation source: Antarctica rocks | place: Antarctica: Victoria Land, Ricker Hills nord | collected 2016-01-04
CCCGCGGGCAGCCGCGGCGGCAAGATCGGCGCCGTGCGCAGCGGTACGACGTGGAGCCTGCCCCTGGCACTCGGGCTCGACTCGGTGTTCAACGACGACGTGCCGGTGCCGGTACACCTGCTGCGCGAACTGCTGCGGGTCGAGGACGTCCCGCTGTCCAGCGTGCGGTTGTTCACGCTGGTCACCCCCGTACACGCCCCCGCCCGGGCACCCGCAGGTCCTGCCGCACCGACCACTCCGCTGGCCGCCCGCTACTGCCTCATCACCCTCGACACGCTGCGCGCTGCTGACGCGATCGCCGCGCGCGGCGGCGGGACGCTCGCGGTGCACCAGATCCTGCGGCGTTGCGCGGTGCACTCCGAGCAGGTGCTCGCCACCGCCGGGCTGACGGTGCGCCGCCTGGACGAGAACGCGGTTGCCAGCCTGTTCGCCACCTGGATGGGTCCGGCCATCACCGCTGCGACCCGGCGTGGCGACCAGCCCGAGGAATCCTGGTCCGACGTGCGTGTCGCGGGCACCTGGTCGACGGTCTTCGCGGTCACCGGCGACGGCGAGGATGTGTTCGACCGCGTCTCGCGGCTGGCGGCCGTCGCGCCGACACCCGTCGTCGGCACCAGCCTCGTCCTGCAGCCGGTTGGTGCGCGCGACCGGGTCGAGGCGACGATGCTCGTGCGACTCAGCGCGCCGGCGTCCGTACCGCGGGCCGACGCCGTCAACGCCCTCGCCCTCTTGGCGCAGGCCTTCGACCTGAGCGTCAGACGCGTCGGCGGTGAGCAGGGCGTGTTGCTGCGAGCGACGACCCCGTTCGGCGTCGGGGAGCCGGTGTGAAGCGCGGCGTCCCGGTCATCGAGGTCACGCCGCGGTCCGCGGTTGCAGCGCCGGTGTCCGGCGTGCGGTTCGGTGTCAGCGAGAGCGGACCGCTGACGCTGCGGTTGTTCCGGTTGTCCGGCACCCGGGTCGTGATCACCTCGCAGCTGCTACCCGCCCAGCTCGTCGTGCTGCGACCCGCCCGCATCTGTGGCAGCCGATGCTCGCGCATGATCCCGGCTCGCACCTCATCACCGACGGGGAGATTCGTCAGCAGCCGGGCGGAGAGAGCCTGCTCGTCGACGACCGCCCGGTGGAGGTGCGCGGCGTAGCCGATGTCGGCGCGTGGCAGTGTCGCATCGACGTGCGTGCCCGGTGGACGCCGACCGAGATCGGCTCGTTCGTGCACACGGATCTGGCCGTCTTCGGTACCGTCTCGGCCGAAGTCACGCCGCGGATCGCGGCGGCATTCGGGCTGCCCGGGCAAGCCACGGCCGGGCTCGCGCGCCTCGATGACCGCTCGTTCGGGATTCTGCGGCGCGGGCGAATCGAGTATGCGTCGGTGGATCCCACGCATGCCGAGGCACAGGTGATCGCCCGGGCAGAAGGGTACGTCCCGGCCGGCGGCCGCTGACCGCCCTGCGGATCAGTGGATGCCGTGCCGGATCCGGCCGTAGACGCCCATGACGGCCAACGCGAACGGGATGACCGACAGCACGAGCAGCGCCTCCACGACGTCCGCGGTGCGCGACCAGCCGGGGGTGTAGCGGCGTTCGGGCAGCGCGACTGCCATGCCGAGCAGGACGAGGGCCACGAGCATGGCCGGTACGGCGAAAGCGAGCAGACGCATGACGCCGTGCGAGTCGACGGTGCCGGCGACGAGGACGCCGAGCAGCGTCAGGATGCCCGAGCCGAGCAGCAGTACTCGCTGCGCGCGGCCGGTGAACAGCCGCGCGCGCAACAGGATGATGACGCCGAGCACGGCAGCGAGGATCCGCTCGCTGGCCCCTCCGTCGGCAGACATCACCAAGGCGGACCCGGCGATCGCCAGCGCGACACCGCCGGACAGACCGGTCAAGAACTCGTCGGCGCGCACGGCGCGCCCAAGTACCTCCGGCGCGTCTACGGCACCGGTCTCGCGGCGCAGGTCGGCGGCGTCGATGGGGATGTTGGGTATCACCAGGCGGGAGAGCCGGAACGAGAGCACCGGCAGAATCGGCGAGATCGCCAAGGCGGCGGTGGCCACGATCGCGGCGGTCCCGGCAGGGGTCAGCGTGGTGCCCGAGGCGATCGCCGTGCCGATGGCGGTGAGCAAGGCGACCGTGGTCACCGCGACGAAGCCGGCGAATCCGATGCCCACGGTGATGATGAGGACTATGGCGACGAACGCTGCAGCGCAGACGCCGAGCAGCACCTGGGGTGCGCCGAACTCGACAACCCGGTGCGATCCGCCCACCGCCGTCGATCCGCCGACCGTCGCATAGGCAAGTGCGAAACTGCCGGCGGCCAGGGCCGGGACGCGCCGGTGGTAGATCCGGCCGAGCGCCACGGCGGCCAGTACAAGTAGTACGGCGCCGACGCCGGTCGTGACGGCGCTTGCCAGCCATTTCGGACCTATGAACAGCGCCGTCAACGCGGCGAATGCGAGTAGCGCCCCGGCGACCGTCGCACACGCCCGCATGGTGTGCGCGGGGGTCCACCGGGCGGTGCGCTTGAGCACCCCATCGGAGATCGCTTCGAGCACGTCGTCGTAGGCGAGCTCGGGCAGGCGGGTGGCGCGGGTGCGCAGCTGCAGCATGTCGCCGTCGTGCAGCTGGCTCGTCGCGACCGTGGCCGAAGGATCGAGCGGGGCCTGGCCGCTGCGCTGCAGTACCCAACCGCCCCCGGCCGCTCCCTGGTCGGCGGCCTCGCGGCCGAGTCCGGAGACGATGATCGTCAGCAGGTCGGCGATCGTCGTCTGCGCCGGTACCGCGAGATCGACCCGCAGTGTCGGCGAGACGACCGTCAGCCGGCAGGTATTCGTCACCACGCTCGCGGTCACGGCGGCTCCATCTCACTCGCGGGCGGCCCCGCGGATACCATCGCTTCGATGTGCCGCCCGATCTTGTGTTGCGTGGCCAGTACGGTAGTCGCCAATAAGGTAACGGAGGCCGCGGATGGGAGCTGACCTGTTCCGCAGGCCGCCACGAAAGAGCGGCCCGCGTGAGCCGCGCGGCGAAATCGTCCTCGAATCACCGCCTGAACTGCCCGAGACCGTCAGCGGCGGCGGCGGGATGCAGATGCTGCAGTACCTGCCGATGGTCGCCGGCGCCGGCGCCACCGGCCTGCTGGTCACCGGCACCGGCGCGAAACCGATCACCTACCTGGCCTCCGGAATGATGGCGCTGTCCATGGTGGGCATGGCGTTCAGCGGTATGGGCCGCCAGTCAGGGGAGAAGCGGCGGCGGCTCGACGGCGACCGCCGCGACTACCAGCGCTACCTCGAGCAGGTCCGCCGCCGGGTGCGCCGGGCGGCCGAGCAGCAGCGGGCCTCGGCACAGTGGCACCACCCGGACCCGGATGCATTGTGGTGCGTCGGGCTCGGTAGCCGGCTGTGGGAGCGGCGTCCTGGGGACGAGGACTTCCTCGCCTGCAGGGTGGGCCTCGGCTCCAGACGCCTGGCGGTGACGCTGATCCCGCCGGAGACGAAACCGATCGAGGACCTCGAACCCGTCTCCGCGGCGGCGCTGCGCCGGTTCGTGCGCACCCACCGTTCGGTCGGCGAGCTACCGGCCGCCTTGGCGCTGCAGGCCTTCGGCCGGCTGAGCGTCACCGGGGACCCCGAACGGGGACGCGCGCTGGTACGCGCGATGCTCTGCCAGCTCGCGGCGTTCCACTCGCCCGACGACGTCGTCATCGCCGTCTGCACCGCCGGCGCCCCCGCAACGCAATGGGAGTGGCTCAAGTGGCTCCCGAACGCGCTGAGCCCGCAGACCTTCGACGCCGTCGGCCAGGCCCGGCTCGTCAGCGACGACCTGATCAGCCTCGAAGCGATGTTCGGCGACACGTTGACGAGCCGCCCACGCTTCGGCACCGGCGGCGAGGTCGAGGGCGCGCACGTGGTGGTAGTCGTCGACGGCGGCCGGGTCTCGTCCGAGGCCCAGCTCGCCGGCAGCTTGCTCAGCGGCGTGACGGTGATCGACCTGAGCGATTCGACGGGAGGGACGGGCACGGCTGGGATCGCTCGCCTGCAGGTCGACGAGCACTCGCTGACGCTGGTGCGGCGGGGGCAAAGCGGTGCCGACGAGCCGATGGCCCTCGGGGTCGCGGACGCGTTGAGCGTGACCCAGGCCGAGTCACTCGCCCGCACGATCAGCCCGCTGCGCGTCTCGACCCAGACCTCCGAACCCACCGACGCGTTGTCCGTCGACCTGAGCCTGCCCGAGCTGCTGCGTCTCGGCGACCCGCACCAGGTGGATCCGTCCCTGACGTGGCGGGCGCGGGCGCCACGCGATCGGCTGCGCGTCCCGATCGGCGTCGGCTCCGGCGGTCAGCCTGTCGAGCTCGACATCAAGGAATCCGCGCAGGGCGGCATGGGCCCGCACGGCCTGGTCATCGGTGCCACCGGTTCGGGCAAGTCGGAGCTGTTGCGCACGTTGGTGCTCGGGCTCGCGCTGACGCACTCGTCGGAGACGCTGAACTTCGTCCTCGTCGACTTCAAGGGCGGCGCGACGTTCGCCAGCCTGGACGTCCTGCCGCACACCTCTGCGGTGATCACCAACCTCGAGGACGAGCTGATCCTCGTCGACCGCATGAAGGACTCCATCCAGGGCGAGATGGTGCGCCGCCAGGAGGCGCTGCGCGCCGCGGGCAACTATGCCTCGCTCCGCGACTATGAGCGCGCGCGCGAGCAGGGTGCCGCGCTGGACCCGATGCCGTCGCTGTTCATCGTGGTGGACGAGTTCAGCGAGCTGCTATCGGCCAAGCCCGACTTCATCGACTTGTTCGTGATGATCGGCCGTCTGGGCCGCTCGCTCGGCGTGCACCTGCTGCTGGCCTCGCAGCGCCTGGAGGAGGGCAAGCTGCGTGGCCTGGACACGCACCTGTCCTACCGTGTCGGGCTGCGCACCTTCTCGGGGATGGAAAGTCGTGTCGTGCTCGGTGTCCCGGACGCATACGAGCTGCCCAGCGCCCCGGGCAACGGATACCTCAAGGAGGCCACCGAGGGCCTCGTGCGCTTCAAGGCGGCCTACGTATCCGGCGCGTTCACCGCCACCGACGCCGCGCAGGTCGACGGGCAGGACGCGGGCCGGCAGGTGCTGCCGTATCAGGTCGGCTTCATCGCCCCGCGCGAAGAACTCGTCGCGCAGCGACCGCAGCCGGCACCGGAGGAGCAGACCGGACCGGCCGAGATCCTGATGGACATCCTGGTCGAACGGCTGCGCGGTGCCGGCACACCTGCGCGCAAGGTGTGGCTGCCGCCGTTGGATCTCCCGCCGACGCTCGACGAGCTGATGGCGCCGCTGAAGGAGACCGAACTCGGTTTGCGGCCGATCGACTTGCCGGCCACGCCCGCACTGCGCGCGCCGATCGGGCTCATCGATCGACCCTTCGATCAGCGCCGCGACCCGCACTGGGTCGATCTCGCCAGCTCGCACTTCGTCGTCGTCGGGCGCCCGCAGAGCGGTAAGAGCACGGTGCTGCGCACGCTCGTGGCCGGCTTGGCGCTCACGCACACGCCCGAGCAGGTGCAGATCTACTGCCTGGACTTCGGCGGAGGCACGCTTACCGGTCTCGGCGATCTGCCGCACGTCGGCTCGGTAGCCACCCGGCTCGAGCCGGAGCGGCTACGGCGCACCGTCGCCGAGATCAACGCGATGCTTGCGCAACGCGAGGAGTTGTTCACGAAGCACCGCATCGACTCGATGTCGTCCTACCGGCGCCTCACCGCGATGGGCAGCGTGCCCAAGGACGGGTTCGGCGACGTGTTCCTCGTCGTGGACGGGTGGGGGACGGTGCGCGCCGACCACGAGGCGATGGAAACCGCGATCACGCAGATCGCCGCGCGCGGGCTCGGTTACGGGGTACACGTGGTGCTGTCCATCCAGCGGTGGATGGAGATGCGTCCCGCGCTGCGGGATCTGATCAGCAACCGGCTCGAGCTGCGTCTGGGCGATCCGACGGAGTCGGAGTTCGACCGTCGCGTCGCGGCCGACGTACCGGAGGGCAACCCAGGGCGCGGCCTGACCGCGCACAAGCTGCACTTCCTGTCCGCGTTGCCGCGTATCGACGGCACGGAATCGGTGGACGATCTCGTCGATAGCGTGGGCGCGCTGGTGACGCAGGTGCGCGACGCGTGGTCGGGGCCTGCCGCCCGGCCGGTAAGGCTGTTGCCGCGCGAGCTGCCGCATTCCGAGCTGCCCGCGCTCGAACCCACCGGTGCGGCGCTGCCGATCGGCGTGGACGAGGACACGTTGTCGCCCGTGCTCGTCGACCTCGACGCCGAGCCGCATTTCATGATCATCGGCGATGTCGAGTCGGGGAAGTCGAATCTGCTGCGGCTGGTCGCGCGGCACATCACGACGAGGTGGACGCCGGACGAGGCGAAGGTGATCACGTTCGACTACCGCCGCGGGATGCTCGGCGCGATCAGCACGCCACACCAGATCGGGTACGTGATGAACTCGGTTAGCGCGCCGGCCACGGTCGGAAACATCGTGGCGGCGCTGCGCGAGCGTCTCGCCGGGATCCAGGTCGACCCGGTGGCCGGTGAGGTGCCGACGTGGAGCGGGCCGCGGCTGATCCTGCTGCTCGACGACTACGACATGATCGCGTCCAGCCAGGGCAATCCGATGCACCAACTGGTCGAATTCCTGCCGCAGGCGCGCGACATCGGGCTGCACATCATCCTGACCCGCTCGGCAGGCGGCGCGGGGCAGGGCATGTTCGAGCCGATGATGCGCAACCTGCGGGATATGGGCACCCCGGGACTGCTGATGTCGGGCAGCAAGGACGAGGGCGCGATGCTCGGCTCGGTGAAGATGGAGCCGCTGCCGCCCGGGCGGGGCCGCCTCGTCCACCGCCGCCTCGGTTCGGTGCTCATCCAGACCGCGAGGGCCTGAGGGCCGACAAGTCTTCTCGTAATCCGGCGGGGCGGGTGGCGCCGGCGGGTCGGTCGGTTACACGGCGCAGGCGTCGGTGATGCGCTCGCGCGTCGCCTCGACCGCTGCCGGCAGCGAGTCGGTTTGCTCGAGGTAGCCGAGGAACATCGCGAGAACGACGCGTACGGAGATCGCCGGAAACTCGGCTGTGAGGTGTTCGAAGGCGCGATCGCGACGGCTGCGGCACTCAGACATGGCAACTCCCGGGGCTATGACGCCACGCGGGCCGTTCTCAGCGTTGAAAGGTCCGCGCGCGCTGTTCCCCCGTCATCTGGTCCAACGAGCGCGTCGCGAAGTGGTGACGGTGTGGCCGACGCATCGGTACCTACAGTGAATGCATGCCGCAGCATCCGCTCACGCTCATGGCCGTGCACGCCCACCCGGACGACGAGGCGACGGGCACCGGTGGCGTCCTGGCGCGATATGCGGCCGAAGGCGTCGAGACGGTGCTCGTGACCTGCACCGACGGCGGCTGCGGGGACGGGCCGGGCGGCATCAAGCCCGGCGACCCCGCCCATGAGCCGGCCAAGGTCGTGGCCATGCGACGCGGCGAGCTCGAGGCCAGCTGCGCGACGCTGGGCGTCACTCACCTCGAACAGCTCGGCTACGCCGACTCCGGGATGATGGGCTGGGCAACGAACGACGAGCCCAACGCGTTCTGGAACACACCGGTGGACGAGGCGGCGGCCCGGCTGGGCGAGCTGATGCAGCGCTACCGGCCCGACGTCGTCGTCACCTACGACGAGTTCGGGTTCTACGGCCATCCCGACCACATCCAGGCACACCGCATCACGATGGCGGCGGTGGCCCACAGCGCGCCGCCCAAGGTGTACTGGACGACAGCACCTCGCTCGCAGATGCAGAAGTTCGGCGAGCTCATGCGCGAGTTGGGGGCGGATTGGGACGAGCCGGAACCGTTGGCGGACGAGGCGGCTGCGTCTACGCCCGAGATCGGCCTGCCGGACGAAGACATCACCACCTGGGTCGACACCACCGCGTTCGGCCCGGTGAAGTTCGATGCGCTCGCCGCGCACGCGAGTCAGGGCGAGAACATCTTCTTTCTGCGCATGGGCAAGCAGAAGTTCAGCGAGATGATGGGCATCGAGACATTCGTACGCGTGCGCGACACCACCGGTGCGCCGCTGCCCGAGGACGACCTGTTCGCGGGACTGCGCTGAGCGGTCCGCGAGACCGGCTCAGACGCGGCGCAGAACGGTGACCACCCGGCCGAGGATCGTGGCCTCGTCGCCGTCGATGGGGGAGTAGGCCGGGTTGTGCGGCATCAGCCAGACGTGTCCGTCGCGACGCTGGAAGGTCTTCACGGTGGCCTCGCCGTCGAGCATCGCGGCCACAATGGCGCCGTTGTCGGCGGTGGGCTGCTGCCGCACGACGACCCAGTCGCCGTCGGCAATCGCGGCGTCGATCATCGAATCGCCGACGACCTTGAGCATGAAGAGGGTGCCGTCGCCGACGAGTGACTTCGGCAGCGGGTAGACGTCCTCGATCATCTCCTCGGCGAGGATTGGTCCGCCGGCGGCGATGCGGCCGACGACGGGGACGAAGACCGGCGTGTCACCGCGTGGTGCGTCGTCGCTGACCGCGACCGCGCGGCGCGCGGCCTTCGCCTTGCCGGACGGTTCGCCGGTGCGCAGGTCGACGGCGCGGGGACGGTTGGGATCGCGGCGCAGGAACCCCTTGCGCTCGAGCATGGCCAGCTGGTGCGCGACGCTCGAGGTGGAGGCCAGGCCCGCGGACTCGCAGATCTCGCGGATGCTCGGCGGGTAGCCGCGCCGTTCGACGGAGTCGCGGATGACGTCGAGGATCGCCTGCTGGCGACGGGTGAGCCCGGTGACCGGGTTGGGCATCTCGGTCACCTTGGGCCGCCCGGGCCCGCGGCGGCCCGGTGCGTCTTCCTCGTGCACGGCCTTGCTGCTGTCCTTCGCCACCTGTCCGGCCTCCTACGTCTGTGCTGGTTACGGCTGTGCTGGTTGATCACCGATTGGTTCCGAACGTTAGCCGGATGTGGCGGCGAACTCAAACATTTGTTCGAACGACACGCCGCACGGGGTGGTTTCTGTCAGACCCCACTGGTAGACATTCGCTCAGACGTTCTATCGAATGCCTGTTCGAGTAACGAGTGCGCAGGAGGTCCACCATGTCAGCAGCCACCGAGTTCGCCCCGGCGGTCTTCATCCCCGCTCCGGCGCGTCGCGGCACGGGGCACGATGCGCCGGAGCGGCTGGCCAGCGTGTCCGTGCTGCACGCCCCGCGTGAGGTCGATCTGGCTGTCGCACCGCTGCGCCTGACGCGGCGCGGCGTCGTGGTGCTCACGGTTGCGGTGGCGGTGCTCGCCGGGGCCCTGCTCTGGCTCGCGGCCCGCAGCGCGCCCGCCGAGGTGGCCGGGCCGGCCACGCCGCATGCGGTCACCGTCCAGGCCGGCGACACACTGTGGTCCATCTCCGCGCGGGTTGCGCCGCAGCGCGACCCGCGCGCTGAGGTGGCGCAGCTGCAGCGCGTCAACAAGCTGTCCGGCCCGTACCTGACGCCGGGGCAGACATTGCGCGTTCCGTGAGCAGCCGGCCGCGGCGGTGCGGAAATTTGTGTGGCCTGGTTCACGACGCGCGGCGTTTCCCTCTTGCGGAACATCGCGGTTCGCTTTACCGTTCACCCCTACATGTAGTAGTTACACCGATGTACTTCGTCCACAAGTTGGGGTTGTTCGTCCACAGCTGAGCAGTGTCGTGCACAGCTCGATCCCCAGGTTGTCGACAGGTTCGTCCACAGGGAACGTTGTTGACGCAAGTGTGAAAGGGGTGTTCCGGTGCGCTGTCCGTACTGCCGCTACCCCGATTCGCGGGTCGTCGACTCGCGTGAGCAGGACGAGGGCCAGGCCATCCGGCGCCGGCGCTCTTGCCCCGAGTGCAGCCGCCGCTTCACTACGATCGAAGAGGCCACGCTCGCCGTCATCAAGCGCAGCGGCGTCACCGAGCCGTTCAGCCGCGCGAAGGTCGTCAGCGGCGTCCGGCGCGCATGCCAAGGCCGCCCGGTCGACGAAGACCAGCTCGCCCAGCTCGCCCAGACGGTCGAAGAGGCCATCCGCGCCACCGGCGTCGCCGAAGTACCCAGCGACGAGGTGGGCCTGGTCATCCTCGGCCCGCTGCGGGCGCTGGACGAGGTGGCCTTCCTGCGCTTCGCCTCCGTCTACCAGGCCTTCACCTCCGTCGAGGACTTCGAGAAAGCCATTGTCGACCTGCGCGCCGAACACGGCGCCCCCGCACCCTGAACCAGCCCGCACCCTGAGCCAGCCTGAACCCCCGGCGGGGTAGCAGCCCCGACGCCCGCACGAAAGGACCACCTGCACATGAGCGAGGCCGACGTGACCCACAGCGGCAGTGCCACTGACAGCAGTGCCACCGGTAGCCGTGCCCCCGGCGGTGCCGGCAGCTCGAAGCCCCGCCCATCGGCTGCGTCGGCGGGTCTGCGCATCGAGCGGGTCTACACCAGCGAGGGCGTCCACCCCTACGACGAGGTCACCTGGCAGCGCCGCGACGTCGTCATGACGAACTGGCGCGACGGCTCGGTCAACTTCGAGCAGCGCGGCGTCGAGTTCCCGGAGTTCTGGTCGGTGAACGCCGCGAACATCGTGACAACGAAGTATTTCCGTGGAGCGGTGGGCACCGACGTTCGCGAGTGGTCGCTGCGCCAGCTCATCGACCGCGTCGTGCACAAGTACCGCGCGGCCGGTGCGGAGAACGGCTACTTCGCCTCGACGCAGGACGCCGAGGTCTTCGAGCACGAGCTGACCTGGATGCTGCTGCACCAAGTCTTCAGCTTCAACTCGCCGGTGTGGTTCAACGTCGGCACCAGCTCCCCGCAGCAGGTCTCGGCGTGCCAGCCGTATGACGCGCTCGTGAGCACGCCCGCCGGTCTTATCCCGATCGGGGAGTTGGTGCGCGACGAGGCCGTGGGCGCGAAGGTGTTCGACGCCCACGGGGTGACCAAGGTGCTCGCCACCAAGCACAACGGGGTCAAGGAGGTTCTACGGATCGCGACGAAGGCCGGCCATGCGCTCGACGTCACTGCTGATCACCTGGTTTGGCGCAGCAGTGGTGAAGGATGCGGTCGTTTCGTTCCCGCAGGGGAGTTGCACGTCGGTGACCAGCTGGAATGGCACCGGCGCCCGTGCTTCGGCGAAGCGGAGATCACCTCGCTGGATGTCGCCGAGGCGGCACTAGCCGGATGGTTGCAGTCGGACGGATTCGTCGGGCAGTACGAGGGCACGAACCGGTCCCTGACGATCGAGGCGATGACGGTCACCGACGACGAGTTGGCGTGGGTAACCAAGGCGCTGGACACCGTGTTCCCCGAGGTCCACCGACACGAGCGTTCTGTCGCGACGCAGCGCACCGACCTCGACTGCCGTCGAACCCGGCTCTACGGCAACGTTCTCGACGATTTCGTGACGCGCTGGGATCTGCGCACGCGAGGGACCGAGCAACGGATTCCCGCGCACCTGTTGGCCGCTCCGCTGCCGGTCGTCGCCGCCTACCTGCGCAGCATCTTCCAGGCCGAGGGATACGTGTCAGCGCGTGAGCGCTCGACGCTGGTGGGTATGGACATGATCAGCGAGGAGCTGGTGCGCGGTGTGCAAGCACTCCTGAGCCGGTTCGGCATCTTCGCCCGCGTCGGACGCAAGATCGAAAAGCGTGACGACCGCCATGACCTGTGGTGCATCGGGATCCAGAATGCAGGCGACCGACGCATCTTCGCCGACGAGATCGGCTTCATCGACCCGGTCAAGGCCGGGAAGCTGGAGGCCTCGTTCGAGTTGCCCGGCCGTGGCGCAGGTGCCGTCAAACGGCTCGAGATCGCAGCCATCACCTCCCGCGGACGCGTGGACGTCTACGACATCCAGACCGAGAGCGGCGAGTACCTGTCCGCCGGCGGGGTGCGGGTGCACAACTGTTTCATCCTGGCCGTCGACGACACCATGGACTCGATCCTGAACTGGTACCGCGAAGAGGGGTTGATCTTCAAGGGCGGTTCGGGCGCGGGCCTGAACCTTTCACGCATCCGCTCGTCGAAGGAGCTGCTGTCCTCCGGCGGCACCGCCTCCGGCCCGGTGTCGTTCATGCGTGGTGCCGACGCCTCGGCCGGCACCATCAAGTCCGGTGGGGCGACCCGGCGCGCCGCCAAGATGGTGGTGCTCGACATCGACCACCCGGATATCGAGGAGTTCGTCTCCACGAAGGCGCGCGAGGAGAACAAGATCCGCGTCCTGCGTGACGCCGGCTACGACATGGACCTCGGCGGCTCGGACATCACCTCCGTCCAGTACCAGAACGCCAACAACTCGGTGCGCGTCAGCGACGAGTTCATGCGTGCCGTCGACGAGTCGGCAGACTTCGGGTTGCGAGCGCGGGGCACCGGCGACGTCATCGAGTCGGTCGAGGCCAAGGGCCTGTTCCGCAAGGTCGCGCAGGCCGCCTGGGAATGCGCCGATCCGGGCATCCAGTACGACGACACGATCAACGACTGGCACACCAACCCCGAGACCGGCCGCATCACCGCGTCCAATCCCTGCAGTGAGTACATGAGCCTCGACAACACCTCATGCAACCTCGCGTCGCTGAACCTGATGAAGTTCCTCGGCGAGGACAACTCGTTCGGCACCGAGAAGTTCGTCAAGGCAGTCGAGCTGATAATCACGGCGATGGACATCTCGATCTGCTTCGCCGACTTCCCGACTGATGCGATCGGCGTCAACACCCGCGACTACCGCCAGCTCGGTATCGGCTACGCCAACCTCGGCGCGTTGCTGATGGCCTCGGGTCTGGCCTATGACTCCGACGGCGGTCGCGCGCTCGCCGGGGCGATCACCTCGCTGATGACCGGCGTCGCCTACCGGCGCTCTGCCGAGTTGGCCGGCATCGTCGGCCCCTACGCGGGCTACGCGCGCAACGCCAAGGCACACGCCCGGGTGATGCGCAAGCACGCCGCGGCCACGGATGCGGCGCGGTCACTGAACGAGGACGACCGCTCGGTGCTGAGCGTCGCCACCGAGGAATGGGCAACCGGCAACAAGATCGGCGAGAAGAACGGCTGGCGCAACGCGCAGGCGAGCGTTCTCGCACCGACCGGAACCATAGGATTGATGATGGACTGCGACACCACCGGCGTGGAGCCCGACCTCGCACTGGTCAAGTTCAAGAAGCTGGTCGGTGGCGGCTCGATGCAGATCGTCAACCAGACGGTGCCGCGGGCACTGCGCGCCCTGGGTTACCAGGAGGAACAGGTCGAGGCGATCGTCGAGTTCATCGCCGAGCACGGCCACGTCATCGACGCGCCGGGCCTGCGTCAGGAGCACTACGAGGTGTTCGACTGCGCCATGGGCGCGCGGGCGATCAAGCCGATGGGCCACGTGCGGATGATGGCTGCCGCGCAGCCGTTCCTGTCCGGCGCGATCTCCAAGACCGTCAATCTGCCCGAGACGGCGACGGTGGAGGACATCGAGGACGTCTACTCCCAGGGCTGGAAGCTCGGCCTCAAGGCGCTGGCGGTGTACCGCGACAACTGCAAGGTGGGCCAGCCACTGTCCGCGGGCAAGGGCGAGAACAAGGGTGCCGAGGCCGCTGCAGCCGCGGAAAGGGTCGTCGAGTACCGGCCCAAGCGCACCCGGCTACCGAAGTCGCGCCCGTCCAAGACCACGTCGTTCACCGTCGGCGGTGCCGAAGGCTACATGACCGCCGGCTCCTACCCCGACGACGGTCTCGGCGAGGTGTTCCTCAAGCTCGGCAAGCAGGGCTCGACGCTTGCCGGGGTGATGGACGCGTTCTCGATCGCGATCTCCATCGCGCTGCAGTACGGCGTGCCGTTGGAGACCTATGTCGAGAAGTTCACCAACATGCGCTTCGAGCCGGCCGGGCTGACCGACGACCCGGACATCCGCATGGCGCAGTCGATGCTCGACTACATCTTCCGGCGCCTGGCGCTGGACTACCTGCCGTTCGAGACGCGCTCGGCGATGGGCATCCACACCGCGCAGGAACGTTCGCGTCAGCTCGAGACCGGCTCGTACACGACGACCGACGACGAGCTCGACGACGAGCTCGACCTGCAGTCGCTGGCCCAGTCGGCGCCGATGGGCAAGGCCGCGGCGGTGGACGCCGAGGGCATGGTGGTCGACGATGTGGTGGCCGAGACAGCAGTGCCCGCGCCGACCGGGGTGCGTAGCTCCACCGAGCTGCTCGAGTCGCTCACCGGCAGTTCCGCCGACGCGCCGCTGTGCATGAACTGCGGCACGAAGATGCGCCCGGCGGGCAGCTGCTTCGTCTGCGAAGGCTGCGGCAGCACCAGCGGCTGCAGCTGATCCTGTTCGGGGCGAGCTGCTGAGCCGCTCGCTCGAGGGCAGCGGTGTGTGTGGCGACCGTGCGGGTACGTGCGCGGCGTGTCGGCCCGCTCGGTCGCCACACACACGATGCTCGCAGCACGATCATGACTCGACTCGCGCGCGGAACCTGTGGTGCGCCGCCAATCCTTCGCTCGGGCGCGGCGCATGCTGTCGCGCTGCGGCCGGTTCGCGCGAGGATGTGCTGATGCGAGTCGTCGTAGCGAGTGGAACAGGGCCGCGCGACGCCCGGACCTGCGACCAGTGGCTGGCCGAGACCGCCGGCACGCGTTGACACCGGGATGAGCTTGCAACAGCTCTACCTGGCCCTGCTTGTCGGGGGCGCCGTGGTGCTCGTCAGTGTTGTCGCCGCCCGCGTCGCGGCCCGCGCCGGGCTGCCCAGCCTGCTGCTGTTCCTCGGCGTCGGCATCCTGCTCGGCGAGGCCGTGCTCGGCATCCGCTTCGACGACACCGAAGCCGCACGCAATCTCGGCACCGCGGCGCTCGCCGTCATCCTGATCGAGGGTGGCCTGACCACGCGCTGGAGCGACGTGCGTCCGGTGCTCGCTCCGGCAGCCGTACTGGCCACGCTCGGGGTCGGCGTCAGTATGACGATCACCGCTGTCGGGGCGCATCTGCTGCTCGGGCTGAGCTGGCAACTGTCGCTGCTGCTGGGCGCGACCGTGTCCTCCACCGATGCCGCGGCCGTCTTTTCGATCCTGCGGGTCGTGCCGCTGCCGCGCCGCGTCGCCGGTCTGCTCGAGGCGGAGTCGGGATTCAACGACGCGCCGACGGTGATCCTCGTTCTGGTGCTCAGCGAGACACCCTTCCACCTCGACGTCCCGGCGATGCTGCTCGAGCTTGTCTACGAGCTCGGCGTCGGTGCCGCGATCGGACTGGGAATGGGATGGCTGGGCGCGATCACCTTGCCGCGACTGGCGCTGCCGGCATCCGGGCTCTACCCGCTCGCCACGTTCGGGCTGTGCACGGTGGGCTTCGCCGCGGCCGGTGCGGCGCACGCCAGCGGCTTCCTCGCCGCATACCTGTCCGCGCTCGTGCTGGCGAACGTGCGACTACCGCACCGGGCGGCGACCAGGTCGTTCGCCGAGGGACTCGGCTGGCTGGCGCAGATCGGCCTGTTCGTGCTGCTCGGTCTGCTCGTCTCGCCCGCCGACCTGCCGCAACAAGTGCTGCCCGCGCTGGTCGTCGGGCTCGTCTTGCTGCTGGTGGCGCGCCCACTGTCGGTCGTCGCCAGCCTGCTGCCGTTCCGCACCCCGGTGCGCGAGCAGGCGTTCCTGTCCTGGGCGGGGCTACGTGGCGCGGTGCCGATCGTGCTGGCCACCGTCGCCGAGGTGCAGGGTGTACCGGACGGGCAGCGGCTGCTCAACATCGTCTTCGTGCTCGTGGTCATCTTCACGCTCATCCAGGGACCGAGCCTGCCGCCCCTTGCACGGCTGCTTCGCCTGCGCCCGCGCGAAAACACCCACGAGCTGCCCGTCGAAGCCGCTCCGCTCGACGTCCTCGATGCCGAGTTGTTGACCATGACCATTCCGGTCGGCTCGCGGCTGGATTCGGTGACCGTGCGCGAGCTGCGGCTGCCGTCGCCCAGCGTCGTCACGCTGATCATCCGCGCCGGGAAGACGTTCGTTCCGGAACTGAACACCCAGCTGCGCACCGGCGACGAGATCCTGATCGTCACCACCCGCACGCGGCGCGAAGGTACCGAGCGCAGGTTGCGCGCGGTCAGCCGCCGTGGCTCGCTGGCCAGTTGGTTCGGCGAGCACGGCGAAGCTGACTAGCCCGAAGCGATGAGGCCGCCGGCAGCGCCGACCTGCTCGATCAGCGTGTCGGTGTCGGCGAAGGTCCTGGCCAGGACGGCAGCGCGCTTGAGGTAATGGCCCACCGGGTACTCCATCGTCATTCCGATGCCGCCGTGCAGCTGGACGGCTTCCTCACCGATGTGCCGCGCGGACGTGTTGATCTGGATCTTCGCCGCGCGCACCATCCGGCGACGGGCCTCGACGTCGTCGTCGGCCAGCGCCAGCCGTGCCACCAGCGCCATCGAACGCGCCTGTTCGAGTGAGACGTACATGTCTGCCGCCCGATGCTGCAGCGTCTGGAAGACCGCGATCGGCTGGCCGAACTGCACGCGCGTCTTGAGGTAGTCGACGGTAAGCCAGAGCATGCGCTCCATGGCGCCGACGGCCTCAGCGCAGAGCACGGCGGTGGCGGTGTCGAGCACCGACTCGACGGCCGTGAGCGAATCGGCCGGCGAGCCCAGCGCGTAGGCAGGTGCCGCGTCGAGCAGCACGTCGGCACCGCGCAAGCCGTCCTGCATGGCGTACGTGTCGCGGCGGACCGCCTCGGCGGACGCGTCGATTACGAACAGGCCGACATCGCCGTCGGGAGTGCGGGCGGTGACGATCAGGTGATCGGCGCTGTCGCCGCCCAGCACCGCGATCTTCGAACCGGAAACGGTCCAGCCCGAACCGTCCTGCGTCGCGGTGCACGAGATGTCGCGCAGCGACCAGCGTGCGCCCGCCTCGGCATACGCGAAGGCCAGCAGCGTCGAGCCGTCGGCCACGCCCGGCAGCAGCTCGGCTTTCTGTTCCGGCGTCCCGGCCGCGGCGACCAGCGCGCCGCCGAGCACCACGGTGGCCACGAACGGCTCGAGCACCAGCGCCTTGCCGAAGGACTCCATGACAACGGCAAGCTCGCCGACGCCCATACCGGCGCCCCCGTACTGCTCGTCGAAGGTCAGCCCGAGCAGGCCCAGCTCGGCGTACTGCTTCCACAACTCGCGGCTCCAGCCCTCGTCGGAGGTGAGCAGCGCGAGCCGGGCGTTCGGGTCGTAACGCTTGTCGAGCAGGCTGCCGACGCTGTCGGCGAGCATCTTCTGCTCCTCGGTGAGGTCGAGATCCACAGTCAGCCCCTTCAGAACTTCAGGATCGCTTTGGCGATGATGCTGCGCTGGACCTCGTTCGACCCAGCGTAGATCGACGCCTTGCGCCAGTTGAAGTAGGTGGGCATCGCGTCCACCGCGCCCTCGGGCAGCGGGCCGAATCCGTCGGGCACCGCCGAATTCTCGCGGTAGGCGAGCGAGGCCGGGCCGAGGACGTCGACGAGCAGCTCGCTGGCCTGCTGCTGCAGTTCCGAGCCGCGAAGCTTGAGCACCGACGATGTGGGGTCGGGCATTCCCGGGGGCAGCGAGGCCTCCCGCGCCAGCACCCGCAAGACCGACATCTCCAGGGCCGTGGTCTCGACCTCGAGGCGCGTGACGCGCGCTCGCAGCAGCGGGTCGTCGAGCAGCGAGCCGGCCAGCCGCTTGACCCGGGCGATGCGATTCTTGATCATGCCGATGGCAGCGTTGCTCGTCCGCTCGTTGCCGAGCAGGAACTTGGCGTACGTCCATCCCTTGTTCGGTTCGCCGACGAGTTGATCGGCGGGTACGCGCACGTCGTCGAAGAAGATCTCGTTGACCTCGTAGCCGCCGTCGATGAGATGGATTGGACGGACGGTGACGCCGGGCGCGCGCATGTCGACGAGGATCATCGAAATGCCGCGCTGCTTCGGCGCCTCCGGGTCGGTGCGCACCAGGTTGAAGATCCAGTCGCCGTACTGGCCGAGTGTCGTCCACGTCTTCTGCCCGTTGACGATGTACTCATCGCCGTCGCGGACGGCCGTCGTCTTCAGCGACGCGAGGTCCGAACCCGCGTCGGGTTCGGAGAAGCCCTGCGACCACCAGATGTCGGCGTTCGCCGTGTCGGGCAGGAAACGCTCCTTCATCTGCTGGCTGCCGAACGTGGCGATGACCGGCCCGATCATCGCCGTGTTGAACACGATCGGCGGCGGGACGTGAGCGAGCGTCATCTGTTCGGCCCAGATGTGGCGCTGCAGCGGCGTCCAGTCCTGCCCGCCCCATTCCATCGGCCAGTGCGGCACGGCGAGGCCGTGCGCGTTCAGGGTGCGCTGCGTGCTGACGATGTCGTCCTTGCTCGGATGCTCGCCGCGCGCGAGACGATCACGCAGTTCGGCGGGGATCTCGGTGGTGAAGAACTCGCGCATGCGCTCGGCGAAGGCGCGGTCCTCCTTGCTCAGGGCGAGGTCCATGGCGTGCTCCCGCGGTGGTGACGGCGACGTTTCGGGTCTGCGGCTCACGTTACCTGCCGGTACGGGGCAGCCGACCGGGCGGTGCTCGACCCCTCGACTCGCCCGGGCGCGGGGATACCGGGATACTCTGTGCCGCCGGTGCTCGCTCCCGGCAGCGACGCGTACGGCGGGGAGAGGTCGGTGCTGTGGACAGCAAGACCCTGGTCGACCTGATCAGCATCCCGCTGTTCACCGGGATCATCGGCTACGTCACCAACTGGACCGGCGTGCTCATGCTGTTCAAGCCGCTGGGCTTTCACGGCTTCCGGTTCCCCGGCCTGCGCGTCCTGTTTCCGCTGCTGCCACGCCGGGTGCAGGTGCTGCCGTTGATCCGCTACGACGGACGGCTCGGCTGGCAAGGCATCGTGCCGTCGCGCGCGGACAAGATGGCCAGCATCGCCGTCGACAAGGGTTTGCTCAAGCTCGGCAACGTCGGCGACTTCTACCGCGAACTCGAACCGGACAAGATCGCCGAACACCTCGCGGGCGTCGCGCAGGGCGAGATCCGCGACGTCGTCGAGCACATCATGCAGCAGGAGAACCCGCAGCTGTGGCACGATTTGCCGCCCATCATCAAGGAGGCGGTGTTCGCTCGGGTACGCAGCCAGCTGCCGGGCATCGTCTCGCAGATCACCAAGGAGATCGGCGAGAACGTCGACCAGCTCATCGACGCCAAGTTGATGGTGATCAACTACTTCGTCGAGCACCCCGAACTGCTCAACGAGCTGTTCTTGATCATGGGGCGCAAGGAACTGCGGTTCATGCAGAACTTCGGGTTCTACTTCGGCCTGCCGATGGGTTTCGTGCTGTTCGGCATCCTGCAGGTCTACCCGCAATGGTGGGTCCTGCCGGTCGGTGGCGTCGTCATCGGGTGGGTTGTCAACTATCTCGGCATCACAATGATCTTCGAGCCGGTCTTTCCCTCGAAGTGGGTGCCCTGGCGGCAGGGCTTGATGCTCAAACGGCAGGCTGAGGTCACCGAGCTGTACGCGCAGATGGTCGCGGACAAGGTGATCACGCTGCAGAACATCGGCAACGAGTTGATGACCGGTGCACGTAGTGACCGCACGATGCAGTTGCTTGAGGACTCGATGCGTCCTGCGGTCGATAATGCCGTCGGGCCGGCGCGCGCCGCGGTGCGGATGGCCATCGGTGGCAAGGAGTACGACCAGATCCGCTCGTCGTTGGCCACCGAGGCCACCGGCTTCGCGCCGATCGCGTTCAACGACGCCGAGTTCAGCAAGCAGCAGTCGGGCAAGATCTACAAGTTCATCTCCGAACAGATGAGCGAGATGGGCCCGGACGACTTCGTCGAGATGCTGCGCTCGGCAATCAAGCAAGACGAGTGGCTACTGTTCGTGCACGGCGGGGCGCTGGGGTTCTTCGCCGGCATCCTGCACCTCGCGATCTTCGGAGTCTGACGAATGAGCGACAACGACGCGCCCGCCCCGCCGCAGGCCGCGCCGCACAAGGCAGAGGTCCTGAGCCGCCCACGACCCGGCGTCGGGCGGCTGTCCGGTGCTGCTGAGATGGTGCGCCGACCGAGCCCCTCGCTGGTGAAGGCCGCGCCGGGTCTCGCCCGGGTCGCCGCGGTGTCCGCGTGGCACGTCATGAGCTGGTCGGTCGGCGCGACGGTGGCCGGGGCCAACTATGTGGCCCAGCGCGCAGTCGCCGGCGAGCCGGCGACCTCGATCATGCAGGACGCGGCCACCGACCTGCGCAACGTGGCGTGGCGGGCGCTGGGGATGCCTGACGAGCACATCGAATCCCGCCCCTTACCCGAGCGGAACAACCCGAAGCCGTCCACGCCGCAAGACCTGCGCAAGCGCGGCACCGACCTGATGCGCCGCTCCAACGACGTCCGGGTCGTCGAGGACACCCATCCCGCGTTCGCCCGCATTCTGACCGAGATCACCCCGGACGAGGCGCGCATCCTGCGCTACCTCTACCTCGAAGGACCGCAGCCGTCGATCGACGTGCGTACCTTCCGTCCGTTCGGCATCGGCTCGGTGCTGATGGCCAGCGGGCTCAATATGATCGCCGAGCACGCCGGGTGCCGCAACCTCGACCGCACGAACCCGTACCTGACGAATCTCGCGCGGTTGGGGATGATCGAGTTCTCCAAGGAGCAGGTGACGAATCCGCAGCGCTACCAGGTGATCGAGGCGCAGCCGAAGGTCACCGATGCGCTCAAGCACGCGGGCCGGATGCCCAGAACGGTGCACCGCAGCATCCATCTCACCGAGTTCGGGGTGGAGTTCGTGCGCACCTGCCTGCCGCTCAACGGCCGGGTCGTGTCGCAACGCGAGGTCAGGTCTGGCGCCTCCGACGACGGCCGGCCTCGCCCCTGATGGTGTCGCTGCGCTGCCCGGCCACCCAGTCGTCGTAGCGAATCCGGGGCAGCGCGAACACGTCGCCCAGGTGGGACCACTCGGCGCGTCCCAGGCGCGCGAGGGGGTCGAGCGCCAGCGCGTCCGGCAACCCGTCGGCGGCCAGCACATCGTGCCGCGCGGCTAGATGCACGACCTCGCCGAACACCATCACGCAATTGCCGATCTCGTGCTCGCCCGATACCCGGCACTCGAAGGCGACCGGCGCTGCCCGCACCCGCGAGGGAGTCACGCAGACGCTCGGCTCGCGCTCCAGCCCCGCCTCGTCGAACTCGCTGAGCGCACCCGGGAAGTTCGTCGCCGAGTCGTTCATCGCGCTCAGCAACCCGGCGCTGCCGATGTTGAGGACGAACTCACCGGTGGCGCGGACGTTGGCCAGCGTGTCCTTGTGCCCGACCGACACGAAACACAACGTCGGTGGGTCGACGCCGGCGACGGTGGTGAACGAGTGCGGGGCAACGTTGTCGACGCCGTCGACGGAAATGCTGGCTACCCAGGCGATGGCCCGCGGGACCAGCGAGGCCGTCAGCCACGGGTAGATGCCGCCTTCGATCTCGGCAGGGTCGAGTTCGACGCGATCGTTCAACGCATGCCTTGGGTGGCCAGGTCGCCGTCGTGCAGCTCGGCGTGCCGGCCGACGACCTCGCCGGTGCCGTTGACGACCTTGCCCTGGGCGGCATCTTCCGTGGTCTCCACCGGCCTACCGTAGCGGCGGGAATGCCCAGGGTCGGCAGGTCGCTCTAGTCTCCTGTCGGCCGGGTTTCGAGAAGGGGTGTAATGACGCGACGCAGCTGGGCGTTGTTCGCGGCGATGTGCGTGATCTGGGGTGTGCCCTACCTGCTGATCCGTATCGCGGTGCGCGACTTCGCACCCGGCACCCTCGTCTTCGTGCGCACCGCCATCGGTGGCCTCGTCCTCGTCCCGTTCGCGCTCGCCGGTGGTGGCTACCGCGTGGTGCTGCCGCACTGGCGCGCGCTGCTGGCGTTCACCGCCATCGAGCTCGCCGTGCCGTGGCTGCTGCTCTCGGACGCCGAGCGGGTGCTGTCGAGCTCACTCACGGGCCTGCTCATCGCGGCGGTGCCGCTGGTCGGCGTCGTCGCCGCCCGGCTCGGCGGCATGGACACCGACGGTGGTGTCGCGCGCTACGCAGGCCTGGTGCTCGGCGTCGTCGGCGTCGGGTTGCTGCTCGGGCTCGACGTCGGCGCGGTGCGGGCCAGCGCGCTCATCGAGCTGACGTTCGTGGTGATCGGTTACGCCGTCGCCCCGGTGATCATGGCGCGCCGGCTGGCGCAGCTGCCGAGCATCCCGGTGATCTCGGCGTCGCTGTTGCTCGCCGCGCTCGGCTACCTGCCCTACGGCGTGACGCACTGGCCGTCCGCCATCAGCGCTCAGGTGGGCTGGTCGGTGCTCGGGCTCGGCGTGGTGTGCACGGCGCTCGCGTTCGTGGTGTTCTTCGCGCTGATCGCCGACATCGGACCGGCCCGCGCCACGGTCTTCACCTACGTCAACCCGGCGGTGGCTGTGCTGCTGGGTGTGTGGCTGCTCGACGAGCACTTCACGCTCGGTATCGCGGTGGGGTTCCCGCTGATCCTGGTCGGATCGGTGCTGGCAGCGCGTCGATCGCGGGGGCCGGATGCCGCGGTCCCCGAAGCGATCGCGGCCGAGGAGACCTGCGCGCCGATGCCGGGCTCAGTCGATGCGAACCTCCCCGTGCGGCGTGTCGAAGACCGCGGCCACGACCCCGGTATCGCCGTCGAGCGCTGACATCCACTCGACCTCGATGCCCTCGAAGGGTTGGCGCGTCGACGTTGCGAGGTAGGCATCGACTGTCTCCTCGTCCCCGGCGATCTCGATGCGCCGCAACGCGATCGGCGACCCGCCGGCTGACGGGTGGTGCTCCTCGTCGCTGTGCCACTCGACGAAGAACGGCAGCTGCGGGTCCTCGGCGACGGCGTTGATGCCGATCTGCTGCCACCGCAGGTCGAACCCGTCCGGGCGCCGCCGGTGGCCGTCCGCGGCAGGGCGGTTCAAGCGTGTCTCGATCGTCGCGATGTCCTTGACGCGCACCGCCCAGGCGAGCCAGCCACCACCGGCCAGGCTGCGCGCGGACACCGCACGGCCGAACGGTGCGCGGTCCGCGGCGGGGTGGTCCAGCGTGGCGACCACCTCGAGGTAGCAGCCCGCGCGGAGCGGCAGGATGAAGTTGCGGGTGCCGAACGATGGGTGCAGCCCGCCGTCGGTGAACCCTGCTCCGAGTCGCGCGCCGATCCGCTGCACGCACGCACCGAGGCCTTCGGTTCCCGCGACGTAGGAGAGGTGGTCGAGGTGCATGCGGCCATGGTGACCCACCACACTGCGAGCGCGGCAGCGGGGTCGGGTTCCCGCGCGCGGCACCCGGGTGGTAGAGGTCAGCTCGCGTACAGATCGACGCCGGTGTCGGTGGCGACGACGGCGCGGCCACCGCACTCGCGCCAGGCCGCGGCGACGTCCTCGACACCGGCAGGTTCGTTCCCCGCGCCCACTTGGCGCAGCAGCGCCGCAGCGAGTCGTCCCTTCGCGAACTTGCTGTTGTAGCTGACGATGCCGTGACCGCCGCGGGGCAGCGGGGAGAGTACGCGCACGCCGACGACGCGCTCACGCAGCTCGTCGCCGGGTCGCCACATCGATGCGTAGTCGCCCGAGCGAAGGTCGACGATCACCCCGCGCCCGAGCACCCGACGCCCGGCAGGTCCGTTGAGCAGCTCGGTGAGCACCGGTCGCCAATAATTCGCCGCGATTCCCAGGCCGGGGAGAACGGACTTCGCCGGTAGTCGATAGTCAGGGATCGGTTCGTCGCCCCGCACGACGCCGAACAGGCCGGAGAAGATCAACACAGCGCGGTGGGCGGCGCGCTGGGCGGCTGGGTCGGCACCCGCGTGGTTCAGCCCGTCGTAGACGACGCCGCGGTAGCGCCGAAGGGCCGGGGTGGTGGGCGAGTCGAGCAGTGCGGCATTCGCGTCCAGCGCAGCCCGCGCGACGCCCTCGGGCAACAGCAGCGCTGCAGCGGCCGCCTGGTGATCGCCTTCCAGCAGCGCAGCGAGGGCAGCGTGCACCGCGGCGCGTGCCTCGCCCAGGGGACCGTCGATGTGGCGCGACCGCAACGGCCGGCCGCGGCCACCGACGGATTTGACCTCGCTCGGTGGCAGCAATAGGCGCACGCCGCGACACGCTACGGGTCGCCGCCGAGCAGGGCGCGCAGGGCAGGCCAGGAGGCGGCGAAGCCGCGGTGCAACGGCAGCTCGGTGACCTCGTCGAAGGTCCACCAGCGGATCGCCGTGCTCTCGGCGTTGGCCGGGCTGACATCCGTCCTGCCCGGGGCGTGCGCGACGATCGTCGTGTACGACCAGCCGCCGTGCTCGTCGACCCACTCGCGTATTGGCGTCACGTCGGCCGGATCGAGCGACGTCTCCTCTGTCGCCTCGCGCAGGGCAGCGGTGACGGCGTCCTCGTGACTGTCGCGTGCGCCACCCGGCACAGCCCACGTATCGCCCTCGTGGGTCCAGGTCGCCCGGTGCTGCAGCAACACGTGACGACCGTCGGTGATCAGCAGTCCCGCGGCCCCGAACCGACCCCAGTGCCGATGCCCGAGCGAGCACTGCACCCAGCCGTTGCCGTCACCGCTGCGCGCCACAGTCAACGTTCCTACCCGATTCGGCAGTGTCGGCGTCGGCCCGCCAGGTCGCCTATCGGCGGAAGGCCGCTCGTAGCGGCGAATGTGGGACCGGGGGCCAGGATCGGGCCGACGCCGCTTGCCACGGTACCTGCTGCGCGGACCGTATCGTGGTGCGGTGCGCATCGGAGTGGCGACGTGAGCCGGGGCGGGGGTCCCGGCGAGCCGCGTGGAGGTCGGCCGCACCGGCCTGCCCTCTACGACGACCTCACCGAGATGATCGACGCCGCAGGCGGCACGTCGCAGGCCTCGCGCGCCGAACTTGCTGCCGCGACGGCTGCGGTGGTCGTGCGTGCCGGGCGCACTCCCGGTGACGGTGAACGCTTCGTCGGGCTCGCCGACCGCGTCGGCCTGGACACCCTGGCCGCGCTGTGGCGCGACGCTGATCCGGTCAGCCTGCCCGGTGCGTTGTGGGCGCTGTACATGCTGCGTCAGTGGTGCCAGCTCGATGCGGATGAAGTCACCCGGTTGTGGCGCGTCGGTGAGCCGCTGGCACCGGCCGACGCGGTGGTGGCCGGTGTCGCCGACTTCGCCGATGCCGATGCGATCCGCGATCTCGCCGACGCCGTGCTCACCGGGGTGTACCAGCGCGATCTCGCCGTCGCCCTCGAGCGTGCCGCCGCGTTCTTCCGGGTCGTGGCCGCGGGCCGTCGCTCGGTGGGCACCGACAGCTACGCGGACGCGCACGTCGCCGGTCTCGCCGCGGGAAACGATCGGGTGGCCGCCTCGTTGTCGGCCGCGGCGCGTCGCTGGCGCGCCGGCACCCTGCACTGAGCGCGCCCCCTACCACTACGTTGCGACAGGCAGGCCGGATTCACCCACAGCGCCGCTAGCTGTCCACAGGTCCGCTCGACCACCTCACGGGCCGGGCGGCGGCGACCACGCTGGTTGCCATGTCGACGCACACCCAGACACAGCGCATCAGCGGCCCCGGCGAGCTCCTGCAGGCCGTCCCGTACCTGCTCGGCTTCCATCCGCATCGCAGTCTGGTCCTCGTCGGCCTCGAGCACGATCGACTCGTCGTCACCGCCCGGCTCGATCTCGACGACGCCGCCGCGCCCGGGATCGTGACCCAGACGATCGAGGCAATGAGCCACGGTGGCAGTACGGAGGTCATCGCCGTCGTCTATGAAGAGGATCAGCCCGAGCCGGGCAGCGACATCTTGGCAACAGTGCAGGATGCAGCCCGGCGCAACGGCTGTCTGCTTGCCGACGTGCTGCTGGTCGCGGCGGGTCGCTGGCGGTCACTGGCCTGCGAATCGCCCGACTGCTGCCGGCCGTCGGGGCGCCCGGTGCCGGACGAGCCGTCGGCCTTCACCGCCGCGGCCACCTATGCCGGAGTCGTCGCGCTGCCCGACCGTGGTGCACTCGAACAACTGCTGGCCCCGCTGCCCGACAACGAGCGCGACCACGTGCACGCCGGTCTGGAGCGGGCCGAACACGATGCCGTCGCTGCCGTGCTCGCCGGGCGGGCGCAGCGGCACAACCGCTCGATCAAGCGTGCGCTGTTCGCGGCGGCACGCGCCGCCGACGAGCCGGGCTGGAGCGGTATCGACGTGGACGGCGTCACGCTGTTCTGGCCTGACCCCGATTCTTAGGTCCATGGCGAGTGAGAGTCTGATTGCCCCGATGCGGGCAGAGGGCTCGATGATCATGGCGACGAGGAAGAGGCACAGCCCGGAGCAGGTCGTGCGGAAGTTGACGACGGCGGATCGGCTGTTGGCCGAGGGCAAGGACGTCGCGGCGGTGTGCCGCGAGCTGGGCGTCTCGGAGCAGACGTATCACCGCTGGCGCAACCAGTTCGGTGGGCTGAAGGCCGACGACGCGAAGCGGCTCAAGGAACTCGAGCGGGAGAACTCGACGCTGAAACGGCTGCTCGCCGACGCGGAGCTGCAGAAGGCCGCGTTGAAGGAGATCGCCTCGGGAAACTTCTGAGCCCGGAGCGACGCCGGGCTGCCGTGCACCACCTGATCAGGACGATGGGCGCGTCCGAGCGGTTCGCCTGCCGGGTCACCGGACAGCACCGGGCCACTCAACGACGCGAGCCGCCGGCGAGGACGCCGACCGACCCGGACGCGGCGCTGCGAGCTTGGCTGCGGCAGTGGGCGAAAGACCATCCGCGGCGCGGGTTCCGCAACGCCTACGCCGATGCCCGCGGCGAGGGCTGGGCGGTGAATCACAAGAAGATCCAGCGGCTCTGGCGCGACGAGGGGCTAC
>JAABUT010001458.1_pt1 | contig 26788 bp, 24 predicted proteins | sample 5559281 | NCBI WGS metagenome assembly JAABUT01 (sample SAMN10711880, study PRJNA513359) | rock metagenome | isolation source: Antarctica rocks | place: Antarctica: Victoria Land, Ricker Hills nord | collected 2016-01-04
ATCTGCTGCAGGCCGACCCGGACACCCCCGCCGATGTCGCCGACGCGGTCCTGATCCACCAGCTGACCCTGACCGCGAAGGCCATCCATGACGCCGCCCGCGCCGCCGGGGACCTCCGGCAGGCCCGGGCGCTGGCGCGGACCGTCCGCGCGGACCTCGCGGCCACCCATCCCAGCCCTGCGCTGCTGCCCGGCCACGGGGCAGCAGCAGTTGCACCCGCCGTCGGGGTCGCGGTGCTCGAACGGCCGCTGGCCTCGCCGATCCCGGCCGGGCTGGACCCCGAGACGGCGGCCGCGGCCCGGGCCTTGGCCATCCGCACCGCCGGGGTCGGCGCGCCCAGCGGACCCGCCGCCACCCCACCCCCTCAGACCTGGACGCCGGTGCGGCACCGGTCGGACCGGGATCGGGACATCGAACGATGACCAGCCAGAGGAGGAGACGTCGATGAGTGAAACCGACGGGATCGGGGAGGCCCTCGGCCAGCAGATGCGGGCGGTCGTGATGGTCGCCGCGCAGATCGCCGAACAGGTCGCCCGACAAGCCGAGCTCCGCGCCCAGACCCTCGAACGGGAGGCCGCGGTCGCGGCGCAGCGACTCGACGCCCGGCGGGCCGCGGAACGGGACACCGCCCGCGCCGAGATCGCACCGATCCGCGACCCGAGATGGTGGGACACCGCGACGCTTGATGCCGCGGCCCGCGCGTACGCCACCGCGGACACCTGGGGCCCGCACGACCCCCAGCTCGCCGCCGACACCACCCGGATCGCCGAGCGCATCGAAGCCCGGTTCGGCGTCGGCGCCCGAACGGCGGTGGCCGCCGCCGCCCACGCCGGGCGTGACACCGCGGTGGACACCAACAGTGCCGACACGGATGGTGGGCAGCGCGCCGCGGCCGAAACCCAGCTCACGGCCATCGTGACCACAGATGCCGGAGCCGCCCGGGCCGAGATCGGCCAACGCGGGGAGTGGGACACCCCGGCCCGCCGGGCGGCCTTCGCCGCATCCATGCGGGACGTTCCCGATCTGGAAGCTGTCGACGCCCGCATCCGGCTCGACCGCGCCAGGGCACACCCCGCCGGGGCTGCGGTCACCCACCCGGCGGCGATGACCCCTCGACCAGGGCGAAGCGCCAACGGTAGGCACCAGCCTGATCTAGGCCGCTAGACAGCTTGCGTGGTTACCCCGACGGCGCTGCTGTTGGTCACCTCCGGCTCTTCCCCGGATGCCTACCGACAACTCTCCTACGCTCTCCGCGCCCGGTTCGCGTCGGTGAGGTTAAATTTTGCGTAGTCGACTCCGAGGCCATCGCGGCTTGGGTCCCTCGGCTGGGGTTATCGGAAGGCGACGTTCATAACGGATGGGGTAAACGATGTTGCTCGCGCCCGGCAGTATCCATTTCGGCACGTTCCTCGGTGCGCTTTCAGCTGCCGAAGAGCAGCTTTACACGGTTCCACTCATCGTTGCTCATCAGCAATTCGCGCATCACTACACGTCAGTCGCCCGTCTTCGATCGATCCTTTCCGGGCGGCAAATCTGGGCGTCGGATACGACTGCCTTGAACGACCCCAACGAAGTCGTGAAACCGATTCGCGTCGCTCGCTCTAGTCTCTCCGACCAGCTGGAGCAATTGGGTGGTCGCGGCGTACTTCTCGAGGGTCTTCTCGGAGAACTTTCTCAGTTGTCGAGTATGGGCGTGTATACCGTCTCGTTGAGTCGAGATGGGAATTCGTCGGAGATGTGGGACCGGTACGGTGACCACGGAAATGGGGTCAACCTTGAGATCGATTGTTCTCAACTGACGTTGACCGAAGTTCGCGAGGGTGACAGCTCGTGGGTGACCGTACCTTCTGATTTCCTTGCTCTTCAGGTCGAATATTTCGCTTTCGATGACCAGTTCGCGCAGTCCGCATCCAGCGTCGTCGATGTGGCGACTCGGCTCAACTTAAGCGAGGGGCCGGTTCAGTTGGAGGCCTGTCTGAATCTACTTTTTCGTATCTGGGCCGCCTCGTTGAAGGACGCTGCGCCTTGGTCTGTTGAGCGGGAAGTCCGATTTGTCAGCAAGACGGTAGTTTTACCGGACGGTTCTGGAAGGTACTGGGCCGGATCGGGTCCGGCGCAAACGCCGGAGGTACACCTCAGGCCGGACGGCCGTCCGATCCGCCATCTCGCGGTTTCGCTCACGCCGGCTGCGCTCAGAAGCGTTACGCTTGGCCCAGCGACCACCAGCCGAGTTACTGAGGAAGTCGAAGCATTGATGGCCGAGAGCGGGTTTGACGGGTCCAGCTTACTGTCTTGAAGCGCCGCAATCGCTGGATGTTTTTGACGCTGAGGCAGACGAACGGACCATTTCGGTGAAAATTTGGACCGCTCGGCCGATCCGCGGACGGGATCACCGCCAACCTTACGGATCAGCCGATAGTGCGCGACTTGGACGTCGTCGACGTCGGGATCTGCGGGGTCGAAGAGCACACCGACAACCTGGTAAGTCGGGAGCGGGGCGCTGGAGGGCTGGCTGAGCGGTATGTCACTGCTGTTGCGGCGCGCCCGTTACGGACCGGGTGGAAATCAGCCCGCCGGGGGTGACGGTGATCGGTAACGGGGGGACGAGAGATCCGGGTTCGGCATGCTGAGTCCGCCGGCAGCGGGTGAAGGGTCCGTCGCGGCCGAGAAGTGCGGTCATGGTGGGGTCGGCGTAGTGGATCCACCAGGTGGCGGGTCCGGTGGTGGGGTCGCGGCGTAAGGCTTCCCAGGCGCGCCAGAGGGCGTCGAGGCGGTCGAGGGCTTCGGGATGTTTCCACCACTGGGTGCACCAGTGGTGGGGGGTGCCTGGTTCGGTGACGTCCCGCCGGTAGTTGTTCGCGAGGAAGTCGGTGACCCAAACGTCGACGTTGGGGTACATCAGCTGCGGCCCAGCTGGGGCGGGTGCCGGCTCGGTCGGGCTGTCGGCGGCGGCCGGTGGTGGGCCGAGGTCGGAGAGGTCGTCGTCGAGGTTGGTGGCGGTCACGGGCTCGCTTCCCGGGTGGGGGTAGGCGCGGCCGCGGCACCGGCGGGATGTGCGAGCTCGGGGGACTCAGCCGGGCCGGTTGGGTCGACTGGGTTGGGGCTGCGCCGTCGGGCGGTGCGGGGCCGGTGGGCGTCGACGACCGCTTGGAGCCGTTCCCCGGTGGCGCCGGTGGCGGCGGCGGTGATGGCAGCGGCGTGGGGCCCCTGTTGGTAGGGGACGGTGCGGATGAGGGTGGCGGGGGTCCCGGAGACGAGGACGACGGCCCGGCCCAAGGGGAGCGCGGCGAGGGCGGCGGCGTCGAGGACGGGTTCGCGGCGGGTGGAGCGGCTGGTGGACCGGCCTGACTGGCTGTGGCTGACGCTGTCGGTGGGCCGTTCCCAGGTCCCGAGCAGGTCCGACAGCTCGGACAGGAACCCGCGGTCCTTCACCCCGCCGGCGTAGACGAGGACGTTCGCGGAGTCCCTGAGGGTCGCCCAGCCCTGTTCCCCCCACAGCTGAACGCCCTGGCTGGGGGACTGGACGTAGGTGGACAGCAGGATCCCGCGGCTGCCGTAGTGGCTGTAGAGCTGGGGGAGGTCCCGCCAGCGACAGACATTCGCGGCCTCATCCAGGACCCCGGTCAGCGGGACCCGGAGTCGCCCACCCGGACAGGTGCTGGCATGGGCCTCGGCGGCTTGGGTGACGGCGACGGTGAGCGCGGTGACCAGGGCCCCGGCGGAGCCGCGGCCCTCCCGGGACAGGGAGTAGAGGGTGTCGCGGCTGGTGACGAACGCGGCGGGGTCAAATCGGCGGGCCCGGGTGTTCTCGTCGGTGGGTGGGGTGACCCAGCGGGTGGTGGCCGGGTTGGTCAGGCAGGCGACCATCTGCAGCGCGGTCCCGTACACCCCGGCGCGTTGCCGGTCCGGGGCGGTGATGACGGCGCGGACGGCGTCGGCGACGGCGGTGTGCCCGGCGGTGCGGAGCAGGACGGCGGGGGTGTCGTCGGTGGGGTCGGTGAGCCAGCCGTGGATGTCGGTGACCGGGCGCCGGTCGGCGGCGGCGGCCAGCAGCAGCCCCGCCAGGAGGCTGCGCCCGGCGCCGTCGAAGTAGGCGTCTCCGCCGGAGCGGGGGGTGCGGGCGTCTTCGGCGAAGTGGTCGGCGAGCAGCTCCGCGCCTGACAGTGACGTCACGTCGGCGAGGGGGTCCCACCACCAGGTGGGGTCGGCCCCGACCAGGCCCTGGGGGTCGAACACCCACACGGTGCCGGTTAGCGCGCGCAGGGCGGCGGTGCGTTCGACGAGGTCGGCCTTGTTGGAGGTGGCGATCACGGGGCCGGGGGCGTCCAGGATCGTGGGGATCGCGAACGCGCTGCTCTTCCCGGACCGGGTGCCGGCCACGACCAGGGTCACCATCTCGCAGCTGGTGTAGAGGCGGCGGCGGCCGGCGACGGTCCGCCCGAGCAGCGGGCCGGGGGTGTCCCCGACCGCGGACCCGAGCCGGCGGGCGGTGGCCAGTACCGCGGGGGCGTGCAGCCGGCGCAGGGCCCGGCCCCGGCCCAGATGGGCCGCGGCCGCGTCGACCGGTTCCCGGTCCCGGCGCGCGCGGACCAGGACGAGCACCACCGTGCTGACGGCCAGGACAAGGGCGGCGGCGATGACCGCCCCCGCGACTGCCCAGCCGAGTGTGGACGGCGTTGGTCGCTGCCCGGTTGCTACTGCCCGGAGGAGCAGGAACGGGTTGCCCGGCAGGGGATGGCCGGAGCGGTCGTCGTCGGCTGCCGCCGCCAACCAGGTGACCCCTGCCGCTGCGGACGCCAGGACGGTCACCACACAGACGACCGCCACCGGTAGGGAGCTGTCGCCACCATTGGGTGTTCTGCTGCCGCCGGGCACTGTCGGGTTCCTTCCGTGTGCTGTTCGACCGGATCCCAGACGATGGGGACCCGCGAGGGAGAGCAGTGATCCGGCACCGGTCCGACACCGACCGGCTCGTGGACCCGTGAGCTGCTGACTGTGAACGGCTCACTGCCATTTGGCGTTGGTGTCGCGCAGCGCGAGCTCGGCGGGGGTGAGTTCCACCTCGACGGGGATCCCGGGTTTGCCGGCGATCTTGAGCAGGAACTTCCCCCGGCCGGGCGGGGGCGCCTCGCGGCCGCTGACGGGGTCGAGCATGGCGGGGATCGACCACTTGGACACCAGGGACCGTTCGGCCTCGGACAGGTCGATGGTCTGCCCGATCAGGTCCAGTTCGCTGCGGGGCAGGCCGGCGAGGGCGACGTAGCCGGCGCGGGCGATGAACCCCATGGCCTTGTCGCGGTCGGCGGGGTTGGGCAGGGACTGCAGGTCCTTCGCGGTGTGGGTGACCATCGCATACCCCAGGCCGAACTTGCGGTTGAGCCGGGTGATGGCGTCGACCCGATCGACCATGCCCTCACCGGCGCGCAGGGCCTGCCAGAGCTCGTCCAGCACAGCGAAGTAGAGCCGCTGGGGGGCCAGGCCGGCGTCGGTGAGGGCCTGGGCGCCGGCCATCGCGGCGAACCCGGTGGCCCAGCAGGTGAGCAGCGCGGCACCGCGCAGCTTGGTGTCGGTGTCCGGGATGGAGCTGGTGTCCAGGCACACCGCGGGTGCGTCGAGGTCAAGCTGGGTGGACGTGTGCCCGGCGAACACCTCGCCGAACGGCCCGGAGATCAGTGCCAGCAGGGATCGCAGCAGCCGGTCGGTCAGTGTCCGGTAGACGGCGTTGTCCCCGTGGTCCAGGACGACGGCGCGGACCCGGTCCGGGCCTGCGGCGATGACGTCGACGAGGTCGCGGAGCACCGGGAGGCGGTCCTGCTCGTTGAGCGTGTCGATCCCGGCGGCGAGAGCGGCGCTTTCGTGGTCGGCGAGGTGGGCGCCGCGGACCAGCTCGAGGAGGCCCTCGATGACGGTGACCTGCCGGCCGTGGCGCTCCGCGGCGAGCAGCCTGCGTTGCGGGGCGGGCAGGCGGGGCAGGACCTGGGACAGCCCGCCGGGGTCGAGGGGGTTGAGTCCGCCGTGGCCGCGGCCGATCGCGATGACCTGCCCGCCGAGGGCGTCGACGAGGTCCGAGTAGTCCGGGCGGAGGTCCCCGAGGATCAGGGGGGTGACGCCCTGGCCGGCCAGGCCGATGCACATCCGGCGGATCGACATCGACTTGCCCAGGGCCGGGTTGCCGAGCAGGAACATGCTCGGGACGCTGATCAGCCGGGCCGTGCGGAACCAGCTGATCGGGTCCGCGCAGACGGTGGCCCCGGTTTCCAGGTGCCGGCCCATCGGGACCCCGACGACGGGGGAGCCGGACCCGGCGGCGTAGGGCCACAGCCCGCACAGCTGGGCGGTCGTGGCCCGCCACTCCTGCGGGGCCTCGACGTAGGCGACGGCGCCCCCGCCCGGACCGCGCCAGCCGCGGGCGCGGACCCCGCTCTCCCGGGGCGCGCGGGGTTCCGGGCGCCGGCGGGTGACCGGGACGGGCAGGGTCCCGGCCCAGCGGGGGACCACCGGCCCGGGCGGGGTCACCTCCACCGGGGGGTTGGCCGCGGTGGTCGGGCGGCGGCGCCGCCCGCCCGGCCAGCGCCGGGCCGGTGGGGTGCCGAAGGTGGGCAGCGGCGTCGCCGCCGCAGTGGACTCGTCGGGGGCGGTGTCCTGCTCGCGGGTGGGGGTGGTGGTCATGCGGCGGCCTCCCGCAGGGTCGCGGGGATCCGGACGTGCAGGGGCAGGACGACCCCGACGGGCAGGGTCGCGGCGAACGCGGAGGCCTGGAAGCCGTAGGCGCGGCGCAGCCGCAGCCGGCTGGACGCGGCGAGGCTGGCCTCCACGACGGTGCGGGCCTGATGGGCCCGGGCGGGGTCGGTGACGGTCGCGGACACCACCATCGAGACCCGGGACAGCCCGGCGCCGCGGGCCTCCTCGGCGGCGGTCTGCATGGCGGCGCGGTAGGCGAGGTCGTCGCGGGCCAGGGGGCCGGCGGCGCGCTGGGAGGCCTTGAACCGGGCGTTGCGGACGTCGCGTTCCACGATCCGGGCGGCGGACCCGGCGTCGTGGGGGCGGTAGATCAGGGTGACCCGTTTGCGGTCGACGTCGCGGTGCGGGCGGAGCAAGGCGAGCAGGACCCGGCTGGTCACGGTGCCGCGGGGGGCCTCGGCCATCGTCCAGGTGGTGGTGGTGCCGGAGTCGTGGTGGTAGCTGTCCCACTGCTCCTGGGCGGCGACGGGGCCGGCGTCGGCCCAGTCGATGCCAGCGTGGCCGTGTTCGGCGCGGGCCCGTTCGATGTCGGCGAAGGCGGCCGGGTCGTAGGCGACGCGGACGGTCTCGGCGAGTTCCTCGGCGGTCATCGCGGACACCGCGCCGGCGCCGGTGGTGGCGAGCATCCCGGTCAGCCCGGGCAGCCGCGCGCCGAGCTCGACGGCCATGTCGGCGGGGGTGCGCCGCCCGGTGGGGGTGGTCATCCGCCAGGTCAGTTGGATGCGGGTGGAGATGACCGCGGACCCGGCCGGGTAGGTGGCCACGATCTGGTCCATCACCTGCCGGGACAGGGCGGGGGCGGTGGGGGAGCGGTTGCCGGCGACGGCCTGCTCGAGGCGGACCCCGGGGTCCGGGGCGGTCTCGACGGTGACCGCGCAGGCCTCGAGTCCGGGTTCGTGGCCGAGTGCTGCGAGGAACTGGCCCCATCCGGCGACCCAGGTGTCGACCTGGTCGGCGTCGACTAGGGCGGCGCCGTCGGCGCCGGCGCGCAGGGTCACCGAGCAGTGCTGGAAGGAGGGGACGAACACCATCGCGAAGGGTTGTTCGTAGGCGTCGACGCAGGCGTAGACCCGGGTCTGGGCGGCCAGCCCGGGCAGGCGGTGGTGCCCGCCGAGGACGGGTGAGCCGATCCCGGACCGGTACAGGTGGGCCCGCCGGGAGCGCCCGGCCCACCACGCCGTCCGCGCGGTGAGCCGCTGCAGCGCGGAGCGGCCGTCGACCCGCAGCGACAGCGGCACCAGCACCGCGACCACCACCGCGGCGGTCACGAGCGCGGCGATCCGGTCCACCGAGAGCAGCACGACCACCACGACCAGGCCGATCAGCAGCAGCACAGTCCCGGCCAGGCCGAGACTGCCCAACCCCCCGGACGATGGCTTACGCCAGTGCCCGTAGGTGGGTTCCGTTCGTGGCTGACTCATCGCGCCCCTCCCTCATCCGATCCGGCCTGTCCCCCGCCCGCGCCGCTGCTTGAGGTGCCGCCGCCGGCCGCGGCGTTCCCGAGGCGGGCAGCGCCGTCGGCACCGGCGTGCACAACCCGCGCACCGGCGGCGACTGCAGCTCCGACCGGGCCGGCCGCGGCACCCGCCGCGGCCGCCCCACCGGCGGCGGACCCCGCCGACGCCGACCCGGCAGCCCCCGACCGGGCTGACCCAGCACCGGCCGTCGTGCCGCCCGCGTCAACCCCCGCCGGGGCCGCTGTCCCGCCGGACGGACCACCCGAGCCGCTGCCGGCGGCCCCGGCATTCCCCGAGGTCCCGGACGAACCGGAGGAACCGGATCCGCGGGACTGACCGCCCGATCCGGCCGGGCCGGGGCCGCCGCCCCCGGTGACGTCCCGGGCCGACGAGCCCGCACCCCCGCCTGCGGAGGAACCACTGGCGGCGCGACCGCCCAGCTGGGACACCGCGACCGCACCGGTGGCCATCGCCCCGCCGACCGCGAGCAGATCCCCCGCTGACGCCGAGGAGCCGGCCGAGGCGACGGCCGGGACGAGCAATTTCATCAACGCAGGGAGGGTGAACGCCGCCAGCGCCAAGGTCATCAGCCCGGCGATCACCGACTGCGCGTCGGTGCCCGACCCGATCAGATAGAACGCGCCGGCGTAGACCAGCGCGGCGGCGGGCTTGAACACGACGAACGCGATCAGCCAGGCCGAGGACTTGGCCCACCACTGCCGGCCCAGGTCGGTGTTGGTCGCCGACGCGGCCAGCGGCAGCGTCGCGGTGAGGATGACCAGGATCGCTCCCCGCAGCACCAGCACGATCGCCTGGGCCAGCGCCCCAAGGATGGCCAGGATCGCGATCAGCAGTGTCAGTGCGCTGGTCGCGCCACCCCCGACCGCGGACGTCAGCGAGACGGTCTGCCCGAGGGCGGTCATCCGCGCCCCGAAGTCCCCTCCGGCGGACCGTTGCAACAACCACGTCGCGAACCCGTCGCCGGCGGCAACAAGCGCCGCGACCGCGGGCACCCCCACCGCGGACACCAGCAGCAGCCGCACCACCGAGCCGAGCAGGTCCACGCCGGTCCCCGCGCGACGGCTCCACGCCATCCGGGCCGCGCCGATGAGCACCGACGCGACCGCAAACAGCCCCACGTACCAGGACAGGGATCGCTGCAGCTGGCCGACCGGCCCGGCGGTCGCCGACAACGACGGGGCCGGGATCTTCTCCCAGAACGTGAACAGCAGCCGGATCGTCTGCCCGACCGCCTGCTCGAAGGAATCGACGATGCCGGCCCAGCCAGCCTTGACGATGTTGCTCGGACAAGCGTTCCCCAGGACTGGAACGTCGCACGGGTTGGGAAGCGCTTGCAGCGCGGCAGGGAGAGCGGTTGTCATGCGCTAGACCATGGGATGAATCCCTGGAGAGATTGAAGGTCCGCGGCGGGAGGAGTGGTCCCGCTGGCCGGCAGCAGGATCTTCCAGTCGTCGTCACGCCATACGACGGTGTCGGTGGTGACGGTCAGGCTCCCGTCGCCGGCGGCGCGGGCGAGCTGGACGACGGCTCGGTCCGGGGTGTACGAAACGATGTTGAACCCGGCGACCTGGGTCAACTGACCGGGCGTCGGAGTGATCTGTCCGTACGCCGCGCGCTGCTGGAGAAACGCCGCCCGACCAGGAGTATCCGCGACCGCTGACAACGTCGCCGGCCGCCAGTCATCGACAACAGCGAAACGGAGTCCGTTGTCGGCAACGGCGAGCAGTGCTCCGACGGGGCTGTGGGCGTAGCCGGCCATGACGGTGTCGGTGTTGGTGCGGGGTCCTGCAATGGCGCTCACGGGCAGCGCGAGGGTCTTGACGGTGGTCCAGGTGACCGGGGGCGCGGTGCGGGGCAGTTGCTGGTCCTCGTCCGCGACCCGGGTGGTCGCCGGCGTGGGCGTCGGACTGGCGGGGGCGGGGTCGGACCCGGTCGGGTTCACCGGGACGGTCGCGGATGAGGTGGGTGCCGCGGCGGGCGCCGAGGGGCCGGTGCGGGTGATCACCAGAACGCCGAGCACGACCGCGACCACGAGGAACGCGGCCGCGATGAGCACGCCGGGACGGGTCCAGGGGTTGCGTGTGTCGGTGCCGTCAGCCATGGGTCTATTTGGTCAGAGCGTTCAGCAACGGCCCGGCGGAGCTGCCGATGATGGCGGCGACGAGCACGACGACCATCCCGGTGGCGTGTTCCCCGCTGCGTCCGGTCCGGTGGGCCAGCGCCAGCGCGCCGGCGGCGGCGATCAGGGCGATGACGCACACCCCGGTGAAGCCCCAGGCGACCCAGCCCATGAGCGTGACCAGCCCGGCGGTGCCCGGGGGCTGCTGCGGGTGGGGGTTGAGGAAGTCGGCGCCGAGCACGGCCAGCGAGGACAGGGGCGACAGGACGGTCATGACAGCGGGTCTCCTCGCAGGTCGGTGAGGTCGCGGATCAGCGGGTGCAGGGCCGGGGGCACGGCGACCCCGGCCGGGTCGGGCAGGTCGAGCAGTTCCGGCTGCCAGGGCAGCCACCACTGGGCCGGGGTGATCCCGGTGAGCAGACGCACCTGGTCACCGAGGTGGCCGGGCAGCCGGCCGGGTGCCGCGGCGACCAGGACGACCCCGGCCAGGTGCAGGTCGGCGGGGACGTCGCGGGCGGCCCACTGCCGGCACGCCGCGCGGGCCCGGCGCAGTCCCTGGGCGTGGGCCCGGGCGACCAGCAGCACCGGGTGCGGTCCGCCCTTGGCGGGGTCCGGCCAGCGCCGGTGGGCGTCCGCCCCGCCGGGGGCCATCGCGGCCAGGGTCGACACCCCGGCCCCGCCGTGGACCCCGAGCCACCACCACCGGGCCTGGGTCCAGTCGGTGTCCGGGCCGCCGAGGTCCGCGCGGACCGGGTCGGTCCACACGGGCACCCGGTCGCTCGCTGGTCCCGGGCTCACCCGACCCGGGGTCGGGTCGGCCCACATGCCCAGGGGCCGCGCAGCGCCGGTGTCGGCATCCGTGTCCGGTTCGGTCGGCGCGAACGGGCCGTCGGTGCGTCGGCGGGCCGCGCGCCGGCGGCGCGGCGGCGCTGTCCGTCCGCTCATCCGTGCCTCCCGACCTGGATTCACAACAGTGAATGACTGGCGGCCACTGTAGGCACAGAGGGTCGCCATCTGTCACACCAGTGAGAGTCGGCGGGTGTCGTCGTCCACGCCGGTCCGTCCCTGGTGATCACCGGCCCGATACCCTCCGGGCAGGCGGCCGCGACCGCCTGACACCGCTGTCGGGACCCGGCCGCGGCTGCATGGTCAACACGGGGAGCGCATGACCGGCCAGGACGAGGCGTCACCGCCACCGTCCGGGTCGCCTGCGGACCTCCCGCCTGCTCCGGGCAGCCCTGCGGACCCTGGGCAGCTGTCACCGACGGACCAGCCTCCGAAGGCGGCCGGCCTGTCGATGCCGGTGTTCGCGGACAAGCTGAACTATCTGTTCGCCCACGTCCACCCTGCCGGCAGCCGGGAGCGCAGCAACGAGGAGGTCGCCCGGCTCATCGCCGAACGCGGCGGACCCACCATCTCGGCGACCTACCTCTATTACCTGCGGACCGGGCAGCGGGACAACCCCACCAAACGGCACTTGGAGGTCCTGGCCGAGGCGTTCGGGGTCTCCCCGGCGTACTTCTTCGACGACGCCGTCGCCGAGCGGGTCCAGGCCGAGCTCGGGCTGCTGCACTCGCTGGCGGACTCCCCGGTCCTGGACATCCAACGGCGCTCCGACGGTGTCTCCCCGGGGATGCTGCGGGCGCTGAGCGTCATGTTGGACCAGGTCCGCGAGCTGGAGAACCTCCCACCGGTCCAGGACCCACCGGACGCGGCGGACCAGCCGCGCCCCCGACGCCGGCGGCGCCGATCGGACGACGATTCACCGCAGTGATCATCAGCGTGTGGTCGGGGCGGTAGTCCCCCCCGGCCTAGCCTCATCAGCGGCCGCGGGACCACCCCGGCCGGGAGGTCGAGGTTCACGGCGGTGAGGCTGAGGCAGCTGCAGGACCAGTACGGGCCGCTGGTGGCGGACGTCCCGGTGCCCGACCCGTTCAGCCTCGGGGACTTCCGCCGCGCGCTGGCCGCCCGCCGGGGCCGCCCGATCCATCTGAGCCCGCTGCCCGCCGAGGTCGACGCCCACTGGGACGCCCCCTGCGGGCTGTGGCTGCCCACCAGCCGGGCCGATCACATCTGGTACTCCACGCTTGTCGGGCCTTTCCAGGCCGAACACTCGGTCTTCCACGAGTTCGCGCACCTGCTGCGCCGGCACCTGCCCCGCGCGCTGCCCGCCGAGCTGGTCGCCGGCCTCACCCCGCACCTGTCCCCGCAGACCCGTGAGCTGATCACCGCCGGGCGCGGGCGGACCGAGTACAGCGACCCCGAGGAGGCCGAGGCCGAGGCCATGGCCACCCTGTGGCGCCACCAGATCCGCCGGACCAGGCCCCACACCCCCACCCCGGCGGACCGCGTCGAGGACCAGTTCGGGTGAGCGGCCACCTGGCCCTGTCCCTGGTCCCGCCGGTCCTGTTCAGCTGCGCGGCGCTGCTGCGTCTCCCGCTGCCGGGTCGCCACGGCGGCTCGACCGGGAGCTGGCTGGCGCTGACCTGCTTCGCCGTCGGGCTGACTGTCAACGTCGATCCCGTCTACGCCGCGCTCGACGTCGTGCTCGGGGTTCCCAACATCGCCGACCTGATCGAACACACGGCCGTGATCATCGGGTCCACGGTCCTGCTCGGGGTGCTGCGCGCCGTCCACGTCCCCGGCCGGCCGCGGTTCCCGCTGGCCCTGGTGGTCACCGCCGGCGCGGTCATCGCCGCTGCGGCCGCGCTGTTCGCGGTCGCCCCGGTGCCGGTGGAGGCACCGGAGTTCACCGACCGGTACGCCGACCTGCCGGCCATCCGGGGGTACTGGGCCGTGCAGGTCGCCTTCCTCGGCGTCGCCCTGGTCGAGCTGATCCGGATCGCCGGCTACGCCCGCCGGTCCCGGCGCACCGCCATCCGCGCCGGGTTCGCCCTCGTCGCCGCCGGCGCCGTCATCGGGCTGCTCTACTCGGCCAACAAGCTCACCGCCCTGGGTGCCGCCGCGCTGAGCCCCGGCGGGTCGGTGGCCGCCGTCACGACCGCCCTCGACGAGCCGCTGCTCACCGTCGGCACCCTCGCCGTCGGCGTCGGTCTGCTGCTGCCGCCCGCCGCCGCCGCCACCCGGCGGGCGTGGGAGCCCCTGCTCTACCGCTGGGACGTCCAGCTGCTCCGGTCGTTGTGGCTGGAGCTGTCGGTGGTGAACCCCCGGCTGGTCCTGGCCGAGATCCCCACCCGGACCGAGGACCTGCTCGACGGGGCCAGCCTGGCGATCCGGCGCTACCGGATCGTGGTGGAGCTGCTCGACGCCGCGGCCGGCCTGCGCAACTACGTGACCCCCGCCGTCGACCGGGCCGCGCTCGAGGCGGCACACGGGCTGCGCGGCGCACGCCGCGCCGCGGTGGTCGACGCCTGTTGGCTTACCGCCGCCCGGAACCGGTACCTGGCCGGGTGCCCGCCGACGTACGGGCGGGCGGCGCCGCTGGCCGACACCCGGTCCGGGGAGGACGAGGTCGCCCGGCACCTGCGCCGGGTCGCCTGGTGCCGCCGATACTCCCGGCGGGTCACCCGGTTCACCGACCACCTGCCCGGCCCGGCGAGGGACCCGATGGCCGCAACAGGAACCGGGCCCGTCGACACCCGGACCGAGCCCCAGCTGGACAGGAGGACCACCCGATGACCACCACCGGCGGCGGGTCCGCGGACACTGCGACGCTGAGCGGCCCGGCGACCCCGGTCGCCGAGCTGGCGTCCAAGGTCCTCGGTCTCCCGCTCGGTCTCGCGACGTTCCTGGTCATCGGTGCCGCCAGCAGCTCCACCGTTCCCGCCGGGCTGGGCTGGGGCCTGCTGGGGGTCTTCTTCGCCGCCGTCCTGCCGTTCGGGCTGACCCGGCGGCTACGCCGGGACCGCGCCCGCACCGGGTCCGCGGCCCGGCGGGCCCGGGTCACCTACATCGCCGTCGCCCTCGCCACCGCGGCACTCGGCGTGCTCGTCCTCGCGGTCCTGCCCGCACCGCGCCAGCTCCTCGCCGCGACCGTCACCGTCGTGGTCGGCGCCGCCGTCGCGGGCACCGTCAACCTGGCCTGGCGGGTGTCCAGCCACACCAGCGCCGCCTCGGCGCTGGTCATGATGCTGGTCGTCCTGTACGGCCCGGTGTTGCTGGTCGGCTACCTGCTCGTCGCCGTCCTCGCCTGGTCACGGATCGCGCTGCACCGCCACACCGTCCCCGAGGCCCTCACCGGCGTCGCGCTCGGCAGCCTCGTCGCCCTCGTCGTCATGACCGCCCTGACCTGACAGCCACACCGGCCCGCTCAGAGCCAGTTACGCGGTGGTCAGCTCGGTGAGCGGCCGACCCGGGTGATCGTGGCGGGGCGTTCCTGCTCGGCGCCGGGGTGTACCCCGGGTCGGCGGCGACCTGGGTGACGGTCGGCGCCGCGGTCTGGGTGGCGGTACACGCCGTCGGGCTGGTCCAGGTGTCCCTGGCGGTCCGCCGCGCCCTGCGCTGAGCCCGCCGCGGACACCGTCCGGACGTCGTGCTGGCGCACGACTGCGGTGTCCGCGGGCCGGTTTCGGGCCGCGCTGCTTCCCGGTCAGATCACCGAGCCGGCGGTGCTGGCCCCGAAGGTGTCCGGCTGTCGTTTCCCCCCGCCTGAACGGGCCGTGCGGCCGTCAGGATCGGCCCCGTCGGCCCCGTCGGCCCCGTCGGCCTGGTCGGCCAGGTCCGCGGTCCGGTCGGGCTGGTGGACGCAGACCCACAGCGCGTCGGCCCGCACCCGGACGTCGAGGACCCGACCCGGTTCGATGTCGTCACCGTCGACCTCGCGGGGCTGGTCCCGGTCGCTGGTGACGATGGCATGGGCGGCCCGGTGCAGCTCCATCGAGGGGATCCGCTCCCGGCGGCGCAGCACCGCCCAACCGGTCCGCAGCCACTGCACCGGCCCGTGCGGGGTGAGCACGGCGATGTCCAGCAGCCCGTCGTCGGGGTCCGCGTCGGCGAGCATCCGGGTCCCGCCGGGCAGCCGGCCCACGTTGGCGGCCAGCACCGAACGGGCGCGCCGGTGCAGGGCAGGGCCGTCGTCCAGGACGATCTCGACCGACATCGACCGGTCGGTGACGTGCCGGACGGCCGACACCACGTAGGCGAGCGGGCCCACCACCGACTTCAGCCGGCGGGGGGCGTCCCGGACCATCGCGGCGTCGAAGCCCATCCCGGCGGTCACCGTGAACACGTGGCCGTCCAGCTCGCCGACGTCGATCCGCCGGCGCCCCCGCTCGGTGGCCAGGCGGACCCCGGCGCCCGGGTCGCTGGGCAGGCCGAGGTTGGTGGCCAGCAGGTTCGACGTGCCCGCGGGCAGCACCGCCAGCGCGGCAGCCGAGCCGACCATCCCCTCGGCGCACGCCCGCACCGTCCCGTCGCCGCCGCTGACGAAGACGACCTCGGCGCCGTCGGCCACCGCGTGCCGGGCCTGCCCGGTGCCCGGGTCCTCCCGCGTCGTCTCCAGCCACCCCGGCTCCGGCCAGCCCGCCGCCGCCAGCGCGTCCTCGACCTCCGCGTGGCGGCCGCCGACGTTGTCGACCCGCACCGGATTGAAGATCACCACCGAACGCAGCGGCCCGGTCGCCGGGTCCCGCTGGGCGTCGCCGGGAACCGGCTCGCTGGTCGCGGTCCCGGCCGTCGTCTGCTCGGTCATGCGGCGATCCTGCGGCACCTGCGCCCGCCGCGCTCCCGCGTGTTCACGCGGGCCCGATCTGCTCGGCGACGATCCGCGCGGACGGTCCCACCAGGGGCAGACCCCCGCCCGGGTGCGCGGACCCGCCGACGCAGAACAGCCCCGGCACCGGCGAGCGGTTGGCCGCGCGCAGAAACGCCGAGCGGGCGCCGGCCACCCACGACCGCCACCTGCACCCTCCGGTGCCCGGTCCGGCACCGGCCCGGATGGTCCCGGACAACTGCCGTGCCACACACCCCCCGGTGGTCCACCCGGGACACCACCACACGCACGTGCTCCGCGCCGTGCCGACCCGCGATCGCGACCCACGGATGCCACGAACGACTTCACCAAGGTGAGTCCCAGTGCCACCTGATCGCGCCTGTGGTTCACTGATGTGAATGAGTGGGCGGGGGGTCGACAACGGTGCCCGGTAGTGGGGTCCTGGCCGGGGTCGGCGGCGCGGTCGTCGTCGGGGTGCTGAGCCTGGCGATGGTCGGCGGCTCACTGGACACCGGCAACGCGGCCGACCCCGGCGGTCCGGGGAGCGGTGGGGGAGTGGTCCGGGCCGGTTCGGTCCCGGCCGCCTACGTCGGGCTGGTCGACACCGCCGGGTCGGTGTGCGCGACGTTCCCGCCGGCGTGGATCGCCGCGCAGCTGGACCAGGAGTCCGGGTTCGACCCCCGCGCGGTGTCCCCGGCCGGGGCCCAAGGCATCGCCCAGTTCAGGCCCGGCACCTGGGCGGGCTGGGGCCGGGACGGGGACGGCGACGGGGTCCGGGACCCCTTCGACCCGGCCGACGCCATCCCCGCCCAGGCGGCGTTCGACTGCTCGCTGGCCGCGGACATGACCGCCGCGCTGCGCGCCGGGCGGGTGGTCGGTTCCGTCCGGGACCTGGCCCTGGCGTCCTACAACGCGGGGGAGGGGATGGTGCTGGCCACCGGCGGGGACGTGTCCCGCTACCCGGCGGAGACCCAGGGGTACCTGACCCGGATCACGGCACTCGCCGTGACCTTCACCGCCGGGCCCCCGGCGGACCCGGCACCGAGCCCCGGGGTCGGCGCCAGTCTGGGGGTGGCCGCCATCGGCTACGCCCGGACCCAGCTCGGGGTGCCCTACTCCTGGGGCGGGGGCAGCCTGACCGGGCCGAGCCTGGGCATCGGGTCCGGGGCGAACACCGTCGGCTTCGACTGCTCCGGGCTGGTCCGCTTCGCCGTCTACCAGGCCTCCGGCCGGCGGATCACGCTCCCGCGGACCGCGGCCACCCAGGTCGCCGCGGGCACCCCCGTCCCGCGGGCGCAGCTGCAGCCCGGGGACGCGATCGGGTTCGCCGACGCCAGCGGGCTGCACCACATCGGGATCTACCTCGGCGGCGGGCAGATGCTCCACGCGCCGGAGACCGGCGGGCACGTCGAGGTCATCAGCCTGTCCGGGCGGTACTGGGCCACCCAGACCTGGTACCCGGTGAGGTTCGGATGAGCGCGCCGACCCGTCCCGCCCTGGCCGGCGTGACGGTGCTCATCGCCGCCGCGGCCGCCGGCTGCGCCGCCCAGCCGCCGCTGCTGACCACGCCGGGCCCGTCGTCACCGCCAGCACCGACCGCTTCCGCCGCTGCACCAACCTCGGCCTCGCCGTCCGCAGTCCGGGCGACCCCGGCCGCCGGTCTGCCCGGCGCCGCGACCCTGACCAGCCCGGACCCCGGGGTCGTCGCCCTCGCTGCGCTCACCGTCGCCTACAGCGCCGACACCGGCACCGACACCGGGCCTCTGGACGCCCAGCGTCGCGCCCTGCCCTGGTTCGGCGGCGGCTACGCCGCCGCGCTGCGCGCCGCCGACGACGCGACCGCCGGGCCCCGCGCGGCGTGGAACAGCTGGTCGGCTCACCGCGCCCACCTGGTCGTCCACGTGACCACCGCCGCCGATGACCACCCCGCCGACACCCCGACCACTGCGGACCGCCAGTACGCGGTCACCCAGACCCCCACCGCGCCGGGGTGGACCGGGCCCGTGGTCACCGTCGCGGTGTACGTCGGGCTCACCCGGACCCCCGACGGGCGCTGGCAGGTCACCGAACTGGACCAGGAGAGCCCGTGAGAAGACCTCGTCCCGCGGTCGCGGTCGCGCCCCGGTTCCCCCTCCTGCGCGGCCGGATCAGCGCCGACGGGACCGCGACCCTCGACGGGCGCGCCGTCGAGGCCGACGCCGGAGACCCCGAGCGGGCGCTGCTCGCCGCCGCCGCCGCCGTCGCCGGGCTCTACGGCCACCCGGTCCGCCTGCACCTCACCGACGCAGTCGGGAGACCCCGCCTGCTGGTGGCCTACCCGGACGGCCCCGTGGACCCGGAGGACACGCGCCCCCGCCGATACCCCGACTCGGGTCCACCGCCTACAGGTGGTGACCCTCAGCCCCCGCGGTCGCGGGACCCCGGTGACCTGGACCGACTTCCTCACCCTGACCCGCCCGACCGCCGCCGGCGGCTGGCGGATCGCGACCCTGGAGCAGACCGGATGAGCACCAACCCCGTCACCACCAGCCCGGTCCGCGCCCCGCGGACCCCACCGCCCGTCGCCCCGGCGGCCCCGACCGTCGACCCGATCGATCCGCCCGTCGTCGTTGAGAACCCGCGACCGACCGGTCTGACGGCCAGGTCGGACCTGGTCGTGACCACCGACCCGGGTCGACCGGCCGCGCCGGCGATGCCGCCTCCGGCCGCGCCGGGGCGGGGGCTCGACGTGGAGGACCTGCTCCCGGCGCGGCTGTCCCCGGCCGACCGGCCCGCGGCGTGGGGGTGGCGCGGGCGGATCGCCGCCGCCGCCGGTGGTCGGCTGCGGGTCCGTCCCGGCCGGGCCGAGCTGCGGCACCGGGACCGGCTCGAGGCGCTGCGCCGCCCGCTGGTCGGGGCGCGGACCGTGGTGGTCATCAACCCCAAGGGGGGAGCGGGCAAAACCCCGGCCGCCCTGCTGCTCGCCGCGACCCTCGGCGCCCACCGGGGATCAGCCCTGGCCTGGGACAACAACGAGACCCGCGGCACCCTCGGACTGCGCGCCCTCGCCCCCACCGGGGCGGGGGCGACGGTGTGGGACCTGCTCGCCGACCTGGACCACTTCGAAACCGTCAAGGCCCGCATCGGGGACCTCGCCGCCTACCTGCGCCCCCAGGGCCAGGCCCGGTTCGAGGTGCTGGCCTCCGACGCCGACCCCGCCCGGATGGCACAGGTCGACGGCACGGAGTTCCGCCGGCTCCGGGAGGTCCTGGCCCGGTTCTACGGGTTCCTGGTCGTCGACACCGGCAACAACGTCCGCGCCCGTAACTGGCAGGCCGCCGTGGACGCCGCCGACGCCGTCATGGTCATCACCACCGACCAGACCGACACCGCCATCAGCGCCGGCTGGGCCCTGGACCACCTGCGCAGCACCGGCCGCGCCGGCCTGGCTGACACCGCCGTCACCGTCATCTCCGCGGCCACCCCCCGCGTCGACCGGCGACACCGCGCCCGCCTGGTCCAGCACTTCACCGACCGCACCCGAGCCGTCGTCCAGATCCCCTACGACCCCGCCATCGCCACCGGGCAGCGCCTGGACCTGTACGACCTCCGACCCGGGACCCGCGAGGCCTGGCTCACCGCCGCCGCGGCCGTTCTCGACGGTCTGTCACCCAGCCCGGAGGCCGCCCGTGACGCCAGGACCGTGACTACCCACCCCTCCGACCAGCTCGGCCCGGTTCAGTGAAGCGACCCGGAAACCGAACCGCTGCGACAAGATTGCCGGTATGGCACTGAACCAGCTCGACGAGGAACTGATGGACGCCGCACGGACGGTGATCAACGACAACGGCGATGGCGAGGTGCACACTGTTGGCGCCGCCGTTCGTGATGGTCGTGGCCAGATCCACGTGGGCGTCAACCTCTACCACTTCACCGGCGGACCCTGCGCCGAGTTAGTGGCGCTCGCCGCCGCTCGGGCAGCTGGCGCTGACACTCTGACCGCGATAGTCGCCGTGGGTGACGACGGTCGCGGCGTCTTGGCCCCATGCGGGCGTGACCGCCAAGTGCTGCTCGATTACTACCCTGCGATACGGGTAATGATTCCTACCGAAGACGGTGTTGAGGCCGTCACGGCCAGCGATCTCCTGCCGCATAGCTATCACTGGAAAGCTGAGCAGGTCCAGCGCCTACGGTTCCGTTCAAGCCACTTCGAGGCGGTCCGTAACGGGACGAAGCGCCTCACCATGCGCTTTCGCGATCCGGTAACGGTGGGACCAGCGATGTTGGTCTTTGAGTTCGATAAGGAGGTGACTCTCGCCGGCCGTGTGCTTTCGACCACCGCCCATAGGGTCGACGAAGTAACCGACGAACAAGCACGCCAGGACGGATTTGCCAATACCAGCGAGGTACTCCCAAGACTCCGGGGTTACTACCCAGACCTCCAGCCCTCCGATGAACTCGTGCTCGTCACCTTTGACGTCGACGAGTGATTTCGACTCAACGAATTCGGGCCCACCCCGCCGTGACGGTGGTTGCCGCACGGGTTCAACCGAGAGCGCGACTGCCGGGTCGTGTACCGCTCGGCTGAAGGACAGCCATCCCGCCGCGCACCGTCGCCACCGGCAGTCGGGACCGCGAGCAGGCCGTGCTCGCGGGCAGCGCCGTTCCTGCTGCAGTTCCACGGCGCTCCCTGGTCGAGTACTTCACCGACCGCACCAGCTCCGTCGTCCAGCTCCCATACGAGCCCGCCAGTTCCACCGGGCAGCCGCAGCCGTCCTCGACGGCCGGCCCCCCAGCCCGAAGACCGCCCGTGATGCATAAACCCACGATATGCAGCGGCGGAGGGATCGACCAGTGTGAGCGTTGGCCGCGAGCGGGGGAGGGATGGTCACTCAGCCGTCGAGGACGGCCTTGAGGCGGCGGAGCGGGTCGATGTGGTCGTTCGCCGACCCGAGGCCGTAACCTCGGAACGGCTCGAGGGTGGGGTGTGACGATCGGCTCATGAACCGACCCGAAGTGGCGCCGCTGTTCATGGTCACGGGCGCGCCGGGATCGGGTAAGACTTCGGTGCTGCCATACCTCGTCGCCGCGGGCGCCGACCGCTTTGTGGTCGCTGACATGGACGAAATACTCACCGACGGCGACCTCCTCGGGATCACGATCGCCGGTTCGGCTGGCGCGCGGTCGTGGCCGTCGTACAACCGGTTGTGGGGCCGGATCACGATGCTGGTCCGGCGATCGGGCAGGCCGATGGTGCTGCTCTGTCCGCTGGAGCCAGCGCAATGGAGTGTCGAAGGACCGGTGCTCTGGACGCATCTGGACTGCTCGGACCTCGAGCGGCGCCGACGGCTGGCCGAGCGCTGCTGGGACGATCAAGCCGTCGAGGGTGCCCTGGAAGACGCCCGCGCGCTGCGCTCCCTCGTCCCCGACCGGATCTTCACCGACGGTCTCCGGCCCGCCGAAGTAGTCGAGCAGGTAGCCGATCGCATGGCCCGGGAGATCGACCGACGTCCGTAACCACCTGCCCCACCCGGCCTGATGTCCAGGATCGGCGCCTCTCGCACCGCCTCCGGCCGTCGTTATAGTGCATAACTCTTTATCCACCAAAGTCGGGGCGGTCCCCCGTCCGAGGTTCTGGCCGGGGACGTTGAGTGTCTACAGGGTCGAGTCGCCGTCCTACTCCCTGGTCACGGCTTCCTGCTCGTGCAGTCGACGGGTGGCCCAGCTACGTCCGGTCAGCGCAACCCCACGACGAGGAACGCCAGGCTGGCCAACCAGGCGGCCCAACGCGGGTAGGTGAGCCGCCGCCGCACCACCGCCAAGCACGGCGACCACGACGGCGGTGACACCGGAGGCGGCGAACCGGCAGGGCGCCCAGAAGACAGACCTCATGACAATGCTGACCCCAGCCCCGTAGGACGCAGCCGGTTCCCTCAAGGACACCGCGATCCGTCGAAGTTGATGACCTGGCGGCGGCAGGTGCCGTGGTGGTGAGGTCCTGCCCGGTCGCGACGTCGCCTGTGGGCCGGGGTGCCGGTCAGGTGACGGGCTGGTCGTTCGGCGGTGGGAGGGTGCTGCCGTTGCGCAGGATGACCGGTCCGACGGGGACTGAGCCCGGCCCGGGTGGGGGTGGCGGAGGTGCCGGGGTCGGTGCTGGGGAGGGGGGTGTGGGCTGGGTGATGGTGGTGCCGTAGGGCGGCGGGGTCGCCGAGGGCTTGGCGGTGGCATCGACGAGATCGGCGAGGGTGGGTGCCTGGTCGAGGCGGGGCACCCCGAGCGGGGGGAGGCCGAGTAGGTCCAGGACGGTCTTGCCGATGCTGGTGTGCCCGTTCCAGCGGGGATCGATCCCGGTCTTGACCGGGCCGCCGAACATCAGCAGCGGCACCCGGGGGCCGTAGGCGAGTTGGACCCCGTCGGGGGTGTGTTCGATGTTCGGGGTGGCGACGTGGTCGTCGAAGCCGCCCCAGTCGTCCCAGCTGAGCAGGAACACGGTGCTGTCCCAGAGGCCGGCGGTGACGATGGCGTCGACGGCCTGCCAGATCGTGTCCTGGCCTTTGGTGACGTCGGCGACGGGGTGTTCGTCGTAGGGGCTGTCGTGCCAGACCATCGACAGCTCGGGCAGGGTGCCGTTGCGGGCGTCGGTGACGATCTGGTCAGACCGGACGATGTTCGGGGAGCTTTTCAGCTGGGAGTAGAAGTTCACCGGGTAGGCCGAGGAGCCGGTGTAGGCCTTCCAGCTGCGCCCGTGGTCGCCGGCGTGCCCGGGCAGGGAGGGCATGTCCCACACCGGGTCAGCCTGGCTGCGTGGCGGGTTGCGCAGTGTTGGGCTCTGCCCGCCGATGATCAGCAGATGGTTCGGGGTGGAGTTCGTCCCGAACCCGGAGCAGTGGTGGTCCAGGAATGCCCCGGTCTTGGCCAGCCAGGCGTAGTAGGGCAGGACCGTGTCGGTGTCGATCTGGGTGTGCACCGCCGGCGTGGGGGCGCCGGCGGCCTGGGCGTGCAGCCACTTCGCGTAGGCGGCCCGGGTGTGGGCGTGGTCGTGGGCCGGGGGGTTGGGCTGGGTCGGCCAGCCGGTGGCCACGTCCGCGCCCCAGCCTCGCAGTGAGGTGAAGTAGTTGTCGGTCGTGTGGTTCTCCTGGGTGAACACCACGACCCGGTCCACGATCTTGACCATCAGCCCACCGTGCCCCGGCCCGGCCGTCGCAGCAAACGAACTGTTCGCGAACAGCCCCCCCGCGTGGACCTACCGCCGCCCGGGTCCGGCCCGCCGGCGTCAGGCAGTGCCTTCCGCGCGCTCCGCCTGGGCCGGCCGCGCTGCGCTCCCGTCGGCGGTGGCGGTCTGCACGTCCCGGCCGGTGATTGTTCCAGGCCAGCCAGCGGTAGCCGATCGCGGGAATCAGGATCAGCCCGGCGAACAGCGCAGCGGAGGGGAAGTAGCCGAGGTTGCCGGTGATAGCGGTGTAGTCACCGACGGCGGTGCCCAGGGCGAAGGTCGCGACCACGACGGCCCAGTAGAAGAGTTCGCGTCCGGTGGTGTTGATCGTGTGGATCGACAGGGTGTGCTCGGTCGCTCGCCAGGTCACGAACACGGCAGCGAGCACCACCGCGTACAGCAGCGAGGACACCGTGTAGGGAACGCCGAGTCCGACATGGAGAACGTCGGCGGCCATGGTGCCGAACACACCGACCATCGCGACGGCCAGCCAGTACGCCCAGCGCTGGTACCGGCGTTGGCGCAACTGGATCAGCAAGGCGAGGACGAACGCGGCGAACCCGCCGATGACCGCCACCTGCGGGGCGACGGCGTGCACGGAGTAGTCCGAGGTCGACTCACCCAGCGCCGTCGAGAGGCCCTTGGTGATCCAGAACGCGGCGGTGATCTCGGGGACACGCAGCGCCCCTCGTCTGCCCACCCACGCCCAGTCGTGTCGAGCAGTCTGAACCGCCCCGGCGTGTCCGGAGACTCCGGTCCTTGGGAAGGATGGAGTCCATGTCAGGTAGCCGTGGGAAGCAGTACCCGGCGGAGCTGCGGGAGCGGGCGGTCCGGCTGGTCGGGGAGTCCCGGCCGGAGCATGCGACCGAGTGGGAGGCGATGCGTTCGGTCGCGACCAAGCTCGGGGTCGGGAGCACCGAGACGGTGCGCACGTGGGTCCGCCGCGCCGAGGTCGAGGCCGGGACCCGGGAGCCGGTGACCGTGACCGAGTCCGCTGAGGTCCGCAAGCTGCGCACCGAGAACCGGGAGCTGCGTCGGGCGAACGACATCCTGAAGGTAGGGCGCGGGTTTCTTCGCGGCCGAGCTCGACCGGCCACAGCGGCCTTAGTGCAGTTCATCACCGCTCACCCCGACCGGGTCACGGTCGACGGGCTGCGGTGGGGAGTCGAGCCGATCCGGGCGGTCCTGGCCAGCCAGGGCATCCCGATCGCTGCCAGCACTTACTACGCCGCCCGCGCGGCCGCCCGGGTCGGGCCGATGTCGGCGGCGCTGCGGGAGGCGGAGTTGATCGATCACATCCGCCGGGTCCATGCCGCCCACTTCGGGGTCTACGGGGCCCGGAAGGTCTGGCTGAGCTTGAACCGGGAAGGCGTGCCGGTGGCCCGGTGCACCGTGGAACGGCTGATGGGCCAGCTCGGGCTGGTTGGCGCGTTACGCGGGAAGGTCAAGCGGACCACGATTGCGGGGCCGGCCGCGGACCGTCCGGGCGATCTGGTCCGGCGCCGGTTCGATCCGGCCGCGCCGAACCGGTTGTGGGTCGCGGACTTCACCTATGTGTCCGCCTGGTCCGGGTGGGTGTACGTCGCCTTCGTCATCGACGCCTACTCCCGGCGGATCCTGGGCTGGCGGTGCTCCACCGCGATGACCACCCCGCTGGTGCTGGACGCGGTCGAGCAGGCCATCTGGACCCGCGCCCAGGCCGGGGTCAGCGACCTGGCCGGGCTGGTCCACCACAGCGACCGCGGCTCCCAGTACGGTGCTCTCGCGATGACCGACCGGCTGCTCTCGGCCGGGATCGACCCCTCGGTCGGCGCCACCGGGAGCAGCTACGACAACGCGCTCGCCGAAACGATCAACGGCCTCTACAAGACCGAGCTGATCAAACGGCGCGGGCCGTGGAAGACCCTGGAACAGGTCGAGATCGCGACCCTGGAGTGGGTCGACTGGTTCAACCACCGCCGGCTCAACAGCTACTGCGACGACATGCCCCCCGCCGAGCTCGAGGCCACCTACTACCGTCACCACCAGACCCGGCCACCGGCCGAGGTCTCAACCGTGTGAGTCTCCGGACACGCCGGGGCGGTTCAGTCATCGCACCGACCATCGGCTTGTCACCACCCCCGCCGGGACGCTAGACGGCTGCTGGGAGGGCTGCGGGCCCGCCCGCACCCGTTCCAGCCGAACAACCCGTCCGGCGGTGACCGACCCGCGCCCATCAGTCCCACCGCGCGCCGAACCCGACAGGCTGGCCCCCCGCCGATCGGGCCGATCATCTGCAGTGGTCTCCCAGGAACGCCATCCCCCAGGCCGTTCACCCGGCCGGGTCACAGCAAGGCGCCAGACACATTGCCCGGGGCGTTGCCATCGTCTCGGCCGGTGAGGTCACCGGTGCGTGGGCGTGCCGGGCCGGGCGGCGAGCACGGCTGGGACCCGGCTGGTGTTGTTGAGCCAGCGGCTCAGCTCCGGGTCGACGTACCCGGCCAGGGCCGTGATCTGGGTGTACCTGCGGGAAAGTGGCTGGGGCCAGATCCGGTGGTGGTGGGCGAGCCGGTTGCGCAGCTCGTGCAGGTCGGCCAGGGGCCGTTCAACGGTGCTCAGCCGCCGGTCGGGGGCGAAGGGGAAGCCGCTGGCCAGGTCCGGCCAGAGGTTGGTGTAGCGGCGGCTGACCAGGAACCGCCAGAACCCGAACGGCAGCTCGGAGATGACCTGTCCGTGGGCGACGGGTCTGCCCTTGCGCTGGACCCGGGTCTGGGCGGTGCGGATGTCGTCTCGGGACCGGCTGGTCAGTTCCCGGGCCGGGTCGGCCAGCCAGTCGCCGGGCCGGCCCCGGCTGCGGTGGCGGTCGGTGAGCCGACGGTCCAGGACATTACGGACGATGACCTCGAGATGGGCGAGGGTTTCCCAGTAGGCGCCGACGGCCGCGGTATTCCACTGGTAGAGCGCCAGAGCGGCGGTCGGTGAGCCGTCGCAGGCGTCGAGGTAGCTACTGAGCCGCTCTTCGCTCAGGACCGTGAGCAGCAGCCGCGCCAGCTCGTCACCGGCCAGGCCGTGGCCATCAGGCCCCGGCCCGGTAGGATCGATGGTCAAGGCCCCGGAACCGTCCCTGTGCAGCTCCTCGGAGCAGGCCATACGGCCGGGGCTTCGTCGTGCCAGCGCACAGCCCCGCAGACCCGAGCATCGACGACCCGGGTCGATGAGGACTGGGGGGAGCTGGCGCCGTCGGTGAGGACCTGCGTGCCGACCACGATCAGAGACCCTACGAGCCGGTCACCGTGGTGCCGGCAGCCCGGCCCGTCGGAGCGTTCAGCTACGAGGTGCTGCGCAGCGCTCAGCCGGTCACCGCCCAAGAGGATGCGTCGGTCCCGGCCGTGCTGGGTCGCGGTCAGCACCGTCCGCTGGTCCCGTCAGGCAGTCGAGGCGCGGTGTCGTCCTCGGGGCTGGCATTACACCCCCGACCCGCCATGCATAATCCTCATTACCCACTAGGTAAAGAAGTCGGTCCTTGCCGTTCGACGCGGCGCACCACGGACCGGTGGTCTGATCGCCCGGACGGGGGTGACTCGCCTGCTCCACGAAGAGTGGGTTCT
>JAABUT010001459.1_pt1 | contig 26768 bp, 23 predicted proteins | sample 5559281 | NCBI WGS metagenome assembly JAABUT01 (sample SAMN10711880, study PRJNA513359) | rock metagenome | isolation source: Antarctica rocks | place: Antarctica: Victoria Land, Ricker Hills nord | collected 2016-01-04
TGGTGATAATTTCGCTTTTCAGGACACCAGCGATCTGCATTATATTGGTATGCAGCGTCATTTCACTTCTTTTGTTCAGGCTGCAAACGAAGCTTCAATAAGTCGATATTACGGTGGCATACATTATCTAAACAGTGTAAACATTGGTGCCGATCAGGGGGAAAAAGTTAGTGATTACATTATACAAAAGCTTAAATTGTAAGTTTAAAACAAAATAGTTTTTCAATAATAAGAATTATTAAACACAAAATCCAGCTTGGTTTTATTGGTTGTTGATGCTTCTTTTATCAGTTAAAAATCAATATTTACAGTTGTAAAAGAAGTATCGAAAAACAAATAACTATTTTGCAATTAATAAATCATGCTTGGATTGAAACCTAAAAAACCATTTCATTATTTATTTATACTTGTATCGATAGTTAATTTAATTTTTTATAGTTGTAAAAATAAACCCAACAATCCGGCAGAAGAAAAACTTGCAACTGACGTTGCCGACGGTAAAATTTTAGCTCAAAAATATTGTGTTAACTGTCATCAATATCCTGACCCTTCGCTTCTAAACAAAACAACTTGGGAAAAAGGTGTTTTGCCTGCAATGGCAAAACAATTGGGTCTGGAAGAATATATGAACCAGATTTATGCTGTAAACACCTCATCAATTTCAACTTCAGACTGGCTTAAAATTGTAACTTATTATAAAACGCTGGCTCCTGACAAACTTACTTTTCCGAAAGTTTCAAAAAATATCAAAACAGACTGGGCAATTTTCAGCTTAAAAAAACCTCAAAAAACAAACCCGGATAAACTTGCATTAACAACTTTTGTAGGCTTTAATCCAACTGACAAAAAAATATATAGTGCCGATGCAGAAAATAATTTGTACAGATGGAACAACAAGTTAACACCTGAACTATACGCAAATTTACCATCGCCGGGAACAGATATAATTTGGGCTGACAAAACCAATGATGAAGGGATTGTTACTTGTATCGGAACGCTTCCGCCGCTGGATGTTTCCAACGGAAAGCTATTACACTATAACTTCGCCAATAAAGAACTTAAACCTGTTGTTTTTGCAGATAGCCTGCCGCGTGCTGTACAAAGTGTTGCTGCTGATTTTGATAAAGATGGCTTGATAGATTATGCAATTTGTGGTTTCGGGCATGACAGAGGTGGCTTATATTTAGCTAAACAATTGCCAAACCAACATTTTAAAACCAGTCCGATCCGTTTGGTTCCGGGTGCTTCACAGTTAGTAACTGGCGATTTTAACCAGGATGGCTGGCCGGATCTGATGTGCCTTTTTGCCCAGGCAGATGAAGGAATATGGCTTTTTTTGAACGATCATCGAGGAGGCTTCTCCACAAAAAATATTTTGCACTTTCCTCCGATTTACGGTTCAAGCAGTTTTCAATTGGCTGATTTCAATCACGATGGCCAGCCGGATATTCTTTATACAGCAGGTGATAACAGCGATTACTCTAAGATTTTAAAGCCTTATCACGGGGTTTATATTTTTATAAATCAGGGAAATTTTAAGTTTAAAAAGCAGTATTTCTATCATATCGATGGCTGCACCAAAGCTATTGCTGCTGATTTTAAACATAACGGACATTTGGATATTGCTGTCATTTCTTTCTTTGCAGATTTTAAGAATGACCCGTCTGAAGGGTTTGAATATTTAGAACAAACTGGTAATCTGCAATTTACAACACACAAAATACCGATTGAAACCAATGGTAGATGGCTGACCATGAATGTAAGCGACTACAACCAAGATGGTTTCCCGGATGTGATTTTAGGAAATTTTGCTATGGGCGGAGGTTTAATCAATCAAAAAGATTTTAAACCAAACTGGAACACACATCAACCGATTATAGTGTTGGAAAATATAGCAGGCAAAAAAAAGTGACTGCAAATGTTTTTTGCAATCACAAATTATACCCCGTAAAAGAAGCATCAGCTACAATATTTGACAGATACTTCTTTTATTCATATAAAATTATCAGGTTTTACAGTTCCCGAACCCAAATATTACGGAAACTATCCGGTTCACTTTTATCGCCGTGAGCTTGTAATTTAATTGGTGCACCTCCGCTATAGGCTTTGTAAACTGGTTGGCCAACATAAAGTGTTTCGCCTTTTAAAATAACATGGTTTTGTACCAAAACACCGTTAAACATCACGGTAACGGTAGCTGGCGTATTTACGGAACCATCTGTTTTAAAAGTTGGTGCTTGCCACACAATATCATACGTTTGCCAATCGCCAGGCTTTTTATTAGCATTTACCAGCGGGATAGATTGCTTGTAAATACTGCCAGCCTGGCCGTTTACATAGGTTTTATTGTTGTACGAGTCCAGAATTTGCAACTCGTAACCGGAATCGCCTTTTCCGGTAGAAGCCAAAAACACGCCGCTATTACCTCTGGCTTGTCCTTCGCCAGTGATATTTGCTGGAATTCGCCACTCCAAATGCAATTGGTAGTTGTTAAATTTTCTTTTGGTTTCGATATTGCTTGTACCTTTTTTAACGGTAAAAACATCACCAGATACCGGCCACTCTACTGGTTTATCAGTACCATCGGTGTAAACCCACTGGTTTAAATTACTACCATTAAACAAAATAATAGCATCTGACGGGGGATCGTTGTTTGTTTTTCCTGGCGTTACCACTTTTGGCACCGGTTCGTAAAATTCAGTATCTTCATGTTTTGCAGCTTGCTGGGCATTCGCCATAGAAAAACCTCCTGCTAATAGAACGGTCAATATTAGTTTGTTGATCATGTTAAATCTGTTAAAGAAATGAATTATACCGGTAAACTATTTTTCATGTAATTGCAGCTTTCTGTAATGCTAACGTATGGATCTATATTCATGAAATTTTCCTGTTCCATAATGTAATGTTTAACACCGGCATCTTTAGCCACAGGCAATATCTTTTTAAAATCAATACTGCCTTTGCCTATTTCGGTATTGAGGTTCGGGTTGGATTTGTCCCTGTCCTTTACGTGTACAGCAAAAAAACGTCCTTTGTGTTTGTTTAATATCTCAATCGGATTTTGACCGGCACGCACAACCCAAAAAATATCCATCTCCATATGTACCAAAGCCGGGTCGGTATATTTTAACAGGGTGTCATAAAACGTAGTGCCTTCTACAGGTTTCCACTCAAAGTTATGATTATGGTAACCCAATTTAAGTCCTTCTGCTTTGCAAATTTCGGCCGCTTTGTTCATTTTTTCTGCGGTATGTTTAAAATCATCTGCCGTTTTTATGAATTGTTCTGCTAAAGCTGGCACTGTAATATATGACTGGCCAGTAATGTGTGCTACTTCAATGTATGCTTTCAAGTCATCTGTTTTCCCACTCCCAAAAAACTGATCCAAGCCATAATGCCCGCTCGGTGTGTCTAAACCATTTGATTTTAGCCGTGTGCTAAATTCTTTTGAAGTTAAGCCCCAGTAGCCGGTTTGTTTGTTAAACCCAAAGGTTTCTACTTCTTTGTAACCTGCTTTTGCCACTTTGGCAATTACGCCTTTTACATCTTTTGGCAATTCATTACGCAGGGTATAAAGTTGTAATCCAATTTGCTTACTGTTGATTGCCGCGCTTAAAAAATCTGGTTTTATTAATACACCTGCCGATACTAATCCGGCTTGTGCTAAAAAATTTCTTCTGCTGATCATATAATTGATTTAGTTTATTTAAAAGGGATACTGTTTTTAGCAGGATAGATTAGACATCACAAATCTCAACTGCTTTTTTTAAAGATCCCAATTTGTCTTTTTGCTTTGGAATAAACTCTTGTGCTACATATCCCTTAAAACCAGTTTTTACAATTGCCCGCATTATTGCCGGGTAATACAATTCCTGTGTATCATCAATTTCGTTTCTTCCGGGCACGCCGCCTGTATGATAATGCGCAATATATGGATGATAATCCCTGATATTCTGGATAATGTCGCCTTCATCAATCTGCATATGATAGATGTCAAAAAGCAATTTGAAATTTTCAGAACCAAGCCTTTTGCATAGTTCTGCGCCCCAGGAAGTCCGGTCGCATTGGTAATCTTTATGGTCAAGCTTGCTGTTGAGCAACTCCATCACCAAAACAACTTTATGTTTTTCAGCCAGTCCGATTACTTTTTTCAATCCTTCTATACAATTATTCCAGCCAGTTTCATTGTCCATTCCGGCACGGCTTCCGCTAAAACAGATCAAATTTGTATAACCCGCTTTGGCAACCAGCGGAATCATTTCGGAATAATTTTTGACTAAAGTTTCGTGATATTTTTTATTGTTAAAACCTTCTGTCAGGCTGATTTCAGCACCATTACACATCGGGGAATCCATGCCGTGGTTTTTCAGGATCGGCCATTCTTTCGGCCCAATCAAATCAATCCCTTTTAAACCAATTTTTTTTGCTTGCACACATAATTCATCCAAAGTAAGATCATTATAAGGCCAGCGGCAAACGGAATGGTTGATATTTCCTTTTAATGCTGATGAAGATGGTTCCATTTTTGGGGTGGTAAAAGAAGCAAGGCTACCTGTTGCAACAGTTGCAGTGCCGGCAATAATATTTTTGATGGCTGAACGGCGGTTTTGATTAGTTGACATAGTTTTATCAGTTATACATCCAGACGCATATCTTTCTGTTCGTCGAGGTTGAGCGCAGGATCTGTTTCCATGTGATTTTTATCCTTAAACAACAATAAAAAGAACAGTAGAACCACCGTTGCTATCCCGGCTGGAATAAGCCAAATGGTTTTCCAGTTATGTGTAGTTTCAGAAGTTTTATAATTATCTACAATTTGTCCGGCAATTAAAGAGCCAATTAGCATACCAACACCATAAGTAGCTAGGGTGATAAAGCCTTGTGCTGCACTTTTAAAGCGTTTGCCAGCCAAGTTATCTGTATAAATCTGACCAATAACAAAGAAAAAATCATAGCAAACACCATGTAAAAGGATACCGGCAATCAGCATCCAATAGTTAGCATTGGCATCACCGTAGGCAAACAAAATGTAGCGCAAAGCCCAGGCAAACATTCCGACAGCAAGCATTTTTTTAACACCCAACCGTACAAAAAAGAAAGGGATCATTACCATAAACAGTATTTCTGATACTTGTCCTAATGATTGTGTTACAGTCGTTCCTTTCATTTGGGCCTCTTGAAAGAAAGGGTTGGCAAAACCATAATAAAACGCCAGCGGAACACAGATTGCAATTGATGCAATAAAAAAGATGAGATAAGATTTATTTTTTAGCAACCCGATAGCATCCAGTCCTAACACATCGCCCACAGAAACATTTTCGCCTTTTTTTGCAGGAGGCGTAGCTGGCAAAGTAAAACTGAACAAACCTAAAATAATGGAAGCTGTTGCCGCCATTTTAAACGTATTTACCAAAGCTGCTTCGCCTCCTTGCTTGTCCCAGTTTAAATAGCTAATTAAAACACCGGCTACAATCCAGCCAATTGTTCCCAGAACACGGATAGGCGGAAACTCTTTGCTTGGGTTTTGCATTTGCCTGAAAGAAATCGAATTGACTAAAGCCAATGTTGGCATATACAAGATCATATATACCAGAATAACCGGGTAAAAAGCAGAGAAATTGGTTACTGTAGAAGCCCACCAAAGTAACGCACCGCCCAGTAAATGTAAAACTCCCAAGATTTTTTGTGCCGAAAAAAACTTATCAGCAATAAGCCCAATGATAAATGGCGCAACAATAGCACCTATGGATTGAGTTGTGAATGCTGCACCAACTTCAACGCCTGATGTTTTAAGATCTTTCAGCAAATATGTTCCTAAGGTTACAAACCATGCGCCCCAGATAAAAAATTCCAGGAACATCATCACAGATAACTTAGTTCGGATGGTAGTAGTCATTTCGCTTGTTTTAGTTTTAGGTTGAAAAGAGAACTTGCTTATTTTATTGACAAGATGTATTTTACCATTTCCTTCGCATCATTTAACGCTAAGTTAGGATGGGCAGACATTGGTACACTACCCCAAACACCACTGCCGCCGGTTATAACTTTGTTCGCCAGTTTGTCAATATTTTCTTCTGTAGCCGGATATTTTGCGGCAACATCTTTATAGGCAGGGCCAACTAATTTTTCTTGTTCTTTATGGCAACCTAAGCAATCAGAAGAAGCCAGCAATTGTGCGCCTTTTGATGAAGTGCTTTCAGCAGGTGCAACAGCTACAGTTTGGTTTGTGGCAGTTTCATTGGAAGCGGTTGAACTGTCTTGTCCTGGTTTATCGTTGCTGCAAGCAGCTATTACAGCACATAAGCTGAATATAATGGCAATTTTTTTCATTGTTTTTGTATTGATTTATAATCCTAATAAAGTACGGTTAAAAGAAGCATCAGCTCCGGACGCTGCAAAATCATCAAATGCTTTATCTGTTACTTTGATGATGTGATTTTTAATAAATTGGGCACCTTCCCTTGCGCCATCTTCCTGATTTTTGATCGCACATTCCCATTCCAAAACTGCCCAGCCTTCGTAATCATAGGCAGCCATTTTACTAAAAATAGCTTTGAAATCAACTTGCCCATCACCCAAAGAACGAAAACGGCCAGCTCTGTCTATCCAATTTTGGTAGCCGCCATAAACACCTTGTTTTCCGGTTGGATTGAACTCTGCATCTTTAACATGGAACATTTTGATCCGCTCATGATAATGATCAATATAAGCCAAATAATCCAGGCATTGCAGCACAAAATGCGAAGGATCATACAGCAGACAAGCGCGCGGATGATGGTTTACTTTTTCCAAAAATAACTCATAAGTTACGCCATCGTGCAAATCTTCGCTGGGATGAATTTCATAGCATAAATCTATTCCGCATTGGTCAAATTCATTTAAAATTGGTAACCAACGGTTAGCCAGCTCTGTAAAGCCTGTTTCTACCAAACCAGCCGGACGCTGTGGCCAGGGATAAACCATCGGCCACAACAATGAACCGCTAAAAGTAGCATGTGCTTTCAAACCCAAATTTTGCGACGCTTTTGCAGCGTATTTTAATTGCTGAACAGCCCAGTCTTTCCTTGCGTTTGGGTTATTTTTATATTGATCGGGTGCAAAAGCATCAAACAAAGTATCGTAGGCCGGATTTACAGCAACCAGCTGTCCTTGCAAATGTGTAGAAAGTTCAGTGATCTGCAAACCATAGCTGTTAACTTTCCCGTTCAGGTCATCAGCGTAAGTTTTACTTTCAGCGGCCAATTTTAGGTCGATAAAAGAAGCATTGTTTGTGGGCATCTGGATACCGGCAAATCCCAAGTCAGCAGCCCATTTACAAATTCCGTCCAGAGTATTGAACGGAGCTTCATCACTAATGAATTGCGCTAAAAATATACCCGGACCTAATAAAGTAGTCATATATTATATTGTAAAATCAGTCCATTTTTTATCTGATTTGCCGGATGCAATTACGTTTTCTATAAAAGCCATTCCGCGGACACCTTCTTTAATTCCGGGGAAGTCCAAATATTCCGGCTTAGGCGTATTTCCCGCTATTTTAGCTTTGACAGTGAACGCAAAGTTTCTGTACAAATTTGCAAAAGCTTCCAAATAGCCTTCCGGATGGCCGGCAGGTGTACGTGTATTTTGCTGCGCGGAAGAGCTGGTATAACTACCGCCGGTACGCCATATTTCTACCGGCTGATCCAATATTTTCACCTGCAAGGTGTTGGCATCAGCCTGCTGCCATTCTATTCCGCCCTTTTCTCCATAAATTCTAATTCTGACATTGTTTTCTTCTCCGGCAGCAACTTGAGTAGCTACTAAAACACCGCTTGCTCCATTATTAAATTTCAATAGAACTGCACCATCATCATCCAACTGTCTGCCTTTCACTACAATATTTATATCGGCACAAAGTTTTGTGATTTCCAGGCCGGAAACATATTCGCACAAATTAAAAGCATGTGTGCCAATATCGCCCATTGCACCGGCAATACCACTTTTAGTTGGATCAGTACGCCAGGATGCTTGCTTGTTATCGCCTCCTTCTTCATATTTACTCAGCCAGCCTTGCGGATATTCTACATAGACTTTCCTTATTTCGCCCAGCTTACCGGAAACAACAAACTGTTTTGCTTCTTTTACCATCGGATAACCGGTGTAAGTATGGGTGAGGCAAAACAGATTTCCGGTTTGTTCAATTACTTTTTGCAGATATTTTGCTTCCTGCAAAGAAAAGGTTGCCGGTTTATCCAAGATTACATGAAAACCGTTTTCCAATGCTTCTTTTGCAGGGGTAAAATGAACATGGTTTGGCGTTACAATACTGATTACCTGAACGCGTTCACCTTCAGTCAGATGCTTCTCATGTTCAATTAGTTCCTGCCAGGAATTATAAATTCTGTCTTCCTTGATGTTCAGTAGTAAACCACTTGCTTTAGATTTTGCAGGATCACTGCTGAATGCGCCGCAAACCAATTCGTATTGATCGTCCATTCGTGCAGCAATACGATGCACAGCACCGATAAATGCACCTTGTCCACCACCGATCATCCCTAATCTCAACTTCATATTTACCGGTTGTCAGGATAGTGCCCAGGCTTTTTCACCTTTTTTATAAGGCATATTACCATCATATTTTCCCGGAACAGGCAAGTACCGCAAAGCCTTCGTGGCACCAACTTCCGAAGTAAAATATCCAAGCATTGTCAGCTCTTTCATCATCCGGAAATAATGGTTTGGATCATCTTTCTTTTTTGATTTTTGATAAGCTTTCTGTTCATTATCCAAATCAATCAAGAGAGCAGTCCGTTGTTTCGGATCAGACTCCATAAACCTTTTACCATTTTTTTTCTTAGATGCCTCATCGAGTTTTTCTATACCATTAGTAAAAATTTTCTGATCGGCTGGCAGATAGCAATCTTTCACCATTACCGTCATAAATTTACCTACACCAGCAGCTTTTGCGCCCGGAGTAGATGTTGTAGGCAAAATGGTATCTGCTACTTCATCTAAAAAACTAATCTGTTCCTGACCAAATAATTCTTTAACTTTTTCAGGGCCTGATTTACAGCCACTTTGCAAAAAAAATTCAGCTCCTAAAACCGTTCCTCCCAGCAGTAAGGCAACTCTTGAGATCGCTTCTCTCCTATCCATATTTTTGTATGCTAAAAACAGTATTTAATAGTTATAAATTTATGCGTTAAGGTTCCAGCCTTGTCTGTATTCACGTTTTACATATTGATTTACAGCATCAAAATTGGTAATCTTCATGTTTTGGTTGTCCCAAAGCATTTTAATGTGGCCACCCTTTAAATCATTTCCCCTTACCGCTAAATTAGCCATCAATAAAGCTTCGGTTAACGGGCCGGCTACTTCAAACGGCGAACTTACTTCTTTCTTGCCGTAACCAGCTAAACAAGCTTCTACCCACTGAGCATAGTGGCCATCTGCTTGCCCAGGAACTCGGGCTATGGTTTGTTTAACGTGCACTTCATTGGTACGCGATGTTGGTAACAATAATGGATCAGCAGAATAAGTGCTGGCCATCATTTTTCCTTTTGTGCCGATGAAAAGTATGCCATTGCCATCATCTCCAAATTTTTCATTGGCACCTAACTCTTCCGGCCTTTCCGGCTGAATGCCGCCATCCATCCAATGCAAGGTAATATCACTTTTTGTTTTTTTGGTTTTGGGGAAGGTGAGCGTAACATGGCTGGAAGGCGGGCAGCTATCCGGGAAAATACCACGCTTAAACTCATCAACATAAACACTGCCAACACTGGCTTGTACATCTTTGGCATACTGCAAACCCAACACTCTGAAAGGAGCTTCTACCAAATGGCAACCCATATCACCTAATGCACCAGTACCATAATCCCACCATCCGCGCCAGTTAAAAGGGACTAATTTATCAACATAATTTTTAGTAGGGGCAGTGCCCAGCCATAAGTTCCAATCCAGTTCTTTTGGAATTTCCGCTTTCGTGGTAGGCCAGGGGATTCCTTGTGGCCAAACCGGACGGTCTGTCCAGCAGTAAACAGTATGAACATCGCCAATTACACCAGCGTCATACCATTCAGCTAATTGCCTTGTTCCATCGTTTGACGAACCCTGATTGCCCATTTGTGTAACCACTTTATATTTTTTGGCCGCTTCTGTAAGCATCCGGGCTTCGTAAATATCATGCGTTAATGGTTTTTGCACATACACGTGTTTATGATGTTGCATGGCTGCCAATGCAATAATTGCATGATTATGATCAGGGGTAGAAACGGAAACCGCATCAAAATTTTTAGATTCTTTGTCGAAAAGTTCGCGCCAGTCTTTATAATATTTTGCTTTGGGGAAACTTGCAATCGATTTTGCAGCACGGCGATCGTCTACATCGCATAAAAAACCTATTTCAGCTTTACCGCTTTTATAAAAATTAGCGATATCGCTTTGCCCTTTTCCGCCAGCGCCAACACCGGCAACAATTAGTTTATCGCTTGGTGCTGTAAAACCTTTTCCACCCAAAACGAAACGCGGAACAATTGTAAAAGCCGCTACTCCTAAAGCTGTGTTTTTGATAAAACTACGTCTGGAGTTTTGGGCAAGTGTTGAATCCTGATCTTTCATTAGTTAAGTTTTAATGATTATTTAACAATTTTATATCTGTAAAAACAGCTTAAACATTACCTTTCTTCAATTCACTTACTGCATAATCAGCTGCACGCGCTGTCAAAGCCATGTAGGTAAGCGACGGGTTTTGGCAAGCCGCTGATGTCATAGCTGCACCATCAGTTACAAATACATTTTTCGCATCCCAAACCTGGTTCCATTCGTTCAATACCGAAGTTTTGGGATCCCGGCCCATGCGTGCAGTGCCCATTTCATGAATACCTTTGCCTAAAACAGCTTCTGTAGTATAAGTTTGTACATTTTTTGCACCGGTTGCCTCTAAAATTTCTTTGGCATCCTGCATCATATCCAACCGCATTTTCTTTTCGTTATCCCTAATTACTGCATCAATAGCTACAACAGGTAATCCCCAGGCATCTTTTTTCGTTTTATCCAGAGATACTTTATTATCATGATAAGGCAGCGTTTCGCCGAATCCCCCCATACCTATTTTCCAATTACCCGGCTCTGATAGTGCATCTTTAAAATCTGCCCCGATATTCATTTCGGCAATATCACGGCTCCAACCTTCACGGCTTGCACCTCCCTGATAACCAAACCCACGGATATAATCACGCTTTTCACCATTTACATTACGGAAACGCGGGATATAAAAACCGTTTGCCCTGCGGCCGAAGTAATATTTATCCTCATACCCGTCCACCTGCCCCGAAGCACCAACACCCAAATGATGGTCCATCAGATTATGGCCAAGTTCGCCGCTGCTGCTGCCTAAACCGTCCGGCCAAACATCTGTTGCAGAGTTCATTAAAACCCAGGCAGAATTTATGGTAGAAGCATTTACAAAAATAATTTTGGCTTTGTATTCATAAGTTTGCTTTGTTTCTGCATCGAGTACCTCTACACCTGTTGCCTTCTTAGTGTTTTTATCGTACAAAATCCGGGTAACAATGGAGAAGGGGCGAACGGTTAAATTTCCGGTTGCCGCAGCTGCCGGCAAAGTTGAAGACTGTGTGCTGAAGTAAGCACCGAACGGACAGCCCAGCCAGCATTTATTACGATACTGGCAATTCGTACGGTTGTTGTGCGGCACAGTAATATTTGCTGTGCGGCCAATAATCATCGGCCGTTGCCCTTTATAATGCTGTTTAAGGCGTGCTGCAACATCTTTTTCTACAATGTTCAGTTCCATGGCTGGCATAAAATCACCATCAGGCAAAATAGATAAGCCATCCCGATTGCCGGAGATGCCTGCAAAACGCTCTGCATAACCGTACCATTTATCCAGATCTTTGTATCGGATTGGCCAATCTACCCCAATCCCATCACGTAAGTTCGCTTCAAAATCTGAATCCGCCCAACGGTAAGATTGCCTTCCCCACATTAATGATCGGCCGCCTACGTGATAGCCACGAAACCAGTCAAAAGGTTTAGTTTCTATGTAAGGGCTTTCTTTTTCATTCGTCCAATAATTCAGGTTCATCTCGTTCAGCGTGTAATCCCTGTTCAAAACCGGATAATCCTTGATCATTTCCTGCGTTTTACCGCCTCGATGCGGAAACTCCCAGGGAGCTTTATTGGCGTTTACATAATCTTTAATGTGTTCGATATTTCTACCGCGCTCTAAAATAATCGTTTTCAGCCCTTTTTCGGTTAGTTCTTTAGCAGCCCATCCACCAGAAATACCGGAACCAATAACAATTGCGTCATATACATTGCTGGCCATAAAATAAGAAGATATAAGTATAATTTTGGTTGTGAAGGCTAAAGTAGAAATTTGTTTTCTAATATTTTCATTATTCTGAAAAAGATTAAAATTAACTTGCTTTAACTGTGGAAAAGGAAGGTTTTACACTTTTAATTAACGCAGTCGTACTATTCCGGATGCTTCTTTTACCATGGTAAATTTCAAATTAAAAAGCGAAGAGCCTGTTTAAATTTTGTCCGATTTCTTTTAGATGCTTCTTTTATCACCTAAAAAACAGGAAATATCAATGCTTCTTTTACCCTATAAAATTTAGTGTCTGCACCAATTTAAATCAATCCAGAATAATTGCCTGTCATTTTTAAGGCGATAAAAGAAGCATAGAAAGTAGATTGAACAAATTTTAAACAGGCTCTAAGATTTTTGCACAAAATTTATAGGCTAAAAGAAGCATCACAGCAAAAATGTAAAAACCATTGTTGTTGCTTAAAATCCACAACTATTTAGTATTACCTAACGCTGACTTGCGCGCTTTTCATATATAAAATCCATAACTTACCTTTGTGTTTTAATATTGAGATGAGCAAACACGGAAGAATTTTGGTAGCAATGAGTGGCGGGGTAGATAGTTCGGTAGCGGCTGTAATGCTGCATGAGCAGGGCTACGAAGTAATCGGGCTAACCATGAAAACTTGGGATTATGCTTCCTCCGGCTCAAGTTCCAAAGAAACCGGCTGCTGTAGTTTGGATAGTATAAATGATGCCCGATCGCTGGCTGTTGGCTACGGTTTTCCGCATTATATATTGGATATCCGAAGTGAATTTGGCGACTCGGTGATCAATAATTTTGTAGATGAATACCTGGCCGGGCGCACGCCAAACCCATGTGTGCTTTGCAATACGCACATTAAATGGGAAGCTTTGCTGAAAAGAGCAGATAAATTGGATTGCGAATTTATTGCTACCGGCCACTACGCCAACATCCGGCAGCAGGAAAACGGCCGGTATGTAATTTCCAAAGGCCGGGATGAGCACAAAGATCAGTCGTATGTTTTGTGGGGCGTTTCCCAGAAAAACCTGTCGCGTACACATTTCCCCTTAGGTTCTTATGCCAAAGCCGAAATTAAACAAATGGCGGTGGAAATGGGTCAGCTGGAACTGGCCAGCAAAAGCGAAAGCTACGAAATTTGTTTTGTACCGGATAACGATTACCGTGCATTTTTAAAGCATCAGGTAGAAGATTTGGAGGAAAAAGTTGCCGGTGGTAATTTTGTTTTGCGCGATGGGACCATAGTTGGAAAGCATCAGGGCTACCCGTTTTACACCATTGGGCAGCGCAAAGGCTTAGGGATTGCTTTGGGTAAACCGATGTTCGTAACTAAAATCGACCCGAATACAAATACAGTTGTTTTGGGCGAACAGGAAGATCTGGAAAGCAGTGAAGCCTGGGTCCGGGATTTTAACCTGATCAAATACGCGCATTTACAGGATGGGATCGAAGCAACTACCAAGATCCGTTACAAAGATCAGGGTGCTTTGAGTACAGTTGTGCAAATGAATGATCACTTGAAAATTAATTTCCATCATCAGGTTTCCGGCATTGCACCCGGCCAATCGGCAGTTTTTTATGAAGGAAATGATCTGCTGGGCGGTGGTTTTTTAATTTAGATTATAGTAATTGCTGCATACTTCTTTTAGCAGCATATTTTAATAAGCAGGTTTGTGTGCTATATTTTATAGCATACAAACATTGTGTTTTTGGTATTCTTTGTGTTTTCTTTGCAGAAACTAAGCGATTTTAATGGCAAAAAATTTATTGATAGTAGAATCACCGGCAAAAGCCAAAACGATTGAAGGATATTTGGGTAAGGATTTTACGGTGAAATCAAGCTATGGCCACATTCGGGATTTGGTAAAATCGGATGACGCTATTGATATAGCAAACGGTTTTGTCCAAAAATATGAAGTACCCGCAGATAAAAAACAAGTGGTCAATGAGTTAAAAAAGCTGGCCAAAGAAGCAGATATTGTTTGGCTCGCTTCGGATGAGGACCGCGAAGGTGAAGCGATTTCCTGGCATTTATTTGAAACTTTAGGCTTAAAAGATGCCAATACACGTCGTATTGTTTTTCATGAAATTACCAAACCGGCAATTTTAAAAGCAATCGAATCACCCCGAAAAATAGATTATAATTTGGTGAATGCACAGCAGGCCAGGCGTGTTTTAGACCGACTGGTCGGCTTTGAACTGTCGCCGGTTTTGTGGAAAAAAATCAAACCCTCCCTTTCTGCCGGCCGTGTACAATCTGTTGCCGTTCGCTTGATTGTGGAACGTGAACGTGAAATCAATAAATTTAAACCGGAAGCTGCTTACCGTGTGATTGCTGTTTTTACCACCGGAAAAAATAAAGAGGTTTTTAAAGCTGAGCTGCCAACGCGTTTTATACAGCAAAACGATGCAGAAAAATTTTTGAACGATTGCATTGAAGCTGCTTTTACAGTCAGCAGTTTAGAAACGAAACCGTCTAAACGTGCTCCGGCCGCACCTTTTACAACTTCTACTTTACAGCAGGAAGCAAGCACGAAATTTGGCTTCTCAGTTCTCAAAACGATGACTTTAGCCCAGCGCTTGTACGAATCCGGGAAGATTACTTACATGCGTACGGATTCGGTCAACCTTTCCGATACTGCTTTGGAAGCAGCATCAAAAGAGATCAAATCTGCTTACGGCGATAAATATTATCAACTTAGAAAATACAAAACCAAATCGGCAGGTGCACAGGAAGCGCACGAAGCCATTCGGCCAACTTATTTTAACCATCATTCTACCGATGGGGATGCTGCCGAAATCCGTTTGTACGAACTGATTTGGAAACGGGCAATCGCTTCCCAAATGAGTGAGGCTTTGTTTGAAAAAACCACTGCCAAAATCAGCGTTTCTACCCGAAAAGAGGAACTGGTTGCCAACGGCGAAGTGCTGAAGTTTGACGGCTTTTTGAAAGTTTATTTAGAATCATCTGATGAAGAAGAAGAAACTAAAGCCGATGACAATAGTGACAATGCCATTTTGCCGCCACTTGCAAAAGGGCAGCAACTGAACATGCGTGATTTAAATGCGACCGAACGTTTTAGTCTTCCGCCGGCACGAAATACAGAAGCAAGTTTGGTAAAAAAACTGGAGGAATTAGGTATTGGCCGCCCATCTACTTATGCGCCTACTATTTCTACCATACAAAATCGCGGTTATGTGGTGAAGGAAGACCGCGAAGGCAAAACCCGAAATTATTTTGTGTTAACGCTGGCTAATAAAAAAGTTGTCAAAGAACAGAAATCCAAAATCACAGGTGCCGAAAAATCAAAGCTGTTTCCAACAGATATTGGTGCGGTTGTAAACGATTTTCTGGTACAGCATTTTAACGGCATTGTGGATTTTCATTTTACTGCCGGTGTAGAAAAGCAGTTTGATGAAATTGCCCAGGGTTTGGAAGACTGGACAAAAATGCTTAAAAAGTTTTATGAGCCTTTCCATCAGGAAGTAGAGGAAACCATTAAAACAGCTGATCGGACAAGCGGTGAAAGAGAACTGGGTATCGATCCAAAAAGCGGCAAAAAAATGACCGTACGTATCGGTCGGTACGGCCCGTTTGTACAGATTGGTGAAGCTGTGGAAGGCGAGGAAAAACCTGCTTATGCCAGCTTGCGAACCGGCCAAATGATTGAAACCATAACGCTGGAAGAAGCTTTGGAACTTTTTAAACTTCCGAAAAAAATCGGTGTTTTTGAAGATCAGGATATGACGGTTGCCATCGGCAAGTTTGGCCCTTATATTCGCCACAACAGTGCATTCTATTCACTTCCAAAAGGCATTGACCCCTTGGATGCCGATGAGAAAATCGGGATCGAAATCATTGAAAACAAACGCCGGGCAGATGCAGAAAAACTGATCAAATCTTTTACAGAAGATGAAGCTATGCGCATCGAAAACGGCCGCTGGGGTCCGTATATCAAGTTTGGAAAGCTCAATGTAAAAATCCCAAAAGGAAAAGAACCGGAAGAGCTTACTTATGCAGAGTGCAAAGCTTTGGCCGAAATAGCTGAAAAAGAACCTAAGAAGTTTGCCAAAAAATTTGCCAAAACGGCTGAAAAAGAACCTAAAAAGCCTGCTAAAAAATCGGTTAAAACAGCTGAAAAAGAGACTAAGAAGCCAGCGAAGAAATTGGTTAAGAAAAAATAATACAACTTGTTTTAATAAACTTAATACAAGTTCAATACAATAATTATGCTCAAAGATCTGCCACAAAACAAAGTTGAAGATGTAGCAATTGCTGTTGCATTGGAAAGCGAAAGCCCGGAGTGCAGAATTTGGTATGTTTACTTAATCAATCTTAAAAATACGGAAATTGAAAATGCTTTAATTACCTCTAAAGGCTATGGTTTTAAAGATGGTGAAGATGTAAAAACTTCTACGCTGCGCCACTCTTTGCCAAAAGTACAAAGCAAAAGTTTTGCTTTGGTAGAGCCAATTGATGAGCAAACTTTTGGCTTGACAAATGAATACTGGCTAAGTTATTATGTTGAAAATCAAATATTTGATAAAAAATTCATCTTTTTGCCGGAAAGTATTGTCGAATCAAATTTTATCCGTTTGCCTGTTTTGAATAAACCTGGTGTGATGATTAAGTGAGCAGTTAGGAATCAGATTTCAGCTATCAGCACTTAGAATTCTTCTTTTATCAACTAAATTTTATTACCGGTCGCGCTGATCGTTTTAATGACATTGCGACGAATTTTGTCATCCCGACCGCAGGGAGATATCTTCTTAAATTGAAATAGTTAATGCTTCTTTTATCAACCTAAAATTTTTTGTTTGAAAGAAGATTCCTCCTATTGTCGAATGACAGCGTTACGAATTTTGGCTGATTGCTATCGATGATTGACGAAAGCTGAAAGCCCTTCCACTACTTCTTTTATCAACCTAAATTATGGCTAATGTTTGACAGCCAACAGCTGATAACTGATTGCTGATAGCTACCTTTGTTGCATGAACACAGCAGAACTGTTAGCCCGCGCCCTTCAGTTTGAATTTTTAACGATTGAAGAAGGCCTTTTTCTCTACAATAATGCTTCTACTGCCGAACTGATGTTTACGTCTAATGAATTGCGTAAAATCCAGGTTCCGCATGGCAAAGTTACCTGGCAGATTGACCGCAATGTGAATACCACAAACGTCTGTATTGCTAACTGCAAATTTTGTAATTTTTTCCGCAGGCCAGGTCATGAAGACAGCTATATAACTGATATTGAAACCTATAAACAAAAAATAGAAGAAACTTTTCGTTTAGGCGGAGACCAATTGCTTTTGCAAGGCGGCCATCACCCGGATTTGGGTTTACAGTTTTATGTTGATTTATTTTCTCAGCTGAAACAACTTTATCCTGATTTGAAATTGCACTCTTTAGGTCCGCCCGAAATTGCACATATTGCTAAGCTGGATAAGCTAAGTCATTATGAAGTTTTATCTGCCTTAAAAATAGCAGGACTGGATTCTTTGCCGGGAGCAGGTGCAGAGATTTTGAACGATCGTGTTCGCCGGTTGATTTCCAAAGGAAAATGCGGCGGCAAAGAATGGCTGGATGTGATGCGGGCTGCACATCAACTAAACCTTCCAAGTTCTGCCACGATGATGTTTGGACATGTAGAAACTTTGGAAGAGCGTTTTGAACATTTGGTTTGGATTCGGGAAGTACAAGCGGAAAAGCCTGCTGAAGCTTATGGTTTTGTAGCGTTTATCCCCTGGCCTTTTCAGGATGACGGAACTTTGCTGAGGAAAGTCCGCGGCATTACCAATAATGTAAGTGGAAATGAATACATCCGGATGATTGCTTTAAGCAGGATCATGTTGCCAAATATCAAAAACATACAAGCGTCCTGGCTAACCGTTGGAAAACAAGTGGCGCAACTTTGTTTGTTGTCCGGCGCAAATGATTTTGGCTCAATAATGATTGAAGAAAACGTCGTCTCCGCGGCTGGCGCACCATACCGTTTTACGGCAAAAGGCATACAAGACGCGATTGCCGAAGCTGGTTTTGAGCCACAATTACGTAATCAGAAATATGAATGGCGAGAAGTACCACAGGCATTGGAAGAACAAGTAATCGATTATTAAAATGCTGTTTTTATGGCATAAAAAAGGGCGAAAAAATTTCGCCCTTTTTTATAAATATTTCTTAACAAACTTATTTGTTTAAGCAAAAAACGGCTTAACAATAGCCAATACCGCTGTCATGTCTAAAGGCTCATCAAAAGCCTGAGTAGCTACCATGGCAGAAGTTGTGCCACTTACTGCAGGAAGCGTAGTTACATTAACGCCAAGTTGAGCGGTATTGTCTTCTCCTTTATAAACGGCATCTACAGCACCAATGCCTGTATCGTTGGCACCAGTAATCCACGGTGTGATAGCTGCAGAAACAGAAGTTCCGCCTGCAATCATACGCTTTCTTCTCAACATACGTAAGTGAGAAGCATGACGTGCTTCTACAGAATGGATATCCAAAGCCGCAGTTAAGATCGTTTTGTTGCGAAGAATATTAGGCGCTTGTCCTTTATAAGCACGGACTCCTGTATCTTCAAAAGTTTCTGCAACGGCAAGAAAAATATTGCTATCGGAAAATACCATAGGAAAAGTTCCTTTTGCAGTATAGTCAAAATTTGCCGCAGTAAAAGAAGCAGGGGTTCCGCCCAAAGACTTGATTACTCCAGTCAAGAATTTGACGTGGTTCGACTCGTCAGTAGTAATCAACTGTAAACCCGGAAGTTCTGTTGCACTTAAACCAGATGTAATAGCAGCAGTATTCATACCTGTGTTGTAGAAATAAGACTCTAAAAACTCAAGTGTCAAAGCGTAGTTTAATATAGCTACCACTGCAGTTGACGACTGTTGTGCATAAGCTTTTTTGAACAAAGAACCTAAGGCAAACGGCAAGGCTGCAACTGCAACTTTTGATCCAAAACTGGTGATATTTTTGATAGCTGCGCGGCGCGGACTGATTTTGTCCTGAAAATCCGGGTCAACTTTTTCAATTTCTTCGATAATATTTAATAAATCCATGATTGTAATAATTAAGAGGTAGGTAAATCGTCTGCGTTAATTGGGGTTGTAATGTAAGCACCGGCTTTTGCCAATACTGCCGGAGGTGCCATGTCGATTTCTAAACTGTTGCTTCCAATGGTAACTACATCAGATCCAACAAATGTGTTGGGCGAAATCAAGTCCCTGAAATATGCAGCGTGCCTTGCCTCAACAGAAACAATTTTGCCGGCCACAGTTAAATAATCGGCACTTTTAATTAAATAACCTGCACCGTTATAAGCTGATACACCTAAATCTTCAAAAGATTTTGCTGCGCCTAAAACACTATTGCGGTCTGCAAAGTTGATTGCACTAAAATTTACAGTCAAACTTGCAATCGCATTTGAAGCTAAAGCGGCTTTGAAGAATTCCCTGTGCAAAACTTCGTGATCACGTACTTGCGTAATCAACAACTGCTCATCCGCAGAAAACATAGTCTTAAAAGCTGAATTGGCAACAACCTGAATGTAAAACGCAGCTTCCAATTGCTCTAAAGCATAAGCATAATTTAAAATACCAATGTCGCCGCTTCCAAGGTAAACACCTGTGAATTTGGTTATGTCTTTTTTGCAAGCTTCAGCAGCAAATAAGCCTACTGCAGCAGTACCAGCACCGGCATAACGCAAGAATTGTCTCCTCTGCATTCCTTTTGATGACTCTGCTTCCGGAGAAGTTAAGAGTTGATCATCTTTTTCTGTGAAAATTTTCATAATGTTTGAAGTTGATTAGTTTTTATAGTATGATTTTGGTTTGATATACGATTAATGTTTAGCGGCAGATTTTTAATATTCAAGTTATTTTAAAGTAAAATTTTAAATCACGGTTCAATTTAAACTAAAACCACTCAAGTTCAATTTCTATGCTGATTGCTTAAACGGAAGCAGGATTTTTTTGTTTGGATTAAAGCAACTAAATACTTGCATATTTTTTTATACTTCTTTTATCAGGTAAACTTTGAAGGTTTTATAATGAAGTAGTCCAATTTTATACTGCTAAAAGAAGCATCAATAAATAAGCAGATGAAATAAGATATGCTGCAAGCTATTGATTGTCAGATATATATTCATTTTATACTGTAATTTTATTCAAAAAATCACCAACGAACTGAAAATCGAACAACTTCAACACGGTGTTTGATTATATTTGAACTTTCTATAAATAATAATGGTAGTAACAGAAATTGTTGATAAGAAGAGTAGAAAAGATTTTTTAGAAACTGCAAAACTACTCTATAACAATGATCCAAACTGGGTTTGCCCGCTTGATGAAAACATAAAAGCGGTATTTGATCCGAAAAAAAACAACTTTTTTCAGCACGGAAAATGTACCAGGTGGATTGTAAAAAATAACGAGGGTAAACTAATCGGACGTATTGCTGCTTTTATCAATGATAAAAAAGCGTATCAAAACGAGCAGCCAACCGGCGGGATCGGATTTTTTGAAAGTATAAATGATGAGGCTGTTGCTTTCCTTTTATTTAATACTGCAAAAGATTGGTTACAGCAACATGGGATGCAAGCGATGGACGGGCCGATTAATTTTGGTGAAAATGATAATTTCTGGGGATTGTTAGTCACAGGTTTTACCACGCCGTCTTATGGTATGAATTATCATCATCCATATTATAAGGCTTTTTTTGATCATTATGGGTTCTATGTTTTGTATGAGCAAATTACCAACCTTTTAGATGTTTATAAGCCTTTTCCGGAGCGTTTTACAAAAATCGCAAACTGGGTGGCAAAAAAACCTGGCTACGAATTCAGAAGTTTTAATGCAAAAAAGATAAAGGAATTTGCAGCAGATTTTTTAGAAATCTATAATGATGCCTGGCGTGATTTCACCAACTTCACGCCTATCCAGCCCAAAACCATCTTAGAAACATTTGAGAAAATGAAGGTGATTATGGATCCACAGCTCATCTGGTTTGTTTATATCAACAAAGAACCGGCTGCGTTTATTGTCATTTTGCCAGATGCCAACCAGATGATTAAAGGTCTGAATGGCAAACTCAATCTGATTGGCAAACTAAAATTTTTATATCGCAGGTATCGGGGTGTTGACCGGATGAGGGCCGTTGTGATGGGTACCAAGCAGAAGTTTCAAAAACATGGTTTGGAATCGGCCATGTTTATTAAACTCAAAGAATATGTTTATCCCCTAAACCAATACAAAGAACTTGAACTATCCTGGGTTGGGGATTTTAATGATAAAATGCTGGCCCTTCATGAAGCTATGAACGTGAGGTTTGGAAAAAGACATGTAACGATGCGCTGCTTGTTCAAGTAAATAAATGTGCAAGTTACATTTTGCAAAAGCTAATTATGCAATTGCTTTTGGCCTTCTGAGTTCTTCGTACAATTCAATTACCTTTTTTTGCAAGTCAATTAGTTCAGCTTCTCTTTCTACTAATTTTTTCTGCATTGATTCAATTTCAGAGACAGATTTTTGCTCCTGTTCTGTATCGTTAAAAGTTAAAAGCTGCACAACAGACATTTCATACAACTTTGAAATTTGTTCTAACCTTGATAGATTGATATCTGTAATTCCGGTTTCAATTTTGGAAAATGCAGGTATCGAAATATCTAACTGTTTAGCTACATCTTCCTGGCTCCAACCTTTTTGATGACGTAACAACCTGATTTTTTTTCCTAATGACTTCATAGCGCTTAATTATTAGTTTAAAGCAATTTATAATAGTTACAATTTATACGGTTACTTTGGTAATTAGTTATTTGTTTTGATAATTTTAATTGATTTATAAAATTGTTTCTGCAAACCCAACCAAATCTGTTCCGGCGAAAGTGCCCGAACTCATCAGCAATAAGTTTGTATCCTGATAGTTCAAATTGTTAAGGTATTTAAACAATGCTTCTGCTTGATCAAAAAATAATATATCATTATTCTTAAAAGCCTCTTTTACTTGTTGTGCAGAATAAGGTTCCAGATTTTTTTGCACAAAAGTATGCTCATCGATAAACACGATTGCTTCATCAGCAGCATTCATTGTTCCTTGATATTCATTTAAAAATGCTTTGTTCAAACTACTGAAAGTATGCAACTCTATACAAGCAATCAATTTTCGGTTTGGGAATTGTTCTTTTACAGCCATAATTGTAGCTGCAAGTTTGGATGGGGAATGTGCAAAATCTTTATAAATATTTGTTTGCAAGTTGCTACCGATCAACTCCAATCTTTTGGCTGCACCTTTGAAAGTACATATTGCTTTATAAAATGTTTTTTCAGCAATATGCAATGCTAAACATACTGCTTTTGCCGCCTCTAAATTGAGCAGGTTGTGATTGCCAAATACTTGTAACGGATATTCTGTATTTTGATAAGTTAAACTTGTGATGCCGTTTCTGATTTGATGTTCTGGCAAATGATAAGGGATTTTTTTAATGTTGGAAGTATTTGCTTCTACCAGATGTTTCAAAACTTCATCTTGCGCGCAATAAATCAACTGGCCATCTACCATAATTGTATCGATAAAAACAGCAAACTGTTGTAAGTAAATATCAAAAGTTGGGAACACATTGATATGGTCCCAGGCAATGCCGCTTATCAATCCAATGTTTGCCTGATACAAGTGAAACTTCGGCCTCCTGTCTATCGGCGAAGCCAGATATTCATCGCCTTCAATAACAATCAATGGCGCATCAGTTAATTTAACCATCGTATCAAAGCCTCCCAATTGTGCACCAACCAGATAATCAAAATCAAACGATGCTTCTTTTAGCACATATAAAATCATGGAAGTAATGGTTGTTTTTCCATGGCTTCCACCAATTACTACACGGGTTTTATCTTTGGATTGTTCATAAACATATTCCGGGTAAGAGTATATTTTGATACCTTTTTCTTGCGCTTCTATCAGCTCCGGGTTGTCTGCCTTAGCGTGCATTCCTAAAATCACTGCATCCAAGTCAGCAGTAATCCTTTGCTTGTCCCAACCGAATTGTGTTGGCAATAAACCAAATCTGTCCAATCTTGATTTGGATGGTTCTGTAAAAACATCATCAGAACCAGTTATAGTAAATCCTTTTTTATGCAAAGCTATGGCCAGGTTGTGCATGGCACTTCCGCCCATCGCAATAAAATGTACATTCATAAAAAATAACAGAATTAATTTTTAGTTATAAATATAAACCACAAGCAACTTATTGATAAGCGTAAGAAAATAACGATAGTTTAACGAATAAATTTTGCTGCAACCCAATCCGAACTCTTTTTATGTTGCAAATATTTGAGCTGGACATTTGCAGCAGCAGTTTTTAAAATTTCAAGATCCGGTTCATAAAAACCGCTTAAAAACAGCAACCCATCAGCCTTAAGCCTTTGAGAATAAGTTTCAAGCTGATCCAATAAAATATTCCGGTTGATGTTGGCAAGAATAACATCAAACTGTTCGTTCGGGATTATTTCTTTTGATCCGCACAAAACCCGGATATTTTTAATGCGGTTGAGTGCTGCATTTTCAGTTGTGCTTTCACAACAAACCGGGTCATAATCAATTGCGGTAATATCAGTTGCACCTTTTTTGGCGGCCAAAATAGCCAGGATACCCGTTCCGCAACCCATATCCAACGTTTTTTTACCGGTAAAAACAGTATCCAGCATAAAGTCCAGCATCATTGCAGTAGTTTGATGATGGCCAGTTCCGAAAGCCATTTTCGGATCAATCATAATTTCAAACGGAAAATCAGGCCGGGGTTCATGGAAAGTTGCCCGAACCCAAACCTGATCCTTGATTTGGATCGGCTGAAAATTACTTTCCCAAACCTCGTTCCAATTTTTCTGCGGAATGAGGTTCACTTCATACGAAAACGTTAATAATTGATGAAAAGGTTCCAGCCGGTCATCCAATTTTTCCTTGTTAAAAGAAGTAGCGGGAAGGTATGCTTTAAAACCAAAATCCATTTCTTCAAAAGTATCACAACCCGCTTCGGCCAGTTCATTTATCAGCAAATCCTGCTGGTATTCTTCCTGAAAAATAGTGGTGAAAAGAAGTTCGATGTAGTTCATGTTTGAGTAACAAGTATCAAGTAATCAGTATCATGTACGCCAAATTATACAACAGCTTTAATAGTATTCTCCATACCTTGATACTTGATACTAAATACTTGTTACTCATTAAAACGCTTTAATAATATCTACAAAATCCCTCGACTTTAAAGATGCGCCACCAATCAAGCCGCCATCAATATCAGGCTGAGAAAAAAGTTCGTGTGCATTTTTGGTGTTGCAGCTGCCGCCATACAAAATTGTAGTCTCATCAGCTGTTTCCTGTCCATATTTTGTGGCGATTTCCTGACGGATAAAAGCATGAATCTCTTGTGCCTGTGCAGAAGATGCGGTTTTTCCGGTCCCGATTGCCCAAACTGGTTCGTACGCTAGCACAACTTGCGCAAATTGTTCTTTTTGCAGATGAAATAAACCTTCGCTCAGGTGCGATTTGATAACTTCAAAAAAGCGGTTGCCTTCGCGTTCTTCCAAAGTTTCGCCAATACAAAAAATTGGTTTTAATAAATTGCTCAATACCACATTCGTTTTTTTAGCCAACAGTTCGTTGCTTTCTCCAAAATACTGACGCCGTTCTGAATGGCCCAAAATCACGTATTGCGTACCTACAGAACGGATCATTTTGGCAGAGATTTCACCCGTAAACGCACCGGCTTCTTCCTGGTGGCAATTTTGTGCACCAACAGAAATTTTGGAATGCCCTTTCACCAGTTGCGACAGGCTATGCAAATAAGTGTACGGGCAGCAAACGATAGCAATTTGCGAACCGGAAACTTCGTCATTTACCATATTAACCACTTCGGAAAAAGTGGCTAAACCTTCGTTATATTCCAGGTTCATTTTCCAATTTCCGGCAACTATTTTTTGTCTCATATTGTTTTATATTGATCTGTAAGATTGCTTTAATTCAAAAAGGTATTTCAAAATATTAGATTCTATTTCATCAAAATCACGGTCTTTCCGTTCAAAAGCGAGTTGAGCGGTTTCCAATGCTTTTTTTAAGGCATAAATTTCCGTCTGTTGAATGCCTCCCCAGGAAAAATCAGGAACAAATTTTTGCGGAAAACCCATACCAAAAATATTACAATTTACGCCTGCAATTGTTCCGGTATTAAACATGGTATTGATAGCGCATTTGGTATGGTCACCCATAATCAAACCACAAAATTGCAAACCGGTATTTCGCAGTTGTTGGGTAGGATAATCCCAGAGTTTTACTTCGCCATACGTATTTTTAAGGTTGGAAGTATTTGAATCCGCTCCAAAATTACACCACTCGCCCACCACAGAATTTCCTAAATAACCTTCGTGGCCTTTAGATGAATTTCCCCAGATAACGGAATTTTTAACCTCGCCGCCAATGGTACAGTTTGGGCCGATTGTAGTTGCGCCATAAATTTTGGCACCCATTTTTACCTGTGAATTTTCTCCTAAAAAAAAACTACCACGTACGTTTACGCCTTCAAAAACTTCTGATTTATTACTCAGATAAATCGGCCCGGATTTGGTATTGAAAGTCGAGCATTCAGCCAAAGCATCTTCTTCTGCAAAAAAATCATCACCCAAAATTAGATTGGTATTGCTGATGGGGGCACTTATTTTTCCTTTGGTAAGCAAGGCAAAATCTTTACGCAGTTCTGTATCGTTTAAGCTGAAAATATCCTCGGGATAAGTTATTTTAATAAAGTCAGGCACATATTTTACCTGCCTAAAAGAAGCAATGGCTGATTCCCAATTACTTAAATCTGAACCGGAAATTTTGGCAGCGATCAAAAAATTATGCTGTTGTAAAGCTTCACCTTCCTGTAGTTTATCAACGGCCTCAAGCAAAGCTTCATCCGGGCAAGCGGAACCATTGATCAATAAATTTTGCTCTGAAACCTGCAATGGAAATTTTTCCTGCAGGTATTTTGGGGTGATAAAAGAAGCATCCTGATGAAGGTACTTTTGCCATTTTTCGGCGATGGTCAGCATCCCGACCCTTAGATCAGCAACCGGCCGCGTAAAAGTCAGCGGTAATAAAGTTTGCTGTGCGGCATCGTCAAAAAGAATAATTCCCATTAAACAAAAATAAAAAAAGTCCCGGCTGTGTGAACCGGGACTGCTTATATTATCTTAAATAAAGCTTATTTTTTGTTGTAACGGGTACGGAATTTATCGATACGGCCTGCAGTATCAACCAATTTCATTTTACCGGTATAAAAAGGATGTGAAGTGTGGGAAATTTCCAATTTAATTAACGGATATTCCTGTCCGTCTTCCCATTTAACGGTTTCTTTTGAATCTATGCAGGATTTAGTCATGAAAGAA
>JAABUT010001460.1_pt1 | contig 26764 bp, 30 predicted proteins | sample 5559281 | NCBI WGS metagenome assembly JAABUT01 (sample SAMN10711880, study PRJNA513359) | rock metagenome | isolation source: Antarctica rocks | place: Antarctica: Victoria Land, Ricker Hills nord | collected 2016-01-04
TCGCCCTTGCCCGGCTCCTCGCCGTTGGTGAGCAGTCCCACCCGCGGTCGCGCCAGCGCGAGCCGGACCTGCGCGAACGCCGCTCCGGCCAGCGCGAACTGGGCCAGCAGATCGGCGCTCGCCTCGGTCGTCGCGCCGGCGTCGAGGAAGACCAGCGGCCCCGCTTTGGCCGGGACAACCGCGGCCAAAGCCGGCCGGGCCATGCCCCGGAGGCGGCCCAGGGTGAACACGGCCGCGGCGAGGGCCGCGCCGGTCGAGCCGACGGAGACCACGGCGTCTGCCGCACCGTCGCGCACCAAGCGGCAGGCCACCCGGATCGTCGCATCGCGCTTGGTGCGTACCGCTCGGGCCGGGTCCTCGTCCATGTCTACGACCTGGCTGGCAGCAACGACGCGGAACCGCCCGACAGCGCCCCGCGCGGCGAGCAGGCGCTCGGCCACCTCTACCGGGCCGACCAGCACGATCTCGATGCCGGGCACCTGCTCGGCGCTCAGCAGCGCGCCGTCGACCACGCACCCGGGAGCGTCGTCGCCCCCGAGCAGGTCGAGCGCGACGCGGGTCATGCGGACGGGTCCGTCAGACCGCGATGACGACGCGCTTGTCGTAGCGCCCGCACTCCGGGCACACGGTGTGCGGGCGCGTGGTGTGACCGCGGTCGCACGTCGTGAGGACGGGCAGTGTGGTCTTCCACTGCGAACGGCGCGCACGGGTGTTGCTGCGCGACATCTTGCGCTTCGGGACGGCCATGTCAGTTCTCCTGCTCGTCTGTCGCCCGGCCCAGCAGCCCCGAGAGGGCAGCCCAGCGGGCGTCTGTCGTGTCGTGCGAGTGGTCGTCCGGCAGGTCTTCCAGGCGCTCTCCGCACGTGGCGCAGAGCCCCCGGCAGTCCGGCCGGCACAGCGGGGTCAGCGGCAGTGCGAGCACGACCGCGTCGCGCAGCGTGGGGGCGAGGTCCAGGAAATCTCCCTCCATCTGCGCGACCTCGTCCTGCTCCTCCTGGTCGGTGCGGGCCTCGGGGTAGGCGAACAGCTCCTGGACGTCCACGACGGCGACGTCGCTGATCGGCTCCAGGCACCGGCCGCACTCCCCGGTCAACGGCGCCCGAAGGACACCGCTGACCAGCACCCCCTCCATGACGCTCTCGAGCCTCAGGTCCAACTCGAGCGCGGCACCGACGGGCACACCGATCAGGTGGACGAGCCCGAACCCCTCGGGCGCGGGAGCAGAGAACTGCACCGTCCGCATCGACCCCGGCCGTCTTCCCAGTTCGCGCGTGTCGAGCACGAGTGGGTCGCGGGGGTCGAGGCGGTGCTGCTGTTTCCTGTTCTCGGGCACGGAAAGACTCTCGGGCTCGGGACGAGACCAGTCCTCAGGCTAGCCGACGAGGCGCCGGGGAGACGACGAGGGCGTCCGTCACTCCTGCAACGGCTCGTCGAGGAAGCTCCCGGACTCGGCCAGCTCGTCCAGCTCGGTCCGGCCGGCGAGCTTCTCCCGGCCGCGCTCCACGGCGGCAAGGGTCTTGGTGAGCACGACTTCGAACGTGGCGAGCTTGGCGTCCACGTAGTCCTCGACCTCCTCGCGTACGGCGTCCGCGTCGGCCTGGGCCTGTCCGAGCAGTCGCTTGGCCTCCCTCTCGGCCTCGGCGTACACCTGCGTGCGCGACAGGAGCCGGCGGCGTTCCGCGCGGGCCTGCTCCAGGAGGCGACGGGCCTCGGCCCGGCCCTGTTCGACGACCCCGCGCTTGTCGCCGAGGACCTCCTGGGCCCGCTCGAGCTCGTGCGGCAGCAGTGCCTCGAGCTCACCGAGCAGACCGCTCAGCTCCCCGCGGTTGAGCACACAGGACGCCGACATCGGCATCGCGCGGGCACCTTCGACGAGCGCGGTGATCTCGGCGAGCTTGGCCTGCACGTCATTCACGGGGCTCCTAGGAGGTCGCGCGCACGCGCTCCACGAGCCGGCGGTACACGGCGTCCGGGACGAGCCCCGACACGTCACCACCGTACGTGGCGACCTCCTTCACCAGGCTCGAGCTGAGGAAGGAGTACAGCGGGTTGGTGGTCATGAACATCGTCTCGACACCGGCCAGCCCGTGGTTCATCTGGGCCATCTGCAGCTCGTAGTCGAAGTCGCTGATGGCCCGCAGGCCCTTGACGATGACCTGCACCTCACGCCGCCGGCAGAAGTCCACGATCAGACCGTCGAAGCTGTCCACGACGACGTTGCCGTAGCCCGCTGTCGCTTCGCGCAACAGCTCCGTGCGCTCCTCGAAGGAGAACAGGCGGTTCTTGCTGGGGTTCATGCCGACCGCGACCACGAGCTCGTCGTACAGCAGGGCGGCCCTGCCGATGATGTCGAGGTGGCCCAGCGTCACCGGGTCGAACGAGCCGGGGCAGACCGCGCGCCTCACGCGGCCGCTCGCAGCGCGTAGTGGAGCGTCGCCTCGCCGTACCTGCGCGATCGCACCGACTCGAGTCCCTCCGGCCAGGCGGGCAGCGGCCCGCGGGTGCGCCGCTCGACCGCGACGACCGCCTCGTTCGCCAGCCAGGGTAGGAGGTCGCCCAGGACCGGCTCGACGGCGAGGTCGTACGGCGGGTCCAGCACCACCACGTCGTACGCCGAGGGGGGTCCGAGCAGGAAGCGCTCGACCTGTTCCTCGACGACCTCGGCGCCGGGTAGGGCGACGACCTCGACGTTGGCCCGGATCGCCTGCACCGCCGAGGGATCGGCCTCGACGAGGGTGGCGGCGAGGGCTCCCCGAGACAGCGCCTCGAGCCCGATGGCGCCGCAGCCGGCGTACAGGTCCAGGATACGGGCGCCCTCGACGTCGGTCAGCGACTGCAGGCTGGAGAACAGGCCCTCGCGCGCGCGGTCCGCGGTGGGCCGGGTGCGCTCGCCGCGCGGGACGAGCAGGCGGCGACCACGGGCCGCACCGGCAATGACACGGGTCATGCGCAGAGCCTGCCAGGCCGGTCGGGCGACCTGCTCAGGACCGGACCGGCAAGGCCGTCACGCCTTCTCCAGGAACGGCGCGGCCTGGTCGTCGACGAGGTCCGCCACCGCCTGGCGAAGGGCTGGGTGCCGCTCGAGCTGCGGGTCGTCCCCGACGAGCCGGGCGGCCCGCTCGCGGGCCTCCCGGATGATGTCCTCGTCGCGCAGCAGCTGCAGCATCTTCAGGCTGGTCCGACGGCCGGACTGCCGGGCCCCGAGCACATCGCCCTCGCGGCGCTGCTCGAGGTCGACGCGGGCGAGCGCGAAGCCGTCCGAGGTCCCGGCGACCGCGGCCAGGCGCTCCAGGGCCGGACCCGGCTCCGCCTCGCTGACGAGCAGGCACAGGCCGGGGTGGGCGCCGCGGCCGATCCGGCCGCGCAACTGGTGGAGCTGGCTGACGCCGAACCGCTCGGCGTCCATCACGACCATCACCGCGGCGTTCGGGACATCCACCCCGACCTCGATCACCGTGGTCGAGACCAGCACGTCTACCGCACCGGCGGTGAAACGGCGCATCAGGTCCTCCTTGCTGTCGGCGGCCATCCGCCCGTGCAGGACCTCGACACGAAGCCCGCGCAGCGGCCCTCGGACGAGCTGTGGGTACAGCTCCAGCACGGCCACCGCGGGGCGCCGGTCCTGTCCTCCGGGCCCGTCAGCACCGGGCCCGTCAGCACCCGGCCCGTCTGCACCGAGTCCGTCGTCGGTGCCGTCGTCGGTGCCGTCGCCCTCACCGCGGCCCTCGCCGCGGACCTCGCCGCCGATCCGCGGGCACACGATGAACGCCTGCCGGCCCTGCGCCACCTGCTCCCGGACCCGCGTCCACGCGGTCTCGAGCCAGGCGGGCTTCTCCGCGACGGGGACCACCGCGGTCCGTACCTCCGCGCGCCCGTGGGGCAGCTCCGTCAGGGTCGAGACCTCGAGGTCGCCGTACACGGTCATGGCGACGGTCCGCGGGATGGGCGTCGCCGTCATCACCAGCACGTGCGGTGCCGTCCCCTTGCCGCGCAGGGAATCTCGCTGCTCGACACCGAACCGGTGCTGCTCGTCGACGACGACCAGCCCGAGGTCGGCGAACTCGACCCCCTCGCTGAGCAGCGCGTGGGTGCCGATCACCAGGCCCGCCTCGCCGGATGCGACGTGCGACAGCGCCGTACGGCGGGCCGGGGCGCCCAGCGAGCCGGTCAGCAGGGCGATCGAGGTCGCGTGCTCCGCGCCGAGCAGTGGGCCGAGCCCGAGATCGCCGAGCAGGTCGGCGATCGAGCGGGCGTGCTGCTGGGCAAGCACCTCGGTCGGCGCGAGCAGCGCGGCCTGACCCCCGGCGTCCACGACGGCGAGCATCGCCCGCAGCGCGACCAGCGTCTTGCCGCTGCCGACCTCCCCCTGCAGCAGCCGGTGCATCGGATGGGTGGCGGCGAGCTCCCGCGCCAGGACGCGACCCACGTCGGCCTGGCCGGCCGTGAGCTCGAAGGGCAGTCGTGCGTCGAAGGCGTCGAGCAGGCCGCCATGCTCGGGGACGCGCGCGATGCCGGGGACCGAACGCGCGACCAGCCGGCGCTGGGCGAGGACGACCTGCAGGACGAAGGCCTCGTCCCACGTGAGGCGCAGGCGGGCGAGCTGCACGTCCGCCCCTCCCCCGGGCCGGTGGATCCCCCGAAGCGCCCGCTCCAGCGACGGCAGGTTGTGGGCCTCGCGGAGTTCTGGCGGCAGCGGCTCGGCGCCGACGTCCACGACATCCAGGGCGATCTTCACGGCCTTGGCGATGCTGAAGGTCGTCAGCTTCGTCGTCGCCGGGTAGATCGGTACGAGGGCCCCGGCGAACTCCTCGGCCACGACGCCCGCGTCGTCGTCCACCAGCTGGAAGGCCGGGTTGGCCAGCTGGATGCGGCCGTTGAACAGCTCGACCTTGCCCGAGAAGTAAGCCTGCCGACCGGCTTTCAGGTCCTTGAGAACGAACTGCCGGTTGAAGATGGCCATGGTCATCGAGCGGCCGTCGCCGTCGCGGATCACCACGTCGGTCTTGTGCAGCTTGCGCGGCTCCCGCCGGATCCACCGTCCGTCCGCGCGGGTGATCTCAGCGAACACCGTTGCGTGCTCGCCCACCTCGAGCCCGGCGAAGGTGGTGAGGTCACCGCGCTTGCGGTAGGTCCGGGGGTAGTGCCGGAGCAGGTCGCCCACGGTCTGCAGGTCGAAGGCCTGGGCCATGGCCTTGGCGGTCGCGCCGCCGACCACGTCGCGCAGCCGCGTGGACAGGGTCGCCACCGCCTACTCCACCCCCAGCAAGAGGGGGTAGTGCGGCTGTCCCCCCTCGCACACCACGACCTGCGCCACCGACCGCAGCTGCCCGACGTAGGACGAGAGCCGGTCGCACAGGCCGTCGGGCACCTCGGCCCCGGCGACCATGGTCACGAGCTCGCCGCCGGGCGCGAGCAGTCGTCGGAGCAGCAGCTGCGCCACCTGCTCCAGGTCGGCGCCGACGGTGACGACGACGCCCTCGAGCAGGCCGAGCACGTCGCCGGCCACGCACGGCCCGGCGGGGGTGCCGCAGGTACGAACGGCGCGGGTCAGCTCCGCCCACCGGGTGGCGGCGGCCACCTCGGTCATCGCCGTGAGGTCGTCGCAAAAGGCCCGGTCCGGGTCGGCGACGGCCAGCGCCGCGAGCCCCTGGACGACCGAGCCGGTCGGGACGACGCCGACGACCAACCCGCCTGCTCGGGCCTGCTCGGCTGCGGCGACGGCCACCGCCCGTACGTTCGCGTCGTTGGGCAGCAGGACGACCTCCCGGGTCCCGGCGCGGCGCACGGCCGTGAGCAGCTCAGCGGTCGAGGGGCTCGCGGTCGGCCCGCCGTCGACGACGAGTGCTCCCCCATCGGCGAACAGCCGGGCCAGGCCCCGCCCCGGTGCGACGGCCACCACGACCCGGCCGGCTCGGTCGTCGGGCCGGACCTGGTCCACCTGCAGCTGGTCGCCCTGCACGCGATCCGTCTGCCTCTGGTCGGCAAACCGGGTGACGGTGACCCGGAAGGGGCGGCCGGCCTCCACCCCCGCCTCCAGCGCCGCCCCGACGTCGTTGACGTGCACGTGCACGTTGTGCAGCCCCCGGTCGCCGACGACGACTAAGCAGTCGCCGAGGCCGGCGAGCACCTCGCGGAGCTGCTCGAGGGCGACGTCGCTCGCGTCCCGCAGCAGGTACTGCACCTCGTAGGCGAACTGCTCGCTGCCCGACTCCCGGGCGCCGAACAGCGCCGTGCGGTCGCGGGCGATGAGCAGGGCCGGTTCGGGCGCCGGTGCCTGGCCGGTGACCACGCGCTCCAGAGCCTCGAGCAGGACGCAGAACCCCCGGCCGCCGGCGTCCACCACGCCCGCGGCCTTGAGCTGCGGCAGCAGGTCAGGGGTGCGGGCCAGGCTCTCGGCGGCGACCTCGCGGGCCCGCCGTACGAGCTCGGCCAGGTCCCCGTCCAGGGCCTGCACCCCCTCGGCGGCCTCGCGCGCCACGGTCAGCAGGGTCCCCTCGACCGGGCTCGCCACCGCGGCGTACGCCAGGTCCGCGGCGCGGGACAGGGCACGCGCCAGATCCGTGGGACCCGCCTGCTGCAAGGGCCCGAGCACCTCGGCAAATCCCCGGAGCAACTGGCTGAGGATGACGCCGGAGTTGCCCCGCGCACCCATCAGCGCGCCGTAGGCCATGGCCTGCGCGGTGGCGGCCAGGCCGTCCGCCGTCGCCTGCACGGCCTCGACCGCCTCGACCGCCTCGAGCACCGAGGACATGGTCAGCTGCAGGTTGGTACCGGTGTCGCCGTCCGGGACGGGGTAGACGTTGAGGTCATCGATCTCGTCCCGGGCCGCGGTCAGGCCCGCGAGGGCGGCGGCGCACCACCGGCGGACAGCGTCCGCGTCAAGCACGCACAGCACGTCCGGCCCAGGCACGGGGGTCCTTTCACTCGGGCAGGGCAGGCTATCCCGGCTGCTACGCTCGCGTGGTTGCCCGGCGGTGTCGGGCCTTGCAATCGATCCTCACCTGGAGTGTTCCGTGGCTGCCAACTGCGACGTCTGCGGCAAGGGGCCGGGCTTCGGCATGTCGGTCAGCCACTCCCACCGGCGCACCCGTCGGCGCTGGAACCCCAACATCCAGACGGTGCGCGCCATGGTCGGCCGGACGCCGAAGAAGCTCAACGTCTGCACGTCCTGCCTCAAGGCCGGCAAGGTCGTCCGCTCCGCCTGAGCGGAGCGACCGGCCCTGCGCGCAACCTCAGCCGAGGGCTCTGAGCTCGCGCCGGTAACGCGCGCCGTTCGCGGCGTACATCGCCACGGCGCTGTCGAAAGCACCTTCCGGGACCGCGCCCAGCCGCATCTTGGCCGGGATGCCTAGGGCCATCGCGTGCCCAGGGACCTCGGTGCCGTTGCTGACGACGGCGCCCGCGCCGACCAGTGCGCCGCTGCGCACGACCACGTCGTGCAGGACGACCGAGCCCGACCCCACCAGGCACCGGTCCTCGACGGTGCAGCCCTCGAGGTGCGCGATGTGCCCCACCACGCAGTCGCTGCCGATGCGGGTCGGCTTGTCGTCGGTGGCGTGCACCACCGTCCCGTCCTGAATGCTCGTGCGCTCCCCCACGACGATGCTGCCGTAGTCACCGCGCAGGACAGCACCCGGCCACACCGAGCTGCCCGCGCCGAGGGTGACGTCGCCGATGATCGTCGCGTCCGGGTGGACGTAGGCGTCGGGGTGGATGTCGGGGACGCGGTCCCCGAGTGCGTAGACGGACACGTCGCTCCTGGGCGCCGAGGGTTGCGCGTGGTTCGTGCACGCGCGCACGTCGCATCGTGGCACCCGAGCTGCACGGTGTGCTGGTGGCCCGCTCAGCGAGCCAGCGCGGAGTACTCCTCGTTGGGGATCATGTTCGTCGCCATCGCCATCCGGTTGGTGAGGTTGTACATCGCTGCGAGCTCTGCGACGTCCCACGCCTCCTGCGTCGTCAGCCCCTGGGCGAGCAGCTCGTCGAGGTCGTCCCGGGTCATCTCTCGGGGGCTCCTGGTCAGCTTCTCGGCATAGGAGCAGATCGCGGTACGACGGGGGTCAAGGCCGGCTCGCCGCCAGTCCAAGGTGATGCGGTCCCCGAGGACCGGGTCGCCGAGCGCCTGGCGCAGGGCGGCGCCGTGCGCGACGAGGCAGTACAGGCAGCCGTTGGCCATGGACACCACGACGGCCACCATCTCCCGGTCGGCAACGGTGAGGTTCTCGGTGGGCACATGCAGGCTCTTGAAGTGCGCAAACCAGGTGCGCAGCCGGTCGGGCCGGAAGCTGTAGGAGCGGAACACCTCGGGTACGAAGCCCAGGTTCTCGCGCGCCTTGCGGAACAGCGACTGCAGGTCCTCCGGCAGGTCGTGCTCGGCCGGGACGGGGAACCAGCTCCGCTCGACCGTGCCCATCTCGTCTAGGTCCACTGCGGCTGCCTCCGGTCCAGGAACGCCTGCACGCCCTCCTGCGCGTCGACCGACTGGGAGGACCCGGCCATGACCTCGACGGCATACCGGTAGGCGTCGTCCTGGGCCAGCGCGGTCTGTGCGTAGAGGGTGGTCTTGCCCAGGGCCTTGGAGGTACGGCTCCCACGGGTGGCCCTCGTGAGCAGCTCGGCGGTGGCCGCGGCGAGCTCGGCAGCGGGTACGACGCGGTTGACCAGGCCCCAGTCCAACGCGGTCGCGGCGTTGATGACATCGCCGGTCAGGGCCAGCTCCGCGGCGCGCTTGCGGCCCACGTTGCGGGCGATCGCGACCATCGGGGTGTGGCAGAACCAGCCGCCCTTGCCACCGGGCGCGGCGAAGCCCGCGGTGTCCGCGGCGACCGCCAGGTCGCAACTGGCCACCAGTTGGGCGCCGGCAGCGGTCGCCAGAGCGTGCACCCGGGCGATGACGACCTGCGGCACCGACTGGACGAGCTCCATCAGCCGGGTGCAGGTCCACAACAGCTCGCGGACCGAGGCGAGATCGGCCCCTGCGACGTCGTGGAAGTCGTGCCCTGCGCTGAACACCGGACCGTTCGCCGCGAGCACGACACCGGTCGCGTCGCTCGCCCCGACCTCGTGGAAGGCAGCGGTGAGCTCCTGCAGGTGCTGCAGGGACAGCGCGTTGCGCTGCTGCGGTCGGTCCATGGTGATCGTGGCGTGCTCGCCCTCTCGGCTGAGCCGCACGTACTCGTAGGTCATGGCCCGGACGCTACGCGCTGCCGATCCGGTTCGATCCTCGTGCCCGACGCCGATCAAGGCGACAAACCCATGATCAGGCTGATGATGATGGGCATCGCGCCTTGATCGGCGGCGGGCTCCGGGCGGCAAGCCCCGGGCGGCAAGCCCCGGGCGGCAAGCCCCGGGCGGCAAGTCCCGGGCGGCGCCTGCCCCCGGGGGGGACGTCACCAGCCCTGGTGCACGGGACCGGTACCCCGGCCCAGCGGGAAGCCCGCCGTGATTGCGCGGCTCACGAATGCCTTTGCCGCGGCGACCGCCGCCGGGACGTCGTTGCCGTGGGCGAGTTGGGCGGCCAGTGCCGAGGCCAGGGTGCAGCCCGTGCCGTGCGTGTGCCGGGTGTCCTGCCGGGGTGCGCGCAGCACGGCGTACGTCGCGCCGTCGGTCAGCAGGTAGACGGCGTCCCCGGGCAGGTGGCCGCCCTTGACGAGGACCTACGCCGGCCCGAGCTCCAGCACGGCGTCGGCGCCCCGGCGAAGGTCGGACTCGTCTGCGACGACAACCCCGGTCAGCTGCTCGACCTCGGCGAGGTTCGGGGTCACCACCGTGGCGAGCGGTAGCAGAGCAGAACGCAGCAGACACAGGGCCTCCCCGGTCAGCAGGGCCCTTCCCGAGGTGCTCACGCCGACCGGGTCCACGACGAGCGGCACCGCCAGGCCGGTGAGGGCGTCCACGACCGCCTGCACCGTCGCGGCGCTCGCGAGCATCCCGGTCTTGACCGCGTCGGCGCCGATGTCGTCGAGCACCGCGGTGAGCTGGGCGCGTACGGCGTCGGGGGGCACCTCCCAGATGCCGTGCACCCCGACGGAGTCCTGGGCGGTGACGGCCGTGAGCACGCTGGTCCCGTGCACGCCGCAGGCCAGCAGCGTCTTGAGATCGGCCTGCACCCCGGCGCCGCCGCCGGAGTCCGACCCGGCCACGGTCAGCACCCGCTTCACCCGAAGTGCTCCCAGCCGCCGGTGACCGGCTCGCCGTCGACCTGCACGGCGGCCGGACCGGCCGAGACCCGACCGATGGCGCGCACCCCCTCGGGCAGGACCGCCCCGGGAGGCAGGGTCGCGACCAGCGCGTGGTCCTCGCCGCCGGTCAGTACGTCCTCCAGCGACACCGCGTCGTCAGCGAGACGGCCGCTGTGCAGGCCCACGGCGACCCCGCTGGCCCTGGCGACGTGCCCGAGATCGGCGACCAGCCCGTCGCTGGTGTCGCACATCGCCGTCGCCCCGGCGCGGGCAAGAGCCACTCCCGCGGCGTACGGAGGAGTGGGTCTGCGGTGTGCCTCCACGAACGGGCCCGTGGTGGAGCCCGCCTGCAGCAGGCGCAGGCCGGCCGCGGACCAGCCGAGTCGGCCGGCGACCACGACGACGTCGCCGGCACGGGCGCCGGACCGCGTGACCGCAGGCCGCCCGTCCAGGCCGCCCAGGGCGGTGACGCTGACGACGATCTGCTCGGCGGTCACCGTGTCACCCCCGACCAGCACCGCCCCGACGAGCGCGGCCTCGTCGCGCAGGCCGTCGGCCAGACCCAGCACCCAGGACACCGGCAGCCCCCCGGGCACGGCCAGGCCCACCAGCAGCGCCGTTGCGCGGGCGCCCATCGCGGCCACGTCTGCAAGGTTGGCCGCAGCTGCCTTGCGCCCGACGTCGTACGCGGTGGACCAGTCGCGGCGAAAGTGCACCCCCTCGACCAGGACATCGGTCGTCACGACGACCCGGCCGTCCGGTGCGGCCACGACGGCTGCGTCGTCGCCGGGCCCGAGCAGCACGGCCGGGGAAGTACCCAGCCGCTGCACGACGGCCGCGATCAAGGCGAACTCGCCGAGATCGCGTGCGGTAGGTTCCGGCACGCCAGCAAGCCTCCCAGAAGGGTTCGACACCGTGGTCCAGGCCTACATCCTCATCCAGACCGAGGTCGGCAAGGCCGCTGCCGTCGCTGCCGCCATCGGCGCGCTCGAGGGCGTGGCGAGCGCCGAGGACGTCACCGGCCCGTACGACGTGATCGTGCGCGCGGAGGCCAACAACGTCGACGAGCTCGGCAAGCTGGTCGTCGCCCGGATCCAGGGCGTCGACGGCATCACGCGCACCCTCACGTGCCCCGTCGTCCACCTGTAGCCCTCGCCCTGCTGGCCCTTCTCGCAGGCTGCTCGTCCGCCGCGGTGCCGCGCAAGGCGACCGGCCCGGTAGGGGTGACCGCTCCTGTCGCCGCGCCGGCCTCGACCGCCCCGTGTGCCGCGCTGCTCCGGATGCTGCCCACTGAGCTCGACCCCGGGATCGGACGTCGCCCGGTACGACCGGAGACCGGTCGTACCGCCGCGTGGGGAGACCCGGCCGTGATCCTGACCTGCGGTGTCGCGACCGGCAGCGCGCGCGACGACCCGTTCATCACCAACGGTGTGCGCTGGGCGATCCACGACGTGGGCGCCGGGCAGCGCTGGACCACCGTCGGCCGCAGCACGAACGTGCAGCTGGTCATCCCGGACGCCTACGACAACCAGTCCTCGCTGGTGATCGGCCTCGCCGCACCCATCACGAAGACCCTGCGCGGACCCGTCTCCCAGTAGGCCAGCCGCACCCGACACCTCCGCGCCGACGCCGCTCACCAGGGCCACCTGCCCGTCGAGCGTAGCCATCACGAGCTCCTGTTCTGCGTCGTCCACCTGCTGAGCCGCCAGGCGGCGAGCCCCAGCACTCCGGTCCGGGCCCGCACCCGTGCGGTGTCCAGCAGGTACATCGCCCGGGCGGCTTCCATGTGCGACCAGACCAGCGGCACGTTGCCGAGGCCCTCGCGACTCTCCGGGTCCATCTCCTCGGGCATCAGCGCCGGCAGCGCCCGGCTCAGCGCGTCGGCCCGAGCCTCGGCCTCGGGCAGCCGACCGCAGGCGGCCAGCGCCGACACCGCCCACCAGCTGGCGGGCAGGAACGCCCCCTCCACCCCGGCGAAGCCGTCGTCCCCGCCCGGTTCGTAGCGGTAGAGGAAGGGCGCGCAGTCCAACTCGGCCAGCGTCGCGTCCACCAGCCGGGACGCCCGCGGGTCACGTCGGTCGAACAGCCGGAAGATCACCGCCATCAGCGCGCTCGCGTCCGCGGTGTGCGGTCCGCCGCCGTAGGTCTGGGGCAGGCCGCCGTCGTCCTGCAGCGCGGCGACGACCCGGGCCCTGGCGGCGGCCCGCGCCGTCCGCCACTGGCGGCGCCGAGCGGTGGGGCGCCAGATCCGCGCGATCCACAGGGCCCGGTCCAGGGCCAGCCACACGCCGATGTCGGCGCTGACGAGATCACGCGGCTCCCGCAGCTCCCAGATACCGGACGTCGCCCGGTCCAGATCGTCGGAGGACAGGTGGTCGGCGGTGCTGCTCACGAGGTCCCAGACAGCCGCTGAGAGGGCACCGCCCTGCTGCAGGTAGACCGACACGGCCTCCACGAGCAGACCGAGCGCGTCGTACTGCAGCTGGTCCTTGGCCCCGTTGCCCACCCGCACCGGCAGCGAGCCGGCCCAGCCGGCCACGCCGGCGACCTCCCGCTCGGCCGGGACCTCCTGACCGCGTACATCGGTCATGGGTCCACTCGGCAGCCGCCGCGAACGGGTCTGCTCCACGACGAAGTCGAGGTAGCGCGAGGCCATGTCGGTGCGCCCCAGCAGCGCGGCGACCGAGACCGCAAGCGAGGCGTCCCGCAGCCAGGTGTAGCGGTAGTCGAACTGGCGGTCGTGCCCGGGCGCCTCGGGCAAGGACGTGGTGGGGGACGCCACGACAGCGCCAGTGCGGGCGTAGGTGCACAGCCGGAGCACGCGCAGGGCGTCGGCAGCCCGCTCCGGACCGTGCTTCGGCAGGTGCGCACGGCCGACAAGCTCGTCGTCCTCGGCCCTCGCCTGCTCGAGACTGGCTTGCAGTGCAGCGATTTCGTCCGACCTCTGCGGATCGAAGGTCACCACGAGGGCGACCCACTCGCCGCATGGGGCCGTGACCCGGGTGCGCAGCCACCTGCCCTCGTCGTGCGAACGACCGCCCAGCACCCGCACCTGCTGGTCACCGAGCGTCGCCGTCGTACCGCTCCAGGTCGCCCAGGGCCGGTCGAAGCCACCGAGGGCGATCTCGTGCCACAGGTCCAGGTCCTCGTCGACCCCCCGGACGAGGCGGACCAGCGTCGAGCCGCGGTCGTCCTCGCAGTGCAGAGCATCACTGGTCTCGACCCGGCCGCGGTCCGAGCGCAGCACGCTGTCGAGCACCGGGCCGGCGGCGCGCCCGGCGCTGGCGGACAGCCGCACATCCACCCAGCGGGCGGCTGCGCCGTCCGCGTCCAGCAGCGACCACAGCACCGGGGGGTCATCGAGCTGCGGCGCGCACCACCAGTCGACCTCGCCGCCCGGCCGCAGCAAGGCTGTCGCACTGCCGTCGCCCAGCAGCCGGTGGGCGGCGACAGAAGGCGCGTGCCGGCTGGCCGGGGCGGCTCGGTTCACCCGATCTTCTCGGCCAGCTCGCGCAACGGCGGCTCGTACGCCTCGCCGAAGGTCGGGAAGGCGTGCACGACATCGGTCAGCACCCCGATGGGTACCTCCGCGCGGATGGCCAGGGTCGCCTCGGACAACCAGTCGTCGGCGTGCGGGCCGATCGCGGCGGCGCCGATCAGCACCCCCTTGCTGCGGTCTGCCGTTAGCACGAGGCGACCGCCGTCGTTGCCCTCCGTCGCCGTACGCGCCACCTCGGCCAGGTCCATCACCGCAGTGACGGCGTCGATACCGGCCTCGCGCGCCGTCCGCTCGTCCATGCCGACACTGGCGACCGCCGGTTCGGTGTACACCGCGCGCGGGATGGCCCGGTAGTCCGTCACCCGCTCGCGCCCCATGAGGTTCTCGATGGCCACCCGGGCCTGGTAGTTGGCCGTGTGCGTGTAAGGCGCGGTGCCGGTCACGTCGCCCGCGGCCCACACGTGCTGCTGCCCCTGCACCCGGCAGTGCTGGTCGATCTGCAAGGCGGCCTTGTCATCGGGCTCGATGCCGAGGACCTCCAGACCGAGGTCCTTGGTCGTCGGAGCGCGCCCGACCGCCACCAGCACGCGCTCGACCTCCACAGTGCTGCCGTCGGACAGGTGCGCCCTGGCCAGGCCGCCGGCCGTCAGGTCGAACCGCTCGACCTCGACGCCGAGCCGCAGCGACACACCCTCGCCGCGCAACACCTCGGCGAGCGCGTTCGCGATGCTCGTCTCCTCCTTGCCCATCAGCTGGTCGGCGCTGTCCACGAGGGTGACCTGCACGCCGAAGCGCACGTGCGCCTGGGCAAGCTCGCAGCCCACCGCTCCCCCACCCATGACGAGCAGCGAGGAAGGCCGGTCCTGGGCCGACAGCGCCTCGTCCGAGGTCCAGGTCGGTACCCGGTCCAGGCCCTCGATCGGCGGCCGTACGGGGATCGAACCCGTGCCGATGACCAGGTCGGTCCAGCCGAGCCGGCGGCCCTCCACGTCCAGCTCGCCCGGACCGGTGATGCGCCCGCGCCCGCGTACGAGGGTCACGCCGGCCTCTTGGATGCCCTTGGCAGCCTCGCTGTCGTCGCGCCCCGCGGCGATCCCGTCGCGTCGCTGCACGGCGGCCCGGAACGCGACGTCGTCGTCGTCGAGGGTTGGGGCGGAGCCGGCGCCGGCGACATCGGCGACCCCGCGGGCCTCGGCCCGGGCCTGCGCGCTGCGCAGCATCGACTTGCTCGGCATGCACGCGACGTAGGGGCACTCACCCCCCACCCGGAGGGTCTCCACCAGGGCCACCGTCCGGCCCTCCTGCGCCAAGCCGCTGGCGATGTACTCGCCCGCGGAGCCGGCTCCGAGTACGACGACGTCATAGGTCTCCACGACCTTGTTCTCGCCACCTGCCCGGCCTGCCACACCTGACGTCTCCGGACCGTCAGACGGCGACTGCGTCCCGGACCGGGCTCACTCGCTCTTGGCCTCCCGGCTCATCAGGCCGCGGACCATCTCCGTCGGGGTCATCCCGTCGTGCACGACGGCGACGACGTGCTCGGTGATGGGCATGTCGACGTCGTGCTTGCGGGCCAGGTCCAGGATCGAGCGACAGCTCTTGACGCCCTCGGCCGTCTGCTGCTTCTGAGCCAGGATCTCCTCCAGGGTCTCGCCCCGGCCGAGCTTCATCCCGAAGGTGCGGTTGCGCGACAGCGGCGACGTGCACGTCGCCACCAGGTCCCCGAGCCCCGCCAGCCCGGCAAAGGTCATGGGGTCCGCGCCGAGGGCGACGCCCAGTCGTGCCGTCTCGGCCAGGCCGCGGGTGATCAGCGAGGCCTTGGTGTTGTCGCCGAACCCCATGCCCTCAGCCATTCCGGTGGCCAGCGCGATGACGTTCTTCACCGCCCCGCCGAGCTCGCACCCGACCACGTCGGTGTTGGTGTACGGCCGGAAGTAGCTCGTCGTGCAGGCCGTCTGGAGTCGCTCGGCGGCCAGGCCGTTGGTGCAGGCCACCACGGTCGCGGCCGGCTGGCCCCCGGCAATCTCCTTGGCGAGGTTGGGCCCGGTCACGACGGCCACCTGCTCGGCGGCGACATCGGCGACCTCGGCGATGACCTCGCTCATGCGCTTGGAGGTACCGAGCTCGACACCTTTGATCAGGCTGACGAGCACGACACCGCGGGGCAGGCCGGCGACCACCGTGGACAGGTTGTCGCGCAGGCTCTGCGACGGCACGGCCAGGACGACGAAGTCGGCGTCGCACACGGCCTGGACGGCGTCGCTGGTCGCGGTCAGGTTGCCAGGAAGGCGCACCCCCGGCAGGTAGTCCGGGTTCTCGCGGGTGTCGCGCACGGCGGCTGCGAGCTCCGGTCGCCGGGACCAGAGCACGACATCGGTGCCCGCGTCGGCGAGCACCTTGCCGAAGGCCGTACCCCAGGAACCCGTACCGAGCACCGCCGCTCGCGTGGTCACGCGGTCCTGCGATCCGGTGCGGGGTCCAGTGGTCCGGGGTCCACTGGTCCGGGGTCCACTGGTCCGGGATCCAGCGGTCCGGGATCCAGCGGTCCGGGATCAGAGGGTGCCGGGTCGTTGCGGCCGGGGTCGTGGACCGTCGCCGGCGCGGTCTCCCCGCGCAGCACCTCGAGCTGCCGGGTGATCGCGGTCATGATGGCCGCCGTCGCCTCGCGCAGGACATCGGCGCTGAGCTCCTTGCCCTGCCAGGGCGACAGGTCGACGGGCGGGCCGGCGACCAGGCGCATCGTGTGACGTGGCAGCGGGTGCAGGCCTGGGCTCCGGTAGGTGTCCGCAATCTGCTGGGCTCCCCACTGCGCGATGGGCACGACGGGCGCGCCGGAGAGCAGCGCGAGCCGGGCGACCCCGGTCTTGGCCAGCATCGGCCACTTGCCCGGATCGCGACTGACCGTGCCCTCGGGGTAGATCGTCACGCACTCGCCGTCGTGCAGGGCCTGCACGGCCGGTCGCAGGGCCGCGGACGCGTCGGCGCTGCCGCGGTGCACCGGGATCTGCTTGGTACCCCGAAGGATTCGTCCGACGAACCCGGCGCCGGCGAAGATCTCGGCCTTCGCGAGGTACCTGGGCAGCCGCCGGGCGCCGTACACCAGGAAGTCACCGAGCACGAGCGGGTCCAGGTATGAGATGTGGTTCGCGGCGACGAGCACGCCACCGTCGCGGGGCAAGCGCTCCAGGCCGCGCCAGTCCCTGCGGGTGAGCAACAGCAGGGGTGGCTTGACGATCAGGACCGCCAGGCGGTACCAGAAGCCGATCCGACCCAGGCGCACGCGACGTCCTCCTTGGCGCCGGCGGCGGTGCCGGCGCGTGGAGTCTGGTCGCTGGCAGGGGCGCGTGTCGAGGAGCCTGCCAGACTGCCTGGCCGTGCCGTTCTCCTGGGGCGTGGTGGTCCCCGTCAAACGCCTGTCGGTGGCCAAGACCCGCCTCGCGTCCTACGGCGACGAGGTCCGCCAGCAGTTGGCACTGGCCTTCGCGGCGGACGTCGTCACGGTGGCCCTGCAGGCCCCGACCGTGCGGCACGTTCTCGTCGTGACCGACGACGAGCGGGCCACCGAGCTGCTCGTGGCGCTCGGCGCGACCAGCGCTGCGGACGACCCCGACGACGGGCTCAACCCGGCTCTGGTGCACGGCGCGGACCTGCTGCGCCGCCGGGACCCCGGCCTCGGCATCGTGACCCTGTCGGCGGACCTGCCAGCGCTGCGGCCGCAGGACCTGAGCGACGTCCTGACCCTGGTCGAGCCGGGGCGCCGGGGGTTCGTCGCGGACTCCGGCGCCACCGGAACCACACTGCTCGCGGCGGGTCCCGGCGCGAACCTGCTCCCGGCCTACGGCGCACGTTCCCGTGAGCAGCACCTGCGCTCCGGCGCCCGGGAGCTGCCGGCGCCGGAGGGCCTGCGGCGCGATGTGGACACCCCGGCCGACCTCGAGCTCGCCGTCCGGCTTGGAGTCGGTGCCCACACCTCCCGCGTCCTACGACGGCTCCGGTGAGCTGGCGACAGACCACCGTCGAGCGGTGGGCGGCCGACTGCGGCGGCTGGGCCCGCGCCGACGACGGCACGCGGTTCGCGCTGCCAGCCGGTCTGCTCGCCGGCAGCGGGCTGCGGCTCCTGCGCGTCGGACAGCGGGTGCACGTCGAGCTCAGCGAGGGCGTGGTCGTCCACGTCCGGCTGCCCGGCGCGCAAAGCACCGAGCCTGAGCCACCCTGACCTCGGACCGGCGGAGGCCGGGCTTGGCCGGTCAGCCCTTGGCGGACGCCTTTCTGGCTGCGCTCTTCTTGGCCGGCGTCTTGCTTGCCGCGCTCTTCGTCGGCGCGCTCTTCGTCGGCGCGCTCTTGGTGGTCGCGGTCTTCCTGGGCGCAGCCTTCGTGGCACTGGCCTTTGCGGCGGTCGTCTTTGCGGTCGTCCTGGTCGACGCCGCCTTGGCGGACTTTGCGGGAGTCGCCTTCGTGGCAGTTGCCCTTGCCGCCGTCGTCTTGGTGGGCGAGGCAGCCCTGCGCGCCGCGGGCGCCGCCTTGCTCGCGACGGCTACACCGCGAGCGACGCCGCGGCCGAGGGGCCCGTTCGTCATCTTCTTTGCGCCGCTCACGATGTCCTTGAAGCCCTGCCCGGGCCGGAACTTCGGGACCGATGTCTTCTTCAGCTTGACCGTGGCGCCCGTTGCCGGGTTGCGGGCCGTCCGGGCAGCCCGGTCGACCTTCTCGAAGACGCCGAAGCCGGCGATGGCCACCTTCTCGCCCTTGGCCACGGCGCCGGTGACGGTCTCGACCAGAGCCTCGACGGCTGCGGCCGCCGTCTTCTTGTCCCCCATGCGCTCGGTGAGCGCGTCGATCAGATCGGCCTTGTTCACGATGGTCCTCCCCAACACATGGGGGCGCCGTGCCCCTGGACGTCACGGTAGGGGCGCAGACGGGTTGCGTCGACCACCGGAGACGGCCAATCCCTTGTGTCGCAACCCTTCTAAGGCATCCCTAGTCCTCCGGCGGCGGCCAGCGGCCTGCGTCCAAGTCGGCGAGCAGGCGGTCGAGCCGGGCCGATGCACGCGCGAGATCGTGCTTGGACGCGTCGCTGATCGCGAGCAGTCTCCTTGCCACACGGGCCTTCTGGGCATCCTCGGCCTGCAGGGAGCCCACCCGCCGGTGGGCGTCGCGCAGCCGCACGGACAGGGCGGCGAACAGGTCCTCGTCGCTCATCGGGCCATCCTGGCAGGCGAGCAGGCCCGGTCGCCGTCCGAGGTGTTTCCTGCGTGTCGCCTGCGTCAGCCGGCAGTCGTGACGGGCTTCCATGACGGCCGCCGCCCCTCGTACGCCGTGATCTCACCTTCGTGGCGCAGGGTCAGACCGATGTCGTCCAGCCCCTCCATCAGCCGCCACCGGGTGAAGTCGTCGAGCTCGAAGGCCGCCGCGATCCCGCCCGCCCGCACCTCACGGGCGACGAGGTCGACGGTCACGGGCATCGCCGGGTCGGCCTCGACCAGAGCCATCAGGCACTCCACCGTCTCGGCCGGCAGCTGAACGGGCAGCAACCCGCCCTTGAGCGAGTTGCCCCGGAAGATGTCGGCGAAGCGGGAGCTGACGACGGCGCGGAAGCCGTGGTCGGTGAGGGCCCAGACCGCGTGCTCACGCGAGGATCCGGTCCCGAAGTTCTCGCCGGCGAGCAGGATGCCGGCGCCGGCGTGCTCGGGCCGGTTCAGTACGAAGGACGGGTCCTCGCGCCACTGGCTGAACAGACCCTTGCCGAAGCCGGTGCGCTCGACCCTCTTGAGCCAGTCACTCGGGATGATCTGGTCGGTGTCGACGTCGCTGCGGCGCAGCGCGACCGCCGTACCGGTGTGGGTGGTGAATGGTTCCACGGCTCATGCCTCCGTCTCGCGCGCCACGAGCAGGTCGGACGGCGCGGCCAGGCGCCCGACGACCGCGGTCGCCGCGGCCACCTGCGGGGAGACCAGGTGCGTACGCCCACCCCGGCCCTGTCGCCCCTCGAAGTTGCGGTTGCTGGTCGAGGCCGACCGCTCCCCGGGCGCGAGGGTGTCCGGGTTCATCCCCAGGCACATCGAGCAGCCCGCGCTGCGCCAGTCGGCTCCTGCTGCGGTGAAGACCGCGTCCAAGCCCTCCTGTTCGGCCTGCAGCTTCACGAGCATCGACCCCGGTACGACGAGCATGCGCACGCGGTCCGCGACGCGCCGACCCCGGAGCACCTCGGCGGCGGCCCGGAGGTCCTCCATGCGGCCGTTAGTGCAGGAGCCGAGGAAGACTGTGTCGACGGCGATGTCGCGCATCGGCGTACCGGCGGCCAGGCCCATGTAGGTCAGGGCCCGCTCGGCTGCGTCACGCGCGGTGCCGGCCGGAAGGGCCTGCGGGTCGGGTACCGCGTCGCCCAGCGGCACGCCCTGAGCGGGATTGGTGCCCCAGGTCACGAAGGGCAGGACGGTGCTTGCGTCGAGCACGATCTCCTTGTCGAAGACCGCATCGTCGTCGGTCGCCAGGGCGTCCCAGGCGGCAACGGCTGCCTCCCAGTCCGCACCGGCCGGGGCGCTCGGACGGCCCTTGAGGTAGGCGTACGTGGTGGCGTCCGGCGCGACCATTCCAGCCCGCGCACCCCACTCGATGCTCATGTTGCAGACCGTCATGCGGCCCTCCATCGACAGGGCCCGCACGGCGTCGCCGCGGTACTCCACGACATAGCCCTGACCACCGCCGGTGCCTACCTGGGCGATGAGCGCGAGGACCATGTCCTTGGCGGTGGTCCCGGCCGGCAGGTCGCCTTCGACCGTGACGGCCATCGTCCTCGGCCTCGGCAGCGGCAGGGTCTGCGTCGCGAGGACGTGCTCGACCTCGCTGGTGCCGATCCCGAAGGCGAGGGCGCCGAACGCGCCGTGCGTACTCGTATGGCTGTCACCACAGACGATGGTCGTACCCGGCTGGGTGATGCCGAGCTGCGGGCCGATGACGTGGACGATGCCCTGGCGAGCCTCACCCATCGAGTGCAGCCGGACCCCGAACTCTGCGCAGTTGGCCCGCAGGGTCTCCACCTGCCTGCGCGAGACGGGATCGGCGATGGGGCCGATGAGCAGGTCCGTGGGGACGTTGTGGTCCTCGGTGGCCAGGGTGAGATCGGAGCGACGCACCGGCCGGCCGGCCAGCCGCAGACCGTCGAAGGCCTGCGGGCTGGTCACCTCGTGCACCAGGTGCAGGTCCACGTAGAGCAGGTCGGGCTCACCCTCCGCCCGATGGACGACGTGGTCGTCCCAGACCTTCTCGGCCAACGTGCGTCCCATGGCTCGCACCCCTTGCTGTCTCACGGATTGAGATGGCAGTATCACCACGCGGAACACCATAGCGGAGTCGGCGTGCTTGACAAGGCCGTTGTCGTCCTCACTGCCGTACGGGCCGGCGCGGACACGCTGACGGCGCTGACTGCGGCGACCGGATTGTCGCGGGCCACCACGCACCGGCTGGCGGTCGCGCTGGAGGTGCACCGGCTGCTCGACCGCGACCGGGAAGGGCGTTGGCGGCTCGGCCCCCGTCTGGCAGAGCTCGCCGGAGACGCGGACCCGCTCGTCGAGCGAGCCCGCCCGGTCCTCGGTCGGCTTCGCGACGCCACCGGTGAGAGCGCCCAGCTCTACCGGCGCCGGGGCAGCCTGCGCGTGTGCGTCGCGGCCGCCGAGCTCGACAGCGGCCTGCGCGACACGGTTCTGGTTGGGGCCGCCCTGCCCATGACGGCCGGGTCGGCGGCCCAGGTGCTGGTGGCCTGGGCCGGTCCGGCCGCACTCCCGGGCGGCGCAGCCTTCACCGCACGAACCCTGGCCGACGTACGCCGCAGGGGGTGGGCGCACTCTGTTGCCGAGCGGGAGCAGGGCGTGGCCTCGGTCTCGGCCCCGGTGCTCGCCCAGGACGGGGAGGTGGTCGCCGCCGTCAGCGTCTCCGGCCCGCTGGACCGGCTCGGCCGGTCCCCCGGGCGCCTGCACGCCGCGGCCGTCTGCACGGCTGCCGAGGAGCTCTCGGGACGGGCACAGCCCTCAAGCAGGCGCCCGACCTGACAGCCCTCTGGCGTCAGGAAAACTGTCGGACCCAGGCGCAAGGCTGTCGGCGTGACCTGCTCAGCAGCGAACTGCGACCGCACGGTCTACGCGCGCGAACACTGCTCGCGTCCCTACCGGCAACTGCTCCGGCACGGTGAGGTCCAGCCGGAGCCGCTGGCTCCCGGCCAGTGCGCGGCCGAGGGCTGCGAGCGGGCGGCTGTGACGCGAGGCTGGTGCCACGGGCACTACCTGCGCTGGAGCCGTACCGGAGACCTGGACGCGGACCGGCCCCTTCGCCGTCCCGACACCGCAGCCTGCTCCGTACCGTGCTGCCCGCGGCCAGTGCATGCCACGTCGCTCTGCCGAGCTCACCTCAACCGGTTGCGGCAACGCGGGGACGCCCTGGCCGACCAACCCCTGCGCGAGGTCACCGGAGCAGGCTCACTGAGCCACGGGTACTGGCGGGTGCCGGTGCCGGAGCACCTGCGCCACCTCGTCGACGGCGCGACCTATGCAGCCGAGCACAGACTGGTCATGGCCCAACTGCTCGGTCGGCCGCTGCTCCCCGACGAAACGGTCCATCACCGCAATGGCGACCGGCTCGACAACCGCACGGGGAACCTGGAACTGTGGTCCTGCATGCAGGCCGCCGGGCAGCGCGTGCAGGACAAACTCGCCTTCGCGCTGGAGATCGTCAGTCGCTACGCACCGAAGCGGCACGCCTACCCGGGCCGCAATGTCCCTAGGACGGCCTTCTCTCAGCCGACCACACGCGTACCCCCGAGCGGATTCGAACCGCCGCTACCGCCGTGAGAGGGCGGCGTCCTAGGCCGCTAGACGACGGGGGCCAGGACCTGCTGTTGTGATGCTAGCCGGGCTGGCTGCCAGGCCTTGCTGGGGTACCTGGACTCGAACCAAGACTAACTGAACCAGAATCAGTCGGGCTGCCAATTACCCCATACCCCATGGCGTTGCGCGGAAAGTCTAGCGGACACCCTCGGGCGGCATCAGGGCGCTGAGCTAGCCGCTGTCCGGAGCCGGCGCAGTACGCGTTCGCGACCCAGCAGCGCCATGGACTCGGGCAGCGGAGGGGCGACCGCAGCCCCGCACACGGCTGCGCGCACGGGCGCGTAGGCCTTGCCGCGCTTGAGGCCCAACCCCTCGAGCAGGGCTGCATCGAGCGCAGTCTGCACGCTCGACGTGGTCCAATCGTTCAGCGGCTCCAGCGCGTCGGCGGCCGCCGTAAGGAGCTCGCCACTGCCGGGGCCCAGCGACTTGGCCGCGGCTGCGGGCTCCACAGCGAAGTCGTCCTCGTCGATGAACAGGAACCGGAGCAGGTCCGGCGCTTCCGACAGCACCGCCATCCGGGTCTGCACCAGCGGGACCGCGCCGGCCAACGCCGCCAGGTCCTGCGGTGCCGGCTCGGCCCTAAGCAGGCCGGATCGCTGCAGGTGGGGCACCAGCCGGCGGACAAGCTCGTCCTCGGGCAGCGCACGCAGGTAGTGGCCATTGAGCCAGGCGAGCTTGTCGAGGTCGAAGACGGGACCGACCGTGTTCACCCGGGACCAGTCGAAGCTCGCCGACATCTGCGCGAAAGTGAAGATCTCCTCGCCGCCCGGCAAGGAGTAGCCGAGCAGCCCGAGGAAGTTCAACAGCGCCTCGGGCAGGAAGCCCTGCTCCTGGAACCAGGTCAGCCGGGCCGCGGGATTCTTCCGCTTGCTGATCTTGCTCTTGTCCACGTTGCGCAGCAGCGGCATGTGCGCGAACGCGGGCCGCTGCCAGCCGAGCCAGTCGTAGACCAGCAGGTGCTTGGGGGTCGAGGAGATCCACTCCTCGCCCCGCACCACGTGCGTGATGCCCATCAGGTGGTCATCGACCACGACGGCGAGGTGGTAGGTCGGGAACCCGTCGGCCTTGAGCAGCACCTGGTCGTCCGGGCGCGGCGCCGACACCCGTCCTCGGACGAGGTCGTCGAACTGCAGTGGCGGGTCCTCGGGCACCAGCATGCGTACGACGGGCTGCTCGGCGAAGCCCGGCAGCTCGGCCCGCTGCTCGCGGGTCAAGCCGACGCACAGCCGGTCGTAGCCGGTCGGCACCTTGCGGCGCTGCTGGTCCTCCCGCATCTCGGTCAGGCGCGCGGGGGTGCACCAGCACAGGTAGGCGTGGCCGTCGGCGAGCAGCTGCTCGGCGACCGGCCGATAGGTGTCGAGCCGCTCGCTCTGCCGGTAGGGCCCGTACGGTCCGCCCCTGTCCGGCCCCTCGTCCCAGTCGAGCCCGAGCCAGGCCAGCGTGTCGTACACCTGCTGCTCGCTGTCGGCCCGGAAGCGCGCCCGGTCGGTGTCCTCCACCCGCAGCAGGAACTGCCCGCCCTGCTGCCGGGCGAAGGCCAGGTTGAACAGCGACATGTACGCCGTACCGACGTGCGGGTCACCGGTCGGCGACGGGGCCACGCGTACGCGCACCGTCATGCCCGCGCCACCACCGGGTTGGTCAGCGGTCCGATGCCCTCGACCAGCACGGTGACGGCGCTACCGGCCGTCAAGGGCCCGACGCCCGCCGGCGTGCCGGTGAGCACGACGTCGCCCGGCAGCAGGGTCATGAAGGCGGTGATCCACTCCAGGACCGCAGGTACGTCGTACAGCAGCTGAGAGGTGCGGCCGTCCTGGCGCACCTCGCCGTCCACGGCGCACTGCACGGCGAGGTCGGTCGGGTCCAGCTCGGTCTCCACCCACGGTCCGAGCGGGCAGAAGCTGTCGTGCGACTTGCCCCGGGTCCACTGCCCGTCCTGCTGCTGGTGGTCCCGGGCCGTGACGTCGTTGCCGCAGGTGTAGCCCAGGACGACGTCGAGCGCGCGCTCGCGCCGCACCTCGCGGCACAGCCGGCCGATCACGATGCCGAGCTCGGCCTCGTGGTCGACGCGGCTGCTGTTGCGCGGCAGCACGATCGGGTCGCCCGGACCGATGACCGACGTCGACGGCTTGAGGAACACCACCGGGCTGGCCGGCGGCTCGGCTCCCGCGCCGCCCATCTCGCTCACGTGGTCGGCGTAGTTCTTGCCGATGCACACGACCTTGCTCGGCAGCACCGGTGCGAGCAGGCGCACCGACCGCAGCGGGTGCCGTACGCCGGTCGGGACGAGCGGTGCGAACGGGTGGCCCTCGACCTCGGCGACCTCGAGATGGGCCGGGTCCTCGCCCGGCCCCTCGACCAGGCCGAAACCGACCTCCCCCTCCAGCACGTACCGGGCTATGCGCATCCCCGAGAGGCTATCGGGGCCAGGTACGCCAGCCGTCCGAGGCGGCGCGCGAGGGGCTCAGGCGCGGGTCAGCTCCCCGATCGGCGCGACCCGCGGGTCGTCGGCGCCCGCGAAGTAGTCGGCTGCCTCGGTGTGGTCCCGCCCGGCCGGAGTCTTGAGCGCCCGCAGCAGCAGCGTCCCGCCGACGGAGATCACCAGGTTGAGCACGAAGGCCGTCAGGGCGATGTAGCCGTTGCGGCCGTTCAGGAAGGGGATCTCGGCGTTCGGGCCACCGAAGTGCTTCTTGGTGACGGGGTTGAGCACGTTGTAGGCCTCATACGTCCCGTAGACCATCGCCACCGCCCAGCCGGCCAGCAGCGCGTAGCGGTGGAACCAGCGGGTGAACAGGCCGAACACGATCGCCGGGAAGGTCTGCAGCATCCAGATGCCGCCGAGCAGCTGGAAGTTGATGGCGAGGGTCTTGTCCAAGGTCAGCACGAAGGCCAGCGCGCCGATCTTCACCACGAGCGAGACCAGCTTGGAGACGCGGGCCTGCTCGGCCTGGGTTGCGCGCGGCCGGAAGAACTCCTGGTAGATGTTGCGGGTGAACAGGTTGGCCGCCGCGATCGACATGATCGCGGCCGGCACGAGGGCGCCGATCGCGATGGCCGAGAACGCGATGCCGGTGAACCAGCTCGGGAACTCCTCCGCGAACAGCCGCGGCACGGCCAGCTGGCCGTTGGGTTTGCCGTCGAGCCCAACCACCGAGACCTTCGCGGCCAGCGCCATGAAGCCCAGCAGGGCGATCAGGCCGAGCAGCAGCGAGTACGCCGGGAGCAGCGCGGCGTTGCGGCGCCCGGTGTCGCGGCGTGAGCTGGACAGCACGGCGGTGGCGCTGTGCGGGTACATGAACAGCGCCATGGCCGACCCGAGCGCGAGGGTGGCGTAGGGCCAGAAGCCGACCGGCTTGGGCACGATGCCGGCCGCGGGCTTCTTGTGGGACAGCGCCGTCTTGGCGCTGTCGAAGACGTGTGCCCAGCCGCCGAGGTGGTGTGGGATGTAGATCACGGCGACCACGATCACGACGTAGATCAGGATGTCCTTGACGAAGGCGATCAGCGCGGGGGCCCGCAGGCCCGAGGAGTAGGTGTAGGCGGCCAGCGCAACGAACGCCACCAGCAGCGGCAGGTCGGCAAGCAGCTTGTTGCCGCCGCCGCCGACGCCCATGACCTCCAGCACGGCCTGAATGCCGACCAGCTGCAGCGCGATGTACGGCATGGTCGCCAGCAGGCCGGTGAGGGCGACGGCGAGCGCGAGGGCCCGCGAGTCGTACCGCCCGCGCACGAAGTCGGCAGGGGTGACATAACCGTGCCGGTGGGAGACCGACCACAGCCGCGGCAGGAACAGAAAGACCAGCGGGTAGACGATGATCGTGTAGGGCACGGCGAAGAAGCCGACTGCCCCGGCGGTGAACATCAGCGCCGGGACGGCCACGAACGTGTAGGCCGTGTAGAGGTCCCCGCCGAGCAGGAACCAGGTCACCAGGGTCCCGAACCCCCGCCCGCCCAGCCCCCACTCGTTGAGGTCGGCCAAGCTCTCGGCCCGGCGCCAGCGCGAGGCTGCGAAGCCGATGACCGTCACGGCCAGGAACAGCACCACCACGATCGACAGCGCCGTCACATCGACGTGGTGCCTCATCGCGGGCCCCCGTCCCGGTGGGCCAGCCGGCCGCGGCTGCGCTCGACCGTCCGCACGAGCCGGTAGGAGACGAAGGTGCAGACCGCGCTGATCAGCACCCAGAGGAACTGGTACCAGTAGAAGA
>JAABUT010001461.1_pt1 | contig 26745 bp, 34 predicted proteins | sample 5559281 | NCBI WGS metagenome assembly JAABUT01 (sample SAMN10711880, study PRJNA513359) | rock metagenome | isolation source: Antarctica rocks | place: Antarctica: Victoria Land, Ricker Hills nord | collected 2016-01-04
CCCTGTCGTTGGTTCTGCTGATGCTAGGACCGGCGACGATGACCCTGCCCGAACTGCGCGCGAGGCTGCGCGCACGCGGCGAGCGGATGACCCAGCCACGCCGAATCGTCCTCTCAGTACTGGCGAATCACGACGACCACCTGTCGGCCGAACAGGTCGTCACCGCAGTCGAAGCACGGGACGCCTCAATACATCGCTCGACCGTGTATCGCACACTCGAAACATTGGCGGACATCGGCCTGGTGCAACACGTCCACCAGAGCCACGGTCCGACCCTGTACCACCTCACGCCAGTCGGTGGAGATCACGTGCATCTGCAGTGCCTCTCCTGTGGTGGCATCGCGGACGCGCCGATCGAGGTGTTGACCGCAACCGCCGAGCATCTGAGCCGCGCCCAGGGATTTCGCCTCGATCTCGGTCACGTCGCACTCTCCGGGACCTGCGCTCAGTGCTTGGCGAATGACGTGACTCCGAGTTCCTGACCATCTCCTGTCTCGCAGCCAGTGACGCTCAGCCAGTGAGCAGGAACACCACGGTGCCCAAGAGGACGACCAGCCCCGCGATGACCAGAGTGTCTGCCCAGCTCTCAGTCGCGAGCTGAGGCGAGCGTTCGGCAGTGTCACGAGCCGTCGCCGGCGGGGAATGCTGATGATGGGTGCGGACGTGAGTCATCGTCTACCGGTCTTCCTGTCGAGGTCCCTTCACCGAGCGGCTCGGCACTCCTGCATGGTGCGCCACCGGATTCCAAACGGTCAAATCGGGCATTTGCCGTGGCGGTTGGACAGTGCCAAGCCCGACCCGACGCCCCCGGACGAACCGTGCACTGGCAATCCGATCGGCGACCGAGCATTCTGCCGCCGTCAGATCAACCGCGCGCGAGCCGTCACTCAACGTGTGCGCCGTACAGATCGAGAGTCATGCTCGCCGTCGACTGACCCATCAATGTGTGTACCGGGTGACCGACGCCAGTCCTCGAATCGAAGCGACCAACCTCCTCAGAGGACCTGCAGGGACTCGATCCCGAACGTGTATTCGTCGTCGATCGCGTGGTCGTCGACATCAACCTCCACAACGGTCGGGTAGCCAAGCTGCGGGTCATATGTCGCGACGACCTTGGCTGCCTCTCGCTCGACGCGTCCCAACTCGGCAAAAACCGAGTCGACCGTCAGCTCCCCGACCGGCATCAGCTTGAGGTCATCGCGCCGGGCGTCGATCGTCACCACGTGCCCGGCGCGGACCTCGACCAGAATCCGGGTGGTGCCGACCATGGCGTGCTCGTACCAAGTCATCCGGTAGTGGTCGGGCGCAGTTGCTGTCCATCGAGCGCGCGCCTGTGTCAACGACGCAGTGGCGGCCCTGTCGTTGCAAGCCGAACAAAACGTCATCAGCACGATCGCGCTGACAACAATGGTGGCCCACCGGCAATGACGCCTCATCTTCGTAGGACGCACGCTGACCATGTTCAGTTCCCCGACTATGCCGCAGATCGTGCGGCCGCAGGAGGCCATGCCAACATGGCCACAGGTGCCGTCAGCAGCCGTCTGCGGACCCCCAGAAGGGGCAATTGCCATGCGTACGAAGGTCCTACTCGACCCAGCCTTCCGGCTGATCGACACCATCTTCACCGACGAGGATCAGCAACGGATCCACGCGGCCGCCGACGTGGTGTGGGGCAAGGACGAACCGATCGGCGACGACCAGCTCAGCGCGGTGGCCGACGAGCTCGACATCATCGTCACCGGAGCGTGGCGGCACGGCCACCCGAGCCGGTTCTCCAGGCTGCGAGCCATCCTCGAGGTCGGCGGCCACCTCCCACCACCCTCGGACCTGGACTACGACTACTGCTTCTCCCACGGCATCCGGGTGCTCTCTTGCGCACCGGCCTTCGGTCCCGCGGTCGCCGAACTCGGCTTGGGCCTGGCGCTGGCGAGCACCCGCCAGATCGCTAGGACCGACCGAGCCTTCCGCAGCGGCGAACCGAACTGGAGTCACACCTCGTTCGCCACCGAGATCGGTGAACCCTTCACTCTCTACGGCAAGCAGATCGGGATGATCGGCTTCGGTGGGCTGGCACGGGCGTTGCGACCGCTGCTCGCTCCGTTCGGCTGCCCGATCCAGGTGTACGACCCGTGGCTGACCGACACCTTCCTACGCCGCCAACAGGTCGAACCGGTCGATCTCGACACCCTCCTGGCCACATCGCGAGTCATCTTCGTACTCGCCACGTCCACGGCCTCCAACCGTGCGCTCCTCACCGGCCAGAAGCTCGACCTGATCGCCGGCGACGCCGTCCTGGTGCTGTTGAGTCGCTCGCATCTGATCGATTTCGACGCCCTGACCGAACGGCTGCTGGCCGGGCGTTTTCGAGCCGCCGTCGACGTCTTTCCCGACGAGCCCATCGGCAACGATCATCCGATCCGCAGGGCGGAGCACGCGGTCCTGTCGTCCCACCGCGCCGGAGCGAACAGAGAAGCACTCCACAACGTCGGCCGGCTGGTCGCCGAAGACCTTGAAGCTCTGTGCAGCGGGCGTGTGCCCCAGACGATGCAGGTCGCCCAACCCGAGTTCATCCGGTCGCGGGACTGAGACGCCTCGACGTCAGCCGTGCCCACCGGGCGCCCGCGGGGCGCGCTCCAGTGGTCATGTGGACTCACAACAGGGGGTTCGCCTGCCGAGGCGGCGCAGGTCGGAGCGCAATCCTCAGTCCTCGAGATCGAGGACGGCGACGCGGATGACGCCAGGAGTGAGGCGTTCGCTCAGGACGTAGGTACGGAGCCGATCCTGCACGTCGAGCGCAGTGACGTCCGCGGATCGGTCTGATCGGGCGGTGATCTCGACCTGCACGTCGATCACGTCACCTCGCTCGGCAAGGGTGATGCCCTCACTGGCCGTGTGCACGATGTCGCCGATAGCCGGTAGGCGGCCGTCGGCAGCGGACCTGATACGGCGGATCGCGTTGCGCAGCGTTGGTTGAAGCCGGACCACACCGGGGGCTGCTTGCACCGTCGCGGCGGCGCCGTCGCGCAGACGCCCGGTGCGGCCGGTCGCTACCTCGGTGACAGGTCGGTCAGTCACTGTAGAGGTCCTCCACGATCACATCGATGGCCGTGATGAGCAGCCCGGTCGCGGCGGTGATCCGTCCGGCAATTCTCCTCCGCAGTGCGCTCACGGATGCGAGCAGCGATCGGAAGTGCGACGCAGCGACCACGACATGGAGCGTCACCGTGACCGCTGCCGTGTGCCCGGGTTGCTGGTCCTGCTCGAGGTGCACCGAACATCGGCGTGCGCGGAGGCCCGGCTGCGAGTCGGCAACGGCCCACACCATTCCGAGGACCGCCTGCTCACTGATCGTCAGCGTGACCGGCGCATCCGGTTCCGGAACGATCAACGCGATGGGCCGGCCGCGGCGAACCTGCGCCCGGACGAGGTGCATCACCGACGTCTTGAGCTCGCGCCCCGGCTGGAGATGTTCTTCGTCGTGAACCTGTAACTCGGTCGTGGCCGCGGCGAGGTCGTCCAGACTCGCGTGCGCCTGCTGGCAGTAAGGGCATGTCTGCTCGTGCGCGTCGGCCGGCTCGTCGAGATTCGCCCACACGTCGTCGACAGTCCGGCCGCAGCCCAGCCGCGCCTCGTCGATCACCGCCATGGCGCCATCCTTGTCATGAGCTCGAGCCGAACACGCGCGATGCGGCCCCTGACTGTGCTGACCGGCAGGCTCATCGCCAGCGCGATGTCCGCGTACGACATGTTCTCGATCTCCCGCATCGTCCAGATCGCCCGCTGTGGCGCCGGCAGCTCTGCCAGCGCCGTGGACAGGGCACGCAACTGCGCCTGATGTTCGCTCGCCCTGGCCGGGTCCCGTGCTTGCTCGATTGAAGGGATCGTACCGGCGGTTTCCTCCGTCTGCTCGTCCCAAGGCAGCGCCGTGCGCCGTGCGCGGAGCAGGTCGAGACAGCGTCGGGTGGTGATCTGGTAGATCCATCCGCGGAATGCCTCCGGCCGAACCAGCGACGGCAAGCGCTGCCAGGCACTGATCAGCGCGTCCTGCACGGCGTCCTCGGCGGCCGTGCGGTCGGACACGAGACGATGAGCATGGCGAAACAAGGGTGCTTGATAGCGATCGACCAGAATCTCGAACGCCCCGACAGCGCCATCCTGGGCGCGCGCGACGAGAGTCACCTCGTCGAGATCACCGACGCCGGTGACCTCCGACGGGTGACTCACACTGCGTTCATCAGCGGCCACCGATACCAACGTCTCCCTGCTCCGAACTCCGAATGCCGACCCGCCCGGAGAAAGTAGTCCGCCGCGCGTGACGATCCGCCGCGGGCCCCGTCTTAACAGGGGGAAAGTCCACATCGTCAAATATCGAGGAGTCACCATGTCGCAGTCCGTTGTTCCCGCCACCGGCGAAGAGCGCCGCGAGGCCGAAGCACAGGCCGCCAAGGCCGCGGAGCAGAACCAGCCCAAGCAGCTCGACGCGCTGCACACCGAGCAGGGCGACACCACGATCTCCGACACGGTGGTCGCCAAGATCGCCGGCATGGCCACCCGTGAGGTTCCTGGCGTGTACGCCATGGGCAACGCCGCCCGGCGTGCCGTGAGCAGCCTCGCCCAGCGCATCCCAGGCGGTAGCGCCCAGGCCAGCGTGACCGATGGCGTGAGCGTGGAGAAGGGTGAGAGCCAGGCGGCGATCGACGTGTCCGTCGTGGTCGAGTACGGCGCTGCGATCGTCACGGTGAGCGAGCAGATCCGCGAGAACATCATCCGCGCGGTCGAGCACGGCACCGGGCTGGACGTCGTGTCCGTTGACGTGAACGTGTCCGACGTGCACCTGCCCGACGATGAAGAAGCGTCCGCCCCCAGCCCGAGTGCCGCGCTGCGGTAACCGGACCAGAACTACCGCGGGCGCCGGCAGCGCCCAGACGTCAACATCGGACCGGCTCGGGTCGAACCGCGACCCGAGCCCGTTCGGCCCCTGGAAGGAACGGCCATGTCACGCACCACCACTGCCCTGTTCGTCGGACTGGTACTCGGCCTCACCGCCGCGTTCGGCAACTTCGGCGCCTTCGTGATCGTCGTGCTCTTCGGGGCCATCGGTCTCGTCGTCGGCATGACGCTCGACGGCAGGATCGACGTGCGCAGCCTGCTCGGCCGCGCTACCGAACGGCGATGAGCACCACCGCGCGCAGCCGCGGCGACGTCGCGTCGCCTCCCGTACGCCGAACCGTCGAACCGGCGCACCGCGGGCGGCTGGTCATGTCCCGCCATGTCGTGGAAAAGGTGGCCAGTGAGGCCGCTCTCGAGGTGGTTGCCACGTCCGGACGATCCCGCGGCCTGCTCGGCTTCGGCGCGAAGCCCGATCCGAACGCGCGTCCCAAGGTCGACGCCGACCTGTCCACCCACTCGACCGATCTCGCCATCGCCATCGGTATCAGCTACCCGGTCTCGATCCGGACGGCCACGCAGCAGATCCGTGATCACGTCACCCAGCGCGTCGAAGAGCTGACCGGAGTCGACGTCCGACGTGTCGACATCGACGTGACGTTCCTCAACGCCGAGTTCGGCGACGACACTCATTCCCCGGAGACCCTACGATGAGCCGGAAACCCGCGACGTCGGGAAGACTTCTCCGCCGACCCAGCCGCTCGGTGCCGGCGACGATCGTGGCCGTCCTGCTCCTGGCCCTCGGTGCGCTCACCGCGGTGGCCGCCGGAGCCCGCCTGGTCAACGGGCGTTGGCCCGGCTCGGTGAGGGGCCCGGCAGGCACCGCATCGGCCTATACCTGGGGGACGTCGACGGTGATCGCCGCCGGTGGCGTTGCTGCGGTCCTCGGCTTGATCCTCGTGATCGCCGCGGTCAAGCCCGGTAGCTATCTCGGCGCCCACCTACACATCGACGACGCCGACACCGAGGTGCTTGACACCGACTACGTCATCTCGACGAGAGCGCTGGCCAGACTCGCCGCAGCGAAGGCCGACCAGGTCGACGGTGTGGACAAGGTCGCCGCATCGGCGTCCGGGCGACGGGTCCACGTCCGCGTAACCACCACGTCCGAACAAGCGACGCAGATCCACGAACGCGTCATGACCACTGTCACCGACGCCCTGTCCGCGGCCGGCGTCCAGCCGCCACCGCGGGTCACCACCGCCGTCCGCACGAAGGAGATCTGATGCGCCAGACCGCTGCAGCCCTCAACCGAGCCTGGCTCACCGTCATCGGCGTTCTGCTCCTGCTCGCCGGGCTCGCCACCGTCATCATCGGAACCGGACTCCTGGCACCGATCGCCACCGCCATCGGCGTGACTGTCGACCGCCCCAAGCCCGCTGACCACATTCTGAATGCGCGCTCAATGACATCCGCGCTGTCTCAGACCTGGCTGATACTCGTTGTCGGTGCCATCGGCGTGGTCGTCGCCCTGCTCGCTCTCGGCTGGATCACCGCACAGATCCCGAGATCGAATCGGGCGAGACCATTCCGGCTTCACGACGACGCTGAAGACGGTCTCACCCGATGCGATCCGCGGGTCCTCACCGACGCCGTCACCACTCAGATCAGAGCGCTGCCCGGCGTCCACGACGCCTCAGCCGTTCTACGCGGGACCTCGACCGAACCGGACCTGACCCTGCGGGTCACCACCGATGACCACACGTCGATCCCGGGTCTCCTCCACACGCTGCAGTCGACGATCGCGCACGACCTCGGCACCGCTCTCGACACCACCGTCCGCAAGCTCGGCGTACAGATCGAGATCGGCTCCACGACGAACCACACCGACCACGTCACGCTCTGATCAGCCCAACCGCTGGGTAGACCCGCCAGCGCCGGCTCCGGCTCCGGCGGCGGCCGGCGGGTCGACACCGCCATACAGACCAGAAGCGCGCGACGAAGACGGGCGGCCGCGGCCGGCAGCCGTACCGCCAGCTGGGCAGCGATCGCCGTGCTCACCACTGGTCCCGGCGTCGCTCCTGGTCGACGACGGCCTCGCGGTCGGCGAGGCGGCGCAGCCCGGCGAGCGGCTGCGCCATCCGGTGGTTGCCCCGAAGGACCGGTTCGACCCGATCGAGGAAGGCCCAGTACCCGGCGGTGAATGGACACGCATTCTCACCGAGCCGCACCTTCGGGTCGAAACGGCAACTGCCGCAGTAGTCCGACATCTTCGAGATGTAGGCGCCGCCCGCCGCATAGGGCTTCGTCGCGACGACGCCGCCGTCCGCGTGCTGCGACATCCCGATCACGTTCGCCGGCATCACCCAGGGGGTCCCGTCGACGAACATGTCGATGAACCAATCGCTCAGGGCAACCGGGTCATAGCCGCGTTGCAGCGCCCAGTTGCCGAGAACCATGAGGCGCTGGATGTGGTGCGCCCACCCGTTCCGGCGCATTCCCTCGATCGTCTGGCGGAGGCAGTTCGATTCGATCGCCGCTGCGTCGAGGTCGAGAAAGGCGTCGGGCAGCCGTTCGGTCGCATGGAGCGCATTGGCCCGGGTCGGATAGGACTCGCCGAGATGCCAATAAAGGTGCCAGACGTAGTCGCGCCACCCGGCGATCTGACGGACGAATCCCTCGACGCTGGCGAGCGGTGCGCGACCCGCCTCGTATTCGGCGACGACGGTGTCGATGACATGCCGTGGATCGAGCAGTCCCATGTTCATCGGCGCGCTCAGCATCGAGTGAGACATCGTCCAGTCACCGGTGAGCATGGCGTCCTCGAACGGGCCGAACTCGCTCAGCCGCGAATCGCAGAAGTCGGCCAGCACGCGGTCGGCCTCCTGGGCGGTCGCAGCGAACCGGCGAGGTCCGTCGTCGCCGACCAGACGCACCGCGCCGTCGGCCTGCCAGCGATCGAGGTCGTGGCGCACCTCCACATCGATCTCATCCTCTTCGGGCCACCAGGGATCCGGCAGCCCGAGCGAGGCCGCGTTCCTGGGCGGCGGATTGCGGTTGTCGTGGTCGTAGTTCCACTGGCCGCCCTCGGGATGGGTGCCGTGCATGAGGATGCCGGTGCGTTCACGAACCGACCGGTAGAAGTCCTCGAGGAGAAGCCGCCCGGAGCCGCGGCTCTGTGCCCAAACGGCGAAATCCTCTTCGCTGGTGACGAAGCCGCGACTCGGCAGTACTGCCATGCCGTGCTTGCGAACGAACCTGCGCGCGTTCCACGAGGTCGGATCGATCACCTCCAGGTCAGGGCGACCCGATACGACCTCGTCGTACCGGTCGACCTGATGGAACTCGACGCGCTCGCCGAGTTCAGCTGCGCGGTGGCGCATCGCCGACAGCAACAGGTGTGCCTTCGCGCGATGCATGGGACGCCGGCCGAAGACCGATCGCGCCTCGATCATCATCATCGGGCCGCCGTCGTCGAACAGTGGGCCGAGCTGACCGGCGAAGATCCAGCGAGTGCGCTCGGTGCTCACCCAACGAGGCTAGCGAACACGCAACAGCCGGCCCCGATGGAGATGACCGGTGCCAACGCTCTCCGCGACGCCGGCCTTGCTAGCGTGTGTCGCCACGGCGTGGGATGTTCCTGGAGACGGACGACACCGCAGGGACGGACGCGCGTACCGCGGTGCAACACACGACCGCACTGCGCAGGGAGCGCGCGATGGAAACTGGGCCAGACCTCGTTGCGACGGGCAGCCCGCAGCACGCGTCGCTCGAGCATCGAAGCCTGCTGGCGCATGCACCGGGCTTCCGACCGTTCACCGGCTCGGATCTCTTCGACCGGATCGGCGGGCAGCCGACCGTCGACGCACTCGTCGACCACCTCTATGTCGGCCTCGAGTCCGACACAGAGCTGCGTCCACTGTTCCCGCGCGATCTCGCTCACGGGCGGGCGATGCAGAAGAGCTTCTTCGGTGAGTGGTTGGGCGGTCCCCGCCGCTATAGCGAGGAATCCCATGCCGGCCTTGGTTACGTCCACATCGACATTGCGATCACACCGGAGTTGGCCGACCGCTGGCTCGGACACTTCGGCCGCGCGCTGCGATCAGCGGTTGCCGGGAACAGCGACCGAGCGCTGATCTCGACGCAGGTCTCCTCGCTGGCGTCGGCACTCGTCAACGATCACGCCGCCACGTCCGGCGCATCGACCGGCCGGCACGAGGTGGCGACATGTGGTGTCGGTGCCCGGATCCTCAAGCGGGCTACGGATCTCGCCCGGCGCGGTGACGCCGCCGGTGTGGATGGCATGCTGCTCGAAGCTCCGGACCTGCTGCGTCCGACCCATGCCGCCTCGGTCATGCAGGCGGCCGCATTCGCCGGCCGCGCCGATGTCGTCGACCTACTGCTGCACCGCGGTGCCGGCGTCGACCACCCCTACTTCCTTCCGGTCGGCCTCGCCGGCTCGGCGTTCGAGCAGGTGCTGTTCGTCACGCCGCTGTGCGCGGCTCGGATGAAACGACGTTCCGCCGTCGAGTCGCTGCTCGTCGCCGCCGGCGCCCACGAGGACGTCTTCACCGCCGCCTTCCTCGGAGCTGTCGACGCACTCGCGCAGATGCTCGCCGGAGTTCCGGGACTCGCCCTGGCATCGGATCCAGCGACCGACGTCGTTGACATGACCCCGGTGGACCACGCGGTCGCGGGCGGCCGGGTCGAGACGTTGCGGCTTCTCCTGGACCACGTGGCCGCGCCGCTCGCCGGTGGGGTACGCGCGCTGCGCAGTGCCGCCGCACAAGGCAGCGTGACGATGGTGCACATGCTTGTCGAGCACGGCGCCGACCCGACACGCATCGGCGTCGGACGGTGGGTTCTGCATGCCGAACTGGCTCCGCTTCTCGCCGGCCGGGGCGCGGTCATCGACTCCTCGGGCTCCTGGATCGCTGCCAGCTGCACGGGGAACCAGGGCCGAAGCGACGATCCCGACTACGTCCGCGCGCTCCTGCGCCACGGCGCACGCGCCGACGACCGGCGGGCCGGCGACCCCGGGAGCGCCAGCGGAGTCGGGGCATTGAACGCGACGGCCCTGCACTACGCCGCCAAAGCCGGCTTCCTGCAGACGGTGCGATTACTCATCGACTCCGGCGCCGATCCGGACGCGCTCGACCGTCGAGGCCGCACACCGCTGGACTGGCTGGACGATGCGGCCCCCTCGGTTCCACGGGCCGAGGTCCGAACGCTGCTCACCTCGAGACCCGGCCGCTGACGCCGGCTACCCGCGGCGGCGGCGAAGGGCGAACACGACGACGGTACCGAGTGCGCCGACGACGACGGCAGCGACCGCCACGCCGATGACGACACCCGTGGACATACCGTTGCCCGCTTGGGCGATAGGCCCCGACGACGGGTTGCGCTGGCGACAGCGGTCGGGCTCGGACGGGCCGTGGGTGTGACGGTCGGCGTCGGTGGTGCGACGTAGTCCGGCGCTCCCGTCCCGGCCTTGCCGACCACCTTGACGATCAACCGGTACGGGACGAGGAATTGGCTCTCGCCGGCGACTCGGCTCTTGCTCAGCACGATGTACTGCACCGTCGGGGTGGTCCCGACGGTGATGTAGGGCTTGTCTGCGGCCGCCATCGTGTTGGTGTTCATCGGGGCTCCGGACACGGACAGGCGCTCGTACTCACCGGGTCCTCCCAGTGGCCGTGACGCGTTGTAGCTCTCTGTAGGCAAACGGACAACAAGTGTCGTACGCTTTGTCCGGTTTGAGCGTTATGGCGACTGGGCAATGACGCGCGTTCTCCGGAGGACCACATGCCTGCTCGTTCCCTGCGTTCCCGCTCCCTCGCCGCCGTCGGAGGGTTAGTGCTCGCCGCCTCCCTCGGGCTACTGCCGGCGAACGCCGCACCCTTTGCCGCATCGTCCACCGTCGCCGGGAAGACCGCGGCGGCCAAGCCGTCGATCACGGCCCAGCCCAGGTCGGTCACCGGGTACAACACCAAGACCGCCACCTTCACCGTGAAGGCGAGTGGTGCGACGAGTTACCGGTGGCAGACACTGGCGAAGTCGAGGTGGACGCCGATCTCGAAGGCAACCGCTGCGTCGTACCAAGTGAAGGTCACGCCCGGACTCAACGGCGCGAGCTATCGCGTCGTCGTCACCAACAAGACCGGCAGCGTGACGTCGAAGACCGCGAAGCTCACGGTCAAGCCGTGGATCGGCGCAGGTACCCGCAAGGACCCCTACGTCGTTGGCTACGGCTTCACCAGCGGCGACTGGACGTTCAACCTGGGCGCTTCGAACACGAATGCCTGGTCGGTCATCAAGGCTGCAAAACTGGGCGGCCCGGCTCCGGGGAAGGGCTACAGCTACGTGATGACCAAGCTCACGCTCACGAAGCACGGCAAGGCGAAGATCGACCCGGCGAATCTGACGGCTGAACGCATCGCGACCAACACCAACAACTACTATGAGTTCAGCTGTGGCAAGGTGCCGAACGACTTCTTCGCCACGTTCACCACGATGAAACCGGGCCAGACGAGGTCAGGCAACTTGTGCGCCTCGGTCAAGACCAGTGACCTGTCGACCGCTCTGTGGACCGTCTTCGGCGCCACCGACGACGGTGCCGTGTCGAGGTTCGACCTGGCCGTCAAGCTGCACTGATCTCAGCACCCGCTCTTGCGCTCGCCGGGCTGCACCCGACGCTTACCCCACGAACCCCACATCCGGCGACAGACATCGGCCGGGTCGCTCCCCCGCGGCGACCCGACCGATACCCGATTCGAGAGCAGCCTTACCGGGCTACTGACCGACGACCGCCGACACGGGTCCAAATGAGCAGCACGATGATCGCGCCGATGACCGAACCGATGATTCCGGACGGCTGGAGGAAACCGCCGGAGGCGTCCTTGTGGAAGATCAGGTAGCCGAGGAATCCGCCGACGAACGACCCGACGATTCCGAGGAGGATCGTCATGGGGATGGAGATGTCCTGCCGGCCCGGCACGATCAGCCGCGCGAGCGCACCGGCGATGAGTCCGACGACGATGATGGTGATTATGAGTCCGAGCATGGTGTTGCCTCCTGTGCGTACGGGGGATCAGCCCTACCGGGCTGACGGTCGGCGTCCGCTGACCTGAGGTCAACTCAACCACCCCTAGGGGAGGTGCACCACACCCCTAGGTAGGTTATTGTCGACGCCATGCCCAGTTCGAAAGCTCCCATCACGGTCGCCCTCGTCGACGATTACGACGTCGTGCTGATCGGCGTCGCCCACATCCTCGAGCAGTACCGGGATCGCATCGTCGTCGCCGAGATCGACGCCAACGAAGCCGTTAACGATCGGGTGGACATCGTCTTGTACGACGCCTTCGCCCAACCCGAATCCGATCAGGACGAGATCCAGGTGCTGATCGACAACCCGCGTGCGCGTCGTGTCGTCGTCTACACCTGGAACTTCCATCCCGACCTGGTGGAAAGCGCCCGCCGGCTGGGAGTCCACGGCTATCTGTCCAAGACGCTGCCGGCACGTGACCTGGTCGCCGCACTCGAAGCCGTGCACGCCGGCGACCTCGTGGTGAGCGATCCACCCGGTCGGGCGCGCAGTGCCAGCGGGCTCGACTGGCCAGGCCGTGTGGAGGGACTCACCGACCGTGAGTCCGAGATCCTCGCTTTGATCACCCAAGGGAAGAGCAACGCGGAGGTGGCGGCGCTCACCTTCCTCAGCCCGAACACGGTGAAGTCCTACATCCGCACGATCTACCGCAAGATCAACGTCGCCAGCCGTACCCAGGCGGTGCTCTGGGGCGTCGGCAACGGGTTCAGTCCCGACCACCACCGGATCGACCACTGGCGCGGCGGGCCCTGATCCGCCCGACGATCATGGCCGCTTGATCGACACCGAGGCCTGGGACTGCTCGAACCGGGTCTCGACGTGCCGCTCGATGTAGACAGTCCCGCCGAGGGCAAGGACAACGACCGCCACGATCGACGACAACAGCAGCCGATGCGGACGTGGCGCCCCGACCAGGAGCGCGCGCACGCGGTCGGGCAGATCGGTGCTGGTACCCGCCAGCGCCACCGGCGGTACGACCGCCCTGCGTTGACGCGCCGCGGTTCGGAGCAGGCCCGCGTGGGCGAGCGACAAGGCAGCCAGCCGGCGGTCGCCGACCTCGGCCGCGGCCACCTCGTCGGCCCACCGTTCGACACCGGCACGCACCGCGCGGGCGACGGGTCGGAGCATCGGATTCGCGGCGGCCGCCAGGTCCGCGAGCTGGGTGTAAAGATGGTGGCGATGGTCGAGGTGGGCCGTCTCGTGCGCGAGCAGGACGCGCCGCTCGGCGGCCGGGAGCGCCTGCAACATCTGCCGCGAGGCGACGATGCGCCCTGGCAGCCCGGGCATCGCGTAGGTGTCGAAGGTGTCGTCGTCGACGACGGTCAGGATCCCGCCGGTGTCGCCGAGGCTCCGGCACAGCGCCACCGCGCCGGCCAGCTGCCGTCCCGCGACAATCACGTGCCGGACCGATGCGGCCGCCAGCGCCACGACCAGGACCCCGGCCACGGTCTCGAGCACGAGTTCCCACGGCCGGCCACCCGGCACGTCACGAACCGACCAGCCACCGAACGCGGCCACCTCCGGGAAGTGCGCCACGGCCAGGAAACCGGCGACGGCGAGCCCGAAGCCGGTCGACAGCGCAATCACCAGGCTGGCGAGCGTCAGCAGTCTGACCGCGACGTCAGGAGCCGGCCGGCGCGCGTAACGCGCTCCGATGAGGCTCAGCGCGAGCGTGGACAGCAGCGGCAGCGCTATCGCCGGCGTCATGGCCGCTTCGATCGGTCGGACGCTGCCTGGAGCAGTTGGGCCAGGACACGCTCGTCGTCGGGTTCGAGGTCGGCGACGAAGCGCGCGAGAACACCGGCACGGTCCGTCCCGGCCTCGAGGAGCCGGCGCATCTGCCGCGCGGTCAGCGACGACTCGAGCATCTCGACGGTCGCGGCGAGCGAGTACCGGAAAGCACGGCCGTCGACCTCGCGTACCAGCGCACCCTTGTCGTGCAGCCGGCTGAGGGTCGTCATCACCGTCGTGTAGGCGAGGCCGCGGTCGAGTTCGGCGAGGACTTCGGCAGGTGTCAAGGGATGGTCGGCCGCAGCCACGCACGCGATGACCTCGCGTTCCAGCGCTCCACGTGGACGGCCGGCGTTCACAGTCGTCACCATGCCTCCAGCTACTATCCGTTCGGTAGTACGGCGTCCGGCCGTCTTCTTGCTTCTCCCAGCCCAGCCAGATCATGCCCGACCCGGCCACCGCCTGCATCCGCCTGCCTCCCGGAGGAATCGTGACCATCGCGATCGCGTCCGTCGTCACCGCACTCAATCCCCTCGATCCCCACAGCCTGCTCTCGGCGTTCGGAGCGCTCGGCGTGTTCGTGGTCCTGTTCGCCGAGACAGGCCTGCTGATCGGCTTCTTCCTACCCGGCGACTCACTGCTGTTCACGGCCGGTCTCCTTGCGGCGACCTCGGTCGGATCGCCACTGCATCTCTCGCTCGGCGCGGTGCTGGTCGCCGCGGCGGCCGGCGCATTGCTCGGCGCCGAGACCGGGTATCTGATCGGTCGCAAGGCGGGGCCAGCGCTCCTCGACCGACCCGACCGGCCCCGCCTCCAGCACGCCATGACGCGCGCCACCCACGTGATCAACCGATACGGGGTCGGCAAGGCGATCGTGCTGGCTCGATTCATCCCTGTCGTCCGGACGGTCCTGAACCCGCTGGTGGGCGCGATCGGCGTGAGAGCGTCGACGTTCACGCTGTGGCAGGTGATCGGCGGGCTCGGCTGGTCGCTCGGCGTCACGTCCGCCGGCTACCTGCTCGGCTCACGGGTACCCAACGTCGATCGCTACCTGCTCCCGATCGTCGCTGTGGTCGTCGTCGTCTCACTGATACCGATAGCACTGGAATTCCGGCGAAGCCGCCGCGAGCAGGCGTCGGGAGTCCAGTGAGCTCGCAGACCACTACGGCACGAGTGGTACTACCGACCGAGTAGTACATATGATCTGCCGATCCACCGACGGGGCCAGTCGACGGCGAGGAGTGCGGAGCGTGGCCGATCCTTCTGATGAGCCGGCGACGACCCAGGAACGGGTCGGCATCGTCGTGGTCGTCAACCCCGTCAAGGTTCCTGACGTCGATGAGTTCCGCGCCCGGGTCGAGGAAAGAGTTCGGGAGCTCGATCCTGACGGCAGGTCCGTCGACGTGCGGTGGACGGAGACGACTGCTGCGGATCCGGGGGTCAGCCAGGCACGTGCGGCCGTCGAGGCCAAGGCGACACTCGTCATCGCGGTCGGCGGCGACGGTACGGTGACGGCCTGCGCGGGTGCGCTGGCCGGCAGCCGGGTCGCGCTCGGGATCGTTCCGGCCGGGACCGGGAATCTGCTGGCACGCAACCTCGCGATCCCGCTGCAGCTCGACCGGGCGGTCGAGGTTGCACTCGCGGGCGTCGATCGGCGGATCGACGTGCTCCAGTCCGGCGACGAGACCTACGTGGTGATGGCGGGTATCGGACTCGACGCGGCCATGATCCGCGACACCGACGACGACCTGAAGGAGCGGATCGGGTGGCTCACCTACCTCGGCGGCGCCCGCCGGGCCATCATGGGGACGCCACGCCAGACCTACCGGATCACCTTCGACAACGGCGCGTCGGTCATCCAGCAACGCGCCGTCGGGGTCGTTGTCGCAAACGTCGGTGGTCTCACCGGTGGGCTCACCCTGTTCACCGATGCGCGTCCTGACGACGGCCGATTCGATGTCTTGATCCTCTCGCCGCACAAGAGATTCGGGCACTGGATCTCGATGCTCGCGCGCGTCGCGGTCCGTCGCCTGGACGACGATGCCCGCGTCCGCATCACCCAGGCGAAACAGGTCACGATCACCGCCGATGTGGCCGCACCGACCCAGTTCGACGGCGAACACCGTGGAGATACCCGCGAACTATCAGTCACGGTGCGACCGGGCGCGCTCATTGTCCGGTGCCCCGCAACGTCCTAGTCTCGATCAGCCCAGGAACGGCTACGTGGGATCACGCCAACCGAAGGAGCCGAAATGCGCATTGGACTCAGCCTTTTCCTGATTGCTCTCGGAGCGATCTTGAAGTTCGCCGTCACCGCGAGGGTCAGCGGCGTCAGCCTCGACACCGTCGGCGTGATTCTCATGGTGGTCGGCGTTGTCGGCCTGTTGATCTCCCTCGTGTTGATGGCGACCCGACGCCGCACGGATGTCATCCAGAGCGATGGACGGACGACGGTGATGGAGCCGCGGCCGACCGACCCGAACGGCCCGGTCGCCTGACCTCCGGTTATCCGGTCCGCAACGCGGCGCCGTCGCCCTGACTCGTCGGTTCGTGCGAAGCCGCGGGGCTGACGTGGATCGTGGCGGCGTTGAGCCGGCGCACGTCAGCGACGAGGTGCGCCTCGGCGTGGTGGGCGACATCGTGTGCCTGCACGACCGTGAGCTCAGGGCTGACGGTGACGTCGGCCTCGGCCCGCAGGGTGTGCCCGATCCAGCGGATACGTAGGTCGCGGATCCCGCTGATGCCCTCCACGGTGCCGATCGCCGCGGTGGCCTGATCGACGATCTCGGGATCGACGGCGTCCATCAGTCGTGCCCCCACCTGGCGGATAGCTGAACGCAGAACTCCGAGGATGGCGACGGTGATGGCCAGGCCGACCACCGGATCCGCCCAGCCCCAGCCGACGGCAGCGCCGCCGGCGCCGAGGAGGACGGCGAGGCTGGTGAACCCGTCGGTGCGGGCGTGCAGGCCGTCGGCCACCAGGGCGGCCGACCCGATCTGACGGCCGACCCGGATGCGGTACCGCGCGACCACCTCGTTGCCGACGAAGCCCACGATCGCGGCGCCGGCGACGGCCCACAGATGCGAGATCGCGTGCGGGTGAAGGAGCCGGCTGATCGCCTCGTACGCGGCGAGCACGCTCGACAACGCCATCATCGCGATGACGAAGAGCCCACCGATGTCCTCGGCGCGACCGAAGCCGTAGGTGTAACGCTTCGTAGGAGGCCGCCGGGCCAGCGTGAACGCGATCAGCAGTGGAACGGCGGTGAGTGCATCGGCGACGTTGTGCAACGTGTCCCCGAGGAGCGCGACGGACCCCGAGACGATGACGACTCCAGCCTGGATCGCCGCCGTCAGACCAAGTCCGACGAGGCTGATCACGAGCGCCCGCCGGCCCGCGCTGTCGGCCTCGAGAGCTTCGTCGATCTGATCGGCGGTGTCGTGTGAGTGGCCGCCGACCAGCTCCGACACCGCGTGCCGAAGGCGCCCCCACCACGAGGCGGACTCGTGGCCGTGCCCGTGGCCGTGGCGGTGCTCATGCTCGTGGCCATGTGCGTGCGTGTGCTGTGCGTGTTGCTGGTCGTCGATCAGGTGGCCCATCGCGAGTGCACCGCTCCTTCGGAGGACAAGACCAGCAGATTCTAGTCTCATCTGCGCAGCTGTGAAGGTGTGAAGGTCGCAGCTATGGTTCGGGCATGTCAGCGTCCCCCGTCCGGCGTCGAGGATCCGGTGTCTCCGCGGCACATCCCGCGGTGCCGTCCGACGCCCAGGTGAGTGCCGCGGTGGTGTCGTTCGCCATGCTGGCCGATCCGACCCGGGTGCGAATGCTGTGGTCGTTGCGCGGGAGCGAGTCCGACGTGGCGACCTTGGCAGCTGCGGCCGGGTGCAGTCCCACTGTCGCGAGTCAGCATTTGTCGAAGTTGCGGCTCGCCGGGTTGGTCGAAGGCACTCGAGACGGTCGCCGCGTGCTCTACCGGATCCGTGGTGGGCACGTCCGGCATCTGCTGGAAGAGGCGATGGGCCATGCCGACCACCAGGTGACGGGCGCACCGATCCACGACTGACGTTGCGGCGCCGCCGACGAGCGGCGGATCCGACTGCGGAGCTGAGAGCGGGCTGAGCGCGACATGAGCGCATCGCCGATTCCGTTGCATAGTTTCGCTCGGAGCCGAATGGACGACGGTCGACGACGGTGCGCAGGAAGGTTGGACGGGTGAGCCGGAGCATGTCGCCGATCGAAGCGTTTGCGGCCCTGCGCCCGATCGCCGGCAAGGTGCCCGCAGTTACGGCGGTCTTCTGGATCACCAAGGCACTGACGACGGGTATGGGCGAATCGACGTCGGACTTCCTCGTGCACAGGTTGCCGCCGGTGGTGGCGGTCGCAATCGGTTTCGTCGCCCTGACCGTGGCCCTGTGGCTCCAGTTCAGGTCGAATCGCTATGTGCCTTGGAGATACTGGCTCGCAGTGTCGATGGTCGGCGTGTTCGGGACGATGGCGGCGGATGTGCTGCACGTGGGCTTGGGTGTTCCATACCTCGTGTCGACGATCGTCTTCGCGCTCACGCTGGCTGCTGTGTTCGTCATTTGGCACCGGAGCGAACGCACGCTGTCGATCCACAGCATCACCACGAGCCGACGCGAGGTCTTCTACTGGGCCGCGGTGATGGCGACGTTCGCACTGGGTACGGCGGCCGGTGACATGACCGCCGTCACGTTGCATCTGGGCTATCTGAGCTCAGGCGTGATGTTCGCGCTCCTGATCGCCGTTCCCGCGGTTGGATACAGGTGGCTCGCGATGAACGCCGTCGTCGCGTTCTGGTTCGCCTACGTCCTCACGCGCCCGCTCGGCGCCTCGTTCGCCGACTGGATGGGCGTGTCGCACGCCCGCGGCGGGTTGGACTTCGGGCCTGGACCGGTGAGTCTCGTGCTCGCGCTCGCCATCGTCGGTCTGGTCGCGAACATGAAGACCGCCGGCGCGGATACCTCGGCAGGCGTGGAGATCGGCGTACCCGCGGAGTCGGACTGAGTTGCACCTCCGCGGGCACAGGACGGCAGCGGTTATCGTGATCAGTCCCATGCTCAGTCGCCTCGTTCGGCGTGCAGGTATCCGCGCGCGCTCAGTCGTCGCCGCAACGGTCGTCGTGGCGCTGGCCTATTCCCTCGGTGCGGCCTTGTTCCTCGGTCTGCTTCAGAAGTCGTTGCTGTCCTCGATCGACTCGGCCGCGGTCACACGGGTGAACGAAGTGGCCGTCGAGGTGGGACGGCAGGGCGTCGACGGAGTAGCCGACGACCTTGTCGTGAACACCCGCGGTACTCAAATCGTCCAGGTCCTGAACGCGGACGGCCGTGTCGTGGTCACCTCGTCGTCGTCGCACCCCACCGCGATGACCGACGCCGCCGCCACGATAGGGAAGATCACCCGTGTCAACGAGTCGCGTATGCAGCTGTTCGACTTCGACGATCCCTACATCTATGTGATCGTCGGTGCGGCCCACGACGGCACCCAATACCGGGTCGTGGTCGCGTCGTCAGTCGATGCGCAGCGCGACAGTGTGCGGTCGGTGCTGCTCTATCTCGCCGTCGGGTTTCCGATCGTGCTGGTCGCCGTGGCCTTCGCAACCTGGATCCTCGTCGGCCGGGCGCTGGCGCCGGTCGACGAGATCCGCGCGAAGGTCGACAGCATCAGCGCGAGCGAACTCGACCAGCGTGTGCCCATTCCTCCCACCGGCGATGCGATCGCCCGGCTGGCCGTCACGATGAACCAGCTCCTCGGTCGGCTCGAGACGTCGCAGGTCGAGCAACGCCAGTTCGTCGGCGACGCGAGCCATGAACTGCGCAGCCCGCTGGCGACCGTCCTCGCCGCGCTCGAACTCGCGGCCGACGACGCGGGCCGCTCCTGGACGGAACTGCAACCGCTCGTCCTGGCCGAGGCGCAGCGCATGCAGAGGTTGGTGGACGACCTTCTCCTGCTGGCCCGATCCGACGAGCGTGGTCTCCGCTCCGAGGCGGTCGACGTCGATGTCGACGACATCCTCGCGGCCGAGGCGCTGCGCGTCCGCCGGGCCGGCGGCGTGCACGTCACGGCTGACGTGGCACCGCTTCGCATCCAGGGAGACCTCGGCTTGTTGTCCCAGACCGTGCGGAACCTGGTGGACAACGCCGTTCGCGCCGCCTCGAAGACCGTCGAACTCAGCGCTCATGTCGCCGACGGATTCGTCGTCATCAGGGTCGACGACGACGGACCGGGTATCCCCCCGAGCCAACGCCGGCACGTGTTCGGCCGGTTCGTCCGACTCGACGACAGCCGCGAACGCACCGGCGGCGGCAGCGGGCTCGGTCTGGCGATCGTCGAGCGACTCGTCGATGCCCAGGGTGGCAGCGTCACCGTCCTCGACTCACCCCTCGGCGGCGCACGGTTCGAGGTGCGGCTCCCGCACCCCGGCGGATCGCCGCCGACCGGCGAGTCGGGCGACGACGAGGCCTGATCGCTCCGATCAACCACCCTGGGGATCGAGGCGGTACCCCATCCCCCGAAGCGTCTGCAGGGACTGACGTCGGTAGGGCGTATCGACCTTGTTGCGCAGGTAGCGCATGTAGACCTCGACGACGTTGTCATCACCGTCGAAGCCCGAATCCCACACCCCAGCGAGGATCGTCGACTTGGACACGACCTCGCCGGCATGGCGCATCATGAACTGCAGAAGGCCGAACTCCCGGGGAGTCAGCTGGATGGTCTGATCGCCCCGGCTGACGATGCGTGAAGCCGGGTCGAGGCTGAGATCTCCAGCGCGCAGGGTGGCGGGACGTTCGGGTGCACCCCTGCGTACCAGCGCACGGAGGCGCGCGAGCAGGACGACGAAACTGAAGGGCTTGGTCAGATAGTCGTCGGCGCCCGCGTCCAACGCGGTCGCCACCTGGTCGTCCTGGTCGATCGCGGTGAGCACCAGCACCGGTGTCCAGATCCCGCGCCGCCGCAGTTCCCGGATCACCTGATAGCCGTTGCCCCTGGGCATCATGATGTCGAGCACCAGGACGTCGAAGGTGTATTCGGTTGCGGCCCAGACCGCATCCTCGCCGTTGTGCACGACCTCCACGACCGAACCGTCGCGCTCGAGCCCACGCCGAACCGTTTCGGCAAGGGCCACCTCGTCATCCGCCAGTAGAACTCTCACGCGTGCGCCCTCCCGACGTCGATGCCATCCTGCCGCAGGGCTCCACGGCTAGCCCGCATCCACCGCGCTATTGGCGGCGCGCAGCGTGGTCAGGCTCGTTGCGAACTGATCGAGCGATCGCGCCGACAACGCCGATCCCAACCTCGCCTGCAGCTCTTCCTCGAACACCGCCGTGGCCTTGACCAGCAACCGCCTGCCCGCAGGGGTGAGTTCGATGATCGAGGATCGCCGGTCGGCTGGGTTCGCGCGGCGGTGGCAATGACCGGCTGCTTCGATGCGATCGACGAGCTTGCTGGTGCCGCCGACGGTGATGGACAGCGCGTCGGCGATGTCGAAGACGCGGCACGAGGGGATACGTGCCATCACCTGCATCGGCTCGAACCGGCTGAGCGGCAGGTCGAAATCGTCGCGCAGGCGCGACTCGACAGCATTCCAGAGCTCGGTCTCGAAGCGGATCAGTTCCGCGAAGAGGACGCTCAGATCCGGCATGACATCGCGTCTACGTGGAAGGGATGACCCGTCACCCGGTTCGTCATGTCGTGACGACGAGCTTGCCGCGGGCGGTACCGGCTTCCATCGCCGCATGCGCTTCGCCGATCTGGTCGAACCTGTAGACGTGGTCGATCGGGACGACCGCGGTTCCCTCCGCGACGGCATCGAGGAAACCCTGCAGCACGTGGCCAGGCAGGTCCGACGCGTCGCCACCGTAGGAGGTCAGCCGAACACCGCGCGGGATGTAGTCGATGGGGTAGAAGTCCTTGACGATCCACTGGTTCGAGAGCATCCCGGTGAAGCACACGACGCCGTGCACGCGCGTCGCCCGCAACGTGTCGGGCAGGGTCGGGGTACCGACGAGTTCGAGGGCGGCGTCGACGCCGTCACCGAGAATTCCCCGCACCTGAACGGCAACGTTTCCATCGTCGACGAGGACGTGGTCGACGCCGACGGCGGTCAACGCAGCACTCTTGTGCAGGTTTCGCGTGGTCGACAGCACCGTCATTCCCAGCTGCTTGGCAAGAATCGCCGTCGCCATTCCGATCGACGACGTGCCACCGCGGATCAGAATCGACTGGCCGGGCTCTGCGTCGAGCCCGACCGTGAGCGACCCGTACGAGGTCTGGAGCATCTCCGGCACCGCGCCGAGCGTGGCCCAGTCGAGGTCACTGGTGAAGGCGATCACCTGGGGTGCCGGCACGCATGTGTACTCGGCGTAGCCGCCGTCGAACACCCGCCCCATGCCGCCCATCAGCGCCACCACCTGTTGTCCTACTGCGAACTCCCCACCGGGGCAGGACGCCACGACGCCGGTCGCTTCGATCCCGAGGACACGCGGGAACGTGACACCGTCGGCGAGTCCCAGACGGGTGTGGAGCTCGGACCGGTTGAGCCCGAATGCCCTGACCTCGATGAGGACCCAACCCTGCCTCGGCTCTGGGATCGGGAGCTCGCGGATCACCAGCGCACTCGGCGGTCCGGGGGCGTCGAGGACGATCGCTCGCATGAGGTCGGTCATCTCGTTGGTCCTCTCGTTATTGTTTCCATGGAAGCTGCATCCACGGAAGTGTCCAGCCGTGGCAACGTACATTCGCTGGAATCGACCTGTCGAATCCTCGCTCCCCGAGCCGACGGGGTCCACACTGCGGATATGGACGCACTCACACCCGCCCGCGGGGCGGTCATCTCACTGATGCTGGCCGTGACGGACGCCGCGGCAGCCGTGCGGTGGTACGAAGAAGCACTTGGCGCCACCCAGCTGTGGAATCTCGGCTCGGTGGTCGGCATGACCATGGACGGGGCACCGTTCTTCGTCGGCGAGCCAGCTCAGAATCGCTGGGAAGCCCCGACTGAACTCGGCATCACCAGCGTGCGGGTCGAGGTGTTCGTGGACGACCCGGACGCCTTCGTCGCACGGGCCGTGCGAGCCGGCGCCGACGGAACCTTCGATCCGGTGCGTGACCACGAGATGCCGTGGGGCGCCCACCGGCAGGGCGCCTTCCTCGACCCGTTCGGCCATCTGTGGCTGGTCGGTGACAGGTCGCCGCTGGCCGTTCACGGGGATTGAGCGCCTCCGGCTGGCGTGCCGACACTCGCCGTGGGTGGGATGATCCGGGAGTGCCCCCAGAATCCCGCATGATCTCGCTGGGCTTCGGCAAGTTCGCGCGTGCCGACCGGATCTTCGCCCTGATCCCGCTGGTCGGCGACGAGCGTGGCGACGGCCGCCGCACCCAGATATGGGTCGAGGGCATCGCAGACCCGGTGATCGCGTCCCGCACCGAGGGAACCATCCTGCGGGACATGGGTCAGGACGCAGCTGCGGACGCCCCGCTGATGGAGGAAGCCCTCGACCTGGCGTCCCGACTGGCGTCGGCGGCCGACGACGGCCGCGTCGACCTCAGCGATCTGGGCCGGCGTGCACGACGCCTTCTCGCGGCAACCGTCCACGACTGAGCTGCCAGCGGCCGGCGCCCGGCTCGTTACGGCGACGGCTCGGAAGTCACGTCGCCGCACTGCAGTCACCGGACGTCGGCGTTCCGTAAGCGTCATCGCCGTCGCCCCGGGTGACACTGGTCAGCATGCCGAGCCTTCTCGCCACACCGAGGCCACCGTGGTGGCCCAGATTCAGCAGCACGCTGAGATCGACCGCCGTGACGGCCCGGCTCGGCCGGATGCTCGGCATCGCCATCGGAGTCTGCTTCGTGACCGGCCTGCTCAGCCTCTACCAGTACAGCCCGTGGTCGTGGCTACCGGAGCCGGCGAGCCCGGTCTGGGGTTACCGCATCACCCAGGGTCTGCACGTCGTCACCGGTACCGCCACCATCCCGCTTCTGTTCGTCAAGCTCTGGTCGGTCTACCCGAACCTCTTCCGCTGGCCACCGATCCGGTCGATCAAGAATGCGATCGAACGCGGCTCGATCTTCATCCTCGTCGCCTCCACCCTGGTGCAGTTGTTCACCGGCTTCTTCAACGCGTTGAACTGGTATCCGTTCAGGTGGGACTTCGTCCCGGTCCACCACTACCTCGCGTATGTGGTCGTCGGATCGATCCTCCTGCACATCGGCATCAAGCTGCCCGACATCGTCTACGGACTGCAAACCAAGGTCGCCGACGGGGACGTACTCACCGAGATCCCGTGGAGCGAGAACCCCGACGCGCACAGCAACGCGGGCGACCTCCCGGCACCGGCGACGCCGGGCATCTCCAGGCGTGGGGCGCTCACGGCCACCGGCGCGGGAATCGGGATCGTCGTCCTCGCATCCGTCGGCGAGACACTGAACCCACTGGAACCCATCGGGCTGCTGGCGATTCGTCAACCAGGCAAGGGACCGCAGAAGGTTCCGGTCAACCGCACGGCCGAGCAGGCACAGATCATGGCGGCGGCGACGTCGCCGGATTGGCTGCTGCGCGTCAACGGTCCGAAGCCGTACACGTTGACCGTGGCCGAGATCGAAGCCATGGAACTGCACGAGTCACGGTTCCCGATCAACTGCGTCGAGGGCTGGAGCGTCGGGGCGACCTGGCGCGGCGTGCGTCTCCTCGACATCGTCGAACGTGCGGGTGGAACCAGCGAATCGCGGGTGCACGTCGTGTCGCTGGAGAAGGCGTGGGTGTTCAACAACTCGATCGTGGAGGGTCCGCAGGTGTCCCACGCCCTGCTGGCCACGCATCTCAACGGCGAGCGGCTCGACATCGACCACGGCTATCCCCTCCGGCTGATCGCACCGAACCGGGCCGGTGTCCTCCAGACCAAGTGGCTCTCGACGATCGAGGTGATCTGATGCTGCAGTGGCGAATCGGGCTGACGATCTCCGGCATCCTGCTCGGTGTCTACGGCGCCGGTCGGCTTCTGACCGAGATTCCCACCCACAGCTTGATGTTGCTGGCGGCGTGGCTGATCGGCGCGGTCATCATCCACGACGGCATCGTGTCTCCGGTCGTCGTGACCGTCGGGTGGATCCTGCACCGCTTCGTCCCGGCGCGTGGCCGGGGTTATCTCCAAGCGGCATTGATCATGGGCGGCCTGGTGACCATCATCGCCATCCCGATGATCCATCTGCGTGACAGCCAACCCGCCGTCAAGGCCATCCTCCGGCAGAACTTCGCCGGCAACCTCACGCTGCTGCTGGGGATCATCGGTGCCGGCACGCTGGTCGCATACGCGATCCGGGTCGCCCGGGACCAGGGCCGACGCGCCGCTGGGCCAGCCGAGCCAGCCGCGCTGGGGCCGGCGGACACCGACGACCCAACGGCGGACAGCAGCTCCGGCGTCTGATGCAGGTCGCGTCGATCACGACGCCGGCTGCGAAGATGGGTGGCGTGGACGACATCGGTCGCGACAGCCTGCCCGCGGGTGCACGCGCAGTCGTGCTCGTGGAGGGTCTCAGCGATCAGGCCGCCGTCGAGGCGGTGGCCCGGCAGCGCGGACGCGATCTCGCCGCCGAGGGTGTCGTGGTCTTTCCGATGGGCGGGGCCACGAACATCGGCAGATTCCTGGAGCTGCTCGGTCCGCGCGGCGCCGGCCTCACCCTGACCGGGCTCTGCGACGCGGGCGAGGAGGCGTACTTCCGCCGCACCCTTGAGCGTGCCGGTTTCGGCTCGCCGACGACGCGCGCGGAGATGGCGGACCTCGGCTTCTACGTCTGCGATGCCGACCTCGAGGACGAGTTGATCAGGTCCCTCGGTGCGACCGACGTCGAGCGCGTCATCGATGCCCAGGGGGACCTCAACGCGTTCCGGCTCCTGCAGCAGCAGCCCGCACAGCGAGGTCGAAGTGTGGAACAGCACCTGCGCCGCTTCATGGGGTCAGGTAGCGGCCGCAAGATCCGGTACGCGTCGCTGCTTGTCGACGCCCTCGATCAGGCTCGCGTTCCGACACCTCTCACCCTGCTTCTGGAGCACATATGAGGTCTGGCTGATCATCAACCCTGGTTGACGATTGTCACCTTCAATTGCTTGTGTTCGAACGCCTGTTCGACTAGGGTAGGAGCATGTTGTCAACCCAATCCGAGCTTCCGTTGCCACCCGTGGCCACGCCGGTTTTCGAGCCGGGGTCGAGGGTTGTGTTGCCGTCGCTGCTGGTCACCCCAGGTCCGGAGTTGGCGTGCGCGATCGGTGTCTTGGTGTTCGCGGATCTGACGCCGGCCGGGCAGGTCGAGGTCGCGGCGGCGTGTCAACGCCTGGCCCGGTGGACCGCCGGTACCCAGTTGCTGGTGCTTGCTGAATACGGTCGGTCGCAGGTGTGGGTGGGGGAACCCGACGCCCGCGACGACCCCACCGGTGTCCGGGCGAAGCAGTACGGCGCGTCGGACCTGGACGCGTTGCTCGAGTTCACCGACCGGGAAGTCTCCGGTGCGCTGGGGATCGGTGCGCTGTCCGCGGCGGCGAAACTGGGGATGGCGCAGGATCTGGATCAACGGCTGCCCGGGACGCGGGCGGCGATGATCGCCGGGGTCCTGGACGAACCCAAGGCCCGGTTGATCGTCCGCGCCACCCGCGTCCTGAAGACCAGTGACGCTGCCGTGGTCGAGGCGCAGGTGTTGCCGCGGGCGGCTACATGGTCGTATCACCGGTTGACGTCGGAGTTGGCGCGGCTGGTCATCGCCGCCGACCCGGCCTCCGCGGCGGAACGGCATGAACGCGCCCGGACCCGCCGGCTGGTGTCCAAGCAACGCCGCGGCGACGGGATGGGCACGTTGACCGCGGACCTCACGGCGGATGACTTGACCTGACCTGTAACCGGTTTCTCGGACGGTCGTGGTGTGGTGATCATGCCGCCGGGTTGGCGGTGGTGTGATCGCGTTCGAACTGGATGGGGGACTGGTAGTCAAGGGCTGAGTGTCGCCGGACGGGGTT
>JAABUT010001462.1_pt1 | contig 26726 bp, 24 predicted proteins | sample 5559281 | NCBI WGS metagenome assembly JAABUT01 (sample SAMN10711880, study PRJNA513359) | rock metagenome | isolation source: Antarctica rocks | place: Antarctica: Victoria Land, Ricker Hills nord | collected 2016-01-04
CCTTCTGCGGTCGCAGCTGTTGTGATGCGCTATCGCGACATCGGCCGGATCGCCGGAAAGAGGATTGTCTCGCGCAGCGAACGAGCGCCGGTGAGCAGCATGACCAAACGGTCGATACCCATTCCCATACCTCCGGCCGGCGGCATGCCGTATTCCAGCGCGGTGAGGAAGTCCTCGTCCAGCGGCATCGCCTCGGCGTCACCGGCGGCGGCCAGCCCTGCCTGTTCCTCGAAGTTACGGCGCTGCACGACCGGGTCCGCGAGTTCTGAATACGCCGGGGCGATCTCGACTCCACCGATGATGAGGTCGAAGGCTTCCGCCAGCCGGGGTTCGGCCGGGTTCGGGCGGGCGAGCGGACGCACATCCACCGGATAGTCGCAGATGAAGGTCGGCCGCATCAGAGTGTGTTCGACCAGTTTCTCGTAGAGTTCGAGAACGATCTCGCCGGCGCTCGCGGAAGCCGGAACCTCCACCTCGGCATCGGCTGCCAATCGCGCCAACGCCTCGGTGCCGGTGTCGACGGTGACGTCGGCATCGACAGCGTCGGCGACCGCCTGATGTATAGGCAACCAATGCCATTTCGCGTCGAGGTCGATCTCACCACCGCGGCCGTCCGGAACGGTTCGCCCATTCGTGGCGTCGGCGGCGTCGAGAACCATTGCCTTGATCAGATCGGCCATGCTGGCCAGATTGCCGAACGCCTCATAGGCCTCGACCTCGGTGAACTCGGCCGAGTGCGTCGAATCGATGCCCTCGTTACGGAATACCCGGCCGAGTTCGTAGACCTTGTGGACACCGCCCACCAACAGGCGCTTGAGGGAGAGTTCGAGGTTCGTCCGCAGATACGTGGTGGCGTCGAGTGCATTGAAATGCGTCACGAACGGTTGTGCGGCCCCGCCGTGGATGGTCTGGAGAACCGGCGTCTCGACCTCGATGTAGCCGTGCGCGTCGAGGGTGCGGCGTATCGAGGCGGTGATCACGGCACGCTGACGCAGCATCGTGCGGGCCGCGGGCCGGACGATCAGGTCGAGATGCCGCGAGCGCACCCGTGACTCGTCGGACTGCGGCTTGTGCTCGATGGGGAGGGGGCGCAGCGCCTTGCTGAGCATCGTCCACGACGTGGCCGAGACCGACAGCTCACCGCGGCGGGAGGAGATGACCTCGCCGGTGACGGCGACGATGTCGCCCAGGTCGACGTAGTCCTTGAACTCCGCAAGCTCCTCGGCGCCCACCTCGGCCAGCGACAGCATCGCCTGGAGTTCGGCTCCGTCGCCGTCGCGCAGCCGGGCGAAGCAGAGCTTGCCCGTCGTCCGGATGAAGATGACGCGGCCGAAGACGGTCACGACGGCGCCGGAGCGCTCGTCGATCTCGAGCCCGTCGAACTCCGCACGTACCTGTGCGAGCGTGTGGGTGCGCGGCACCGTCACGTCGTAAGCCGTCCGGCCGGACGCCAGCAGCGCTGCGCGCTTCGCCCGCCGGACCTGCATCTGCTCCGGGAGGTCGTCGGCCGACGTGTCGTCGGTCTGGTCATCGCCCGGTGCGGGCAGCTCGGTCATGGGACCTGAGGTTATCGGCGGGCGCCGCGGTCAGCCGCGAAGGTCCATCGCGACGTCGAGGTTGGGTGCCGAGTGGGTGAGCGCCCCCACCGAGATGAAATCGACGCCGGACTCCGCGATCGGTCGCACGGTCTCCAGCGTGATACCGCCGGACGCCTCGAGCTGGGCCCGGTGCCCGACCGCCTCCACGCAGGCGCGGAGCTGGGCCGGTGGCATGTTGTCGAGCAGCAGCCGGGTCGCCCCGGCGTCGACGGCTTCGCGCGCACCGGCGACGTCGGCGACCTCGATCTCCACCGGGATCGTCCCCGCCAGCCCGCGGACCTTCGCGTAGGCCGCGGCGATGCCGCCGGCCGCCAGGATGTGGTTGTCCTTCACGAGCGCCATGTCCGACAGCGTCATCCGATGGTTCGTGCCACCCCCGCACCGCACTGCGTACTTCTCCAGTTCACGGAGCAGCGGCGTGGTCTTGCGCGTGTCGAGGATGACCGCGCCGGTGCCCTCGACGGCGACGACGAAGCGGCGCGTCAGGGTGGCCACTCCGGACAGGTGCCGGACGAAGTTCAGCGCGACGCGTTCACCGGTGAGCAGGTGAGCGGTCGAACCCCGGACGCTCAGCGCGACGGTGCCCGCCTCCACCGACACCCCTTCGAGGACCGGTCCCTCGACGATCGCGGTTCCGCCGCTGACCAGGGCCATCGTCACCTCGGCCACCAGCAGACCTGCGACGACGCCGGCTTCCCGGACGACGAACTCGGCGGTGTCGTGCCGATCCGGACCGATGGTCGCCAGTGTGGTGACGTCAGAGCCGCCGCCGAGGTCCTCGTCGATCGCGGCCCCGACCAGGGCTGCGAGCCGATCCGGGTCGAGCCCCGCGGCGACGATGCGGGTGGTCAGATCGCCCGCGAGCACGCTCACGCCGATACCTCGACATCCGTCGGGCCCGGGAGTGCGAGCGGAGCGGGACGGAACGTCGTCGCGATCGATCCGTCGGCGCGGAGCAGGGAGTCGAGGTGGCCGACCCAGTCGACGTCGTCTTGCGCCGGGAAGTCGCTGCGCCGGTGCGATCCACGGGACTCGGTGCGGATCCCGGCCGCCTGAACGAGTGCGGCAGCGACGGCGAACAGGTTGCTGGCCTCCCAGGACGCCACCTCCGGGACGACGGCGGCCGCCACGCTCTCCTGCTGGAGGACACCCAGCCGGCGTGTGGTGGCCGCCATGCCCTGAGCCCAGCGCAGCACGCCGGAGCCGTCCGACATCGTCGTGCGCATCGCCGGTACGGCCGCCGGATCCACCAGCCAGCCCGTGTCCGTCCCGTCGCCGTCCGGCCGGCCGACGCTGCCGACCGCCGGCACCGACAGCTTGCGCAAAGGGTCACCGGCCGCTAGCAGCCGCGAGATCCGCCGTCCGAAGACGAGGCCCTCGAGCAGCGAGTTCGACGCCAGCCGGTTGGCACCGTGCACGCCGGTGCAGGCGACCTCTCCGCAGGCGTACAGGCCGGGGATGGAGGAGCGACCGTCGATGTCGGTGGCGACCCCGCCGGACGCGTAGTGGCAGGCCGGCGCGACCGGGATGAGCTGGGTCACCGGGTCGATCCCGTGCGTGCGGCAGGCCGCCAGGATGGTCGGGAATCGTCGCTCCCACCGCTGTTCCCCGAACGACCGGGCGTCGAGGAACACGTGTTCGGTGCCGGTCAGGCGCATCCGGGCGACGATGGCCGCGGACACGACGTCGCGCGGTGCGAGATCGGCCATCGGGTGCACGCCGAGCATCACCCGTTCGCCGGCGGCGTCGACGAGTACTGCGCCCTCGCCACGGACCGCCTCGCTCACCAACGGCTGCTGACCGCGCGAGTTGGCACCGAGCCAGAGGACGGTCGGGTGGAACTGGACGAACTCGAGATCACGCAGCACCGCGCCGGCCCGCAGTGCCATCGCCATGCCGTCGGCGGTCGACTCCGGCGGATTCGTGGAGGACGCAAAGATCTGGCCGAGACCACCGCTGGCGAGGACGACCGACGTGCACTCGACCGCACCGACGCCGTCGCGCTGGCCTTCACCCATGACGTGCAGGCTGAGGCCGTCGACGGTTCCGGCCGCGTCCAGTTCGAGGTCGAGTGCGAGCGCGTGCTCGACGATCTCGATGCCGTCGGCGGCCTGCAACGCAGCGACCAGCGCTCGCGAGATCTCGGCGCCGGTCGCGTCACCGCCGGCGTGCGCGATGCGGTCACGATGGTGGCCGCCCTCACGGGTCAGTGAGAGCTCACCGGCGCCGGTGCGGTCGAACCGGGTCCCGCGTTCGACGAGTTCGCGGACAGCGTCCGGTCCTTCGGTGACGAGGAGCCGCACTGCCGCCTCGTCACACAGGCCGGCACCGGCGACGAGGGTGTCGTCGAGGTGCTCGCCCGGTGAGTCGCCGGGGTCGAGCGCAGCGGCGATCCCGCCCTGGGCCCAGCGGGTCGACCCCGAGTTGAGGAGGTCCTTCGTGACGACGAGTACCCGCTGGCCGGCCTCGTGCAGGTTGAGCGCGACGGTGAGTCCGGCGATGCCGGTACCGACGACGACGACGTCGGTCGACACGCTCCAGCCGGGGGCCGGCGCGGGGAGACGCGACGGGACGGTGGGCCCGGCGTTCACCGTGCGGCCACGCGGGGCTGACCGGTCGGCGAGGTGCCGACGTTGGCGCTCGCACTCAGCCCGTGCCCGGGTGGCACGGCCTTGGCGTCACGCCCGAGTTCGACTATGCGGTTGCCCGCGTCGACGAAGACGATCCTCGGTTCATGGGTCTCGAGCTCGGCCGCATCGAGGAGACCGAACGCCATCACGATGACGACGTCACCGGGCGCGACCAGGTGGGCCGCGGCGCCGTTGATGCCGATCACCCCGCTGCCACGCCGGCCGATGATGCAGTACGTCTCGAGCCGCGCACCGGTGGTGACGTCGACGACGAGCACCTTCTCGCCCTCGGCGAGCCCGGCGGCGTCGAGCAGATCCTCGTCGACGGTGATCGAGCCGACGTAGTGCAGGTCGGCCTCGGTCACGGTTGCGCGGTGGATCTTGGAAGTCAGCATGTGCCGCAGCACGGACGGTCACTCCTGTCAGAAGGCGGCGCCGGACGACGATTCCGGCTCTCCAGTGTGGTCCACCCGGGCGAGCGGGGCGTTATCTGCTCCGTCACACGAACCTGATCGGGGCATTGTCGATCAACCGGGTCGAGCCGAAGGTGGCGGCCAGCAGCAACCTGGCGTCGCCGTGGACGGGCGCGGGCGATGCCCGCAGGTCGGGGTCGCGCAACTCCAGGTAGTCGACGTCGACGTCGTGTGTCGCCAGCACGTCACCCGCTGCCCGGAGGACACCTCCGGCGGTCGCACCGGCCGCCGCGGAGGTCTGCGCAGCGGTCAGCGCACGGGACAACCCGAGTGCGCGCGCCCGCTGACCGGGGTCGAGGAAGCGGTTGCGGCTCGACATCGCGAGCCCGTCGGGGTCCCGCACGATCGGTGCGCCGACGATGCCGACGGCCAGGTCGAGGTCGGTGACCATCGAGCGGATCAGCACGAGCTGCTGATAGTCCTTCGCGCCGAACACCGCGACTCCAACCCCGGTGCGGATCAACAACTTGGCGACCACGGTGAGCATGCCCGCGAAGTGCCCTGGCCGTAGTGCGCCTTCGAGTTGGGAACCCAGCGGGCCCGGGTCGACGGTGACGGTCACCGGCGCCGGGTACATGTCCGTGAGGTCGGGGGCGTAGACGAGGTCGGTCCCGGTCGAGGCGAGCTTCGCCAGGTCGTCGTCGAGGGTGCGTGGATACCGGGCCAGGTCGCCGGGATCCCCGAACTGCAGCGGGTTCACGAAGATCGTCGCCTCGACCAGTCCGCCGGGGCCGACCTCGGCCCGTGCCCGCCGGACGAGGCTCAGATGGCCCTCGTGGAGCGCACCCATGGTCATCACGACCGCGCGGCGCTCGCGCTCGGTGCCGGCGAGCCGGTCGGCGAGGTCGGCGCGGGTGTGGACGACCTGCATCGGCACCTTCTTCGCTGGATTCGGGCTGGGGCCCGACACTCGGGACTCGGCACTCGGCACTCGGCACTCGGCGTCGACGGTCAGGTTGCCGCGCGACCGGAGAGCACGGCGACGACCGCAGCCGCGGCGCGAGCGTCCAACAACCCGGTTGCCGTCAGCCGGTGCAGGGTCGCCGTGCTGAGGGCAGCGTAGGTGAGCCTGCTGTCGGGGTCGTCGAAGGCCGCCAGATGGGCCTCGATGGTCGCGGCGTCGCCTCGGCTGATCGGACCGGTGTAGACCGGTTCGTCGAGCAACGCGTTCGTCAGCGCGGAGCGGACGAGTGGGCCGAGCATCGAGCTCGGATCGGTCACGCCGATATCGCGCAGAACGTCGGCCGCCTGCGCCTGCAGCACCGCGAGGAAGTTCGATGCGTGCGACAACGCCGCGTGGTAGCGGGGCCGGGCGTCCTCGTCGATGTCGACCGCCCGACCGCCGAGGTCGAGAATCAGCGTGTGCGCCAGTGCGGACGACCGCTCGTCGCATGTGCACGCCCAGGTCACGGCGTCGAGCCGGGGCAGGTCGTCCGCGGTGCCGGTGAAGGTCATCGCGGGGTGCAGCGCGAGTGTGCTCGAGCCGGTCGCGTCGCGCAGCCGCGCCAGCACCCGGGCCCCGGTCGCACCGGACAGGTGCCAGAACGCCGTACCGGCGCGAGGGGCGGCGGGAAGGGCGACGATCGCCTCGACGACTCCGGCCAGCGCGGCGTCGGGGACGGCGAGGAGGACGACGTCGCTCGCGTCCACCAGACCTGCCAGCGGAAGCTGTGAGACGCCGCCCAGCATGCGCCGCATCCGGTCGAACCCGGCCGACGAGACCGGGTCGCGGCCGGTCCAGCCGGTGATCCGATGACCGGCCCGCGCGAGTGCGGCGGCCACAACGGCACCCGCACGGCCGGGACCGACGAGCCCCACCGAGCTCGGGGTGGGCTGGTCGGCGGCGGTCCCGGGCATGCTGGGAGTCTCGCGCATGGACCGGCCGAGCCAGCACGGACAACGGTGGGTGGACGAACTGGGACACTCTCGAGACCATCGGCAACGAGTCGGACCGGACACATCCGGGCCGCAGGCATGGAGGTGAGTCGTGGACGCGTCGACCTACCTTCGCGCCGTCACGCCGGCCGAGCGTGACCTCGCGGACGAACGCATCCGGCGCTCCGAGCAGGTCAGGTTCATCGACCCGGACGAAGCGGCCGGTCGCAGCGCCCACCTGGTCAACGTCCGCACGGTCGGTGAGCTCGCCGCCGTCGTCGACGACCTGCCGGATCTCGGCGACCTCCGGGCCGGGCAGTCGAGCGCGATCACGGCCCCGACGGCGCCCGCGGCGACGATCGCTGCCTGGACTCCCGGTGCGGTGCCGTCGCCGCGCAAGGTGCGGCTGCCGCTCACCTCTCCCGGCCGCGAGGACGCCCCGCTGCCGGACCTCCCCTACGGCCCGTACGGCGACCAGTTCGGGCAGGCCGACCCCCGCGTCCTGAGCCATCGCGTCGTCACCCGGGTGGTGCCGACCGCGTGGGGTCCGACCTGGCAGACGCAGGTGCTCAGGCAGACCAATCGCATGGCCGTGATCTCGCTGGTGTGCGGTTTGGCCTCGCTGCTGTGCATGATCAGCGCACCGGTCGGGGTCGTCACCGGCCATCTCGCGCTTGCGCAGATCAAGCGCTCCGACCTGGCCCTCGCGCAGGGGACCGTCGCCGCCGTCGGCGAGGCGCCGCAGGAGGGTCGCGGCCTGGCGATCGCCGGGCTGATCGTGTCCTACGTGATCGTCGCGTTCGGACTGTCACTGCTGGTCGCGGTCATCGTCTCGGTGATCCAGCAGTCCTAGCCCGCCGGTTACTGGCCGGACGCGCGAGCGTGCTCGACGAGGCGGTGGTCGTACTGCTGGACGGGCAGCTTGACGACCGTGGCGCGCTCGTCCCGGTTCGCCGGCGAGACACCCACCGGAAGAACCGCCGCGAGAGCCGCCGCACGCTCGAGGTCGGCGTTGCGGTCGGCGAGTTCGACATTGCGTGCGGTCAGGTCGTCGACGCGGCCGGTCACCGACCGGACCCGCTCGACGAGACGATCGAGTTCGGATTGGTGCTCGGCGGCCTGACGCGAGAACGCGGCCGTGTACGTCGCGGCCAGCGACGCGTTCGCGGCGGCCGCCGCCCGGCGGGCCGCGAGCGACTCCTCCACCAGGCACGAGGTCGCGGCGATCGACAACACCACCGCCAGGACGGCGGCGACACCGACCAGGACGCCCGATCCACTCACCAGAGCAGCGGCGACCGCCGACGCACCGATCACCAGTACGACATAGGCATAGCGGCGAAGCGGAGTGCGCGGGGCGCGACGGCGTGGGTGCGGCATGAGCACAGGGTAGGGACGTCGGTGCAGTTGTGGCTGGAGTGACACGCGGCGGAGGTCACGCGCCGCGGCGGGGTCAGGCGCGCGCGGCGCCGTCCTCGTCATCGGGTCCGGCCGGGCGCCGGCATGCGATCTCGAGGAGCAGTCCGCCCACCCCGGCGACGAACAGCACCAGGGCACCGACGAGTAGCGACAGCGTGGCGGACTGGGTGAACGACCCGGGTCCCAACGTGGCGCGCCAGAGCCCCAGGCCGAAGTAGAAACCGCCGACGGCCGGTGCGACGACTGCGGTGGCCTTGCCCATCACCAGCAGCCGGATCGCGTAGGGCGAGGCCATCCGCTGGTTCTTGCGGTGCAGCACGTCGTAGGTGCGCCAGGCGGCACCGAGCATGACCGCGGCGAACACCGCCCACAGCGCGGTCACCGCCCAGGACATCCCGACCACCGAGTGCGAGGTCGAGCTCAACAGGACGGCGACGACCCAGCCGACGCATCCACCGAGAACGGCGATGGCGCCCATCACCGGCGGGCGCGTCGTCCGGAGACCGTTCCCGCCGGCGGCCGGCGACATCCCCGGTCGGCTCACTCGCGGACGAGATCGATGCCCGTGACGACCCGGAGACCGGTCGTGTCCAGATCCTGCAGCAGGTCGATCAGGCGTCCGCGGCCGGGGATCTCGGCACCCGGATCGACCTCGAGCCACGGGACGACGACGAACGCGCGCTCGTGCGCGCGAGGATGCGGGAGGTTGAGCTCCTCGGTGGCGCTGGTGGCGTCACCGACCACCAGCAGGTCGACATCGAGTGTGCGGGGCGCGTGCCGTGCGCCCCGTTCGCGGCCGAAGGCGTCCTCCACCGCGAGCGCACGCTCGAGCAGCATCTGCGGGCTCAGCATGCTGTCGGCGACGATGACGGCGTTGTAGAACTCGGGCGAGCCCTCGGGCGCGTCCACCGCCGCACTCGCGTACACCCGCGACACGTGCCGGAGCACGAGATCCGGGGTCTCCTGCAGGCTGTCGACGGCGCCGACCAGGTTCGCCTCGCGATCGCCGAGGTTCGACCCGATGGCCAGGACGACCTTGCGGATCGGCGTCAGCTGCCCCGTCATGGTGTCGGTGCTGATGACGTTCGGGCTGGGTGAGGTCGTCACGAGCGACTCCGGTCTATGGTCACGGCGACATCGGCGAAATCGATGGCCATCGGTGCGTTGGGCTTGTGAACGGTGATGCGGGCGGCTTCGACGAGCGGGTCGGCCAGGCACTGGTCGGCGATGCGGGCGGCGAGGGTCTCGATCAGATCGACCGGTTCACCTTCGATGATGGCGATGACGGCCGCGGCGAGAACCGAGTAGTCGACGGTGCGGGCGAGGTCGTCGGTCTCGGCGGCCGGGCGGGTGTCGAGGTCGAGGACGACGTCGACGACGAAGATCTGGCCGTCGCGCTTCTCCTCCGGGAACACGCCGTGCCGACCGTGAACGGCGAGACCGGTCAGGCTGACCTGATCGGCCACGGCTGTCTCCCTTGTCCTCGGATCGCTCGGGGCGGATGCTGCGTTGCCGGTCCGTCACACCGTGATGATGCAGCTGTTACCGGGAGCATCGGAAGGTTACCCGACCCGCTCACGTCCGGCGCTCGGCGATCAGCCGGGCAGCGACCCTCGCGGCGTCGAGCGACGGGCCGACGTCGTGGGCGCGAACGCACCAGACACCGGCCATGGCCGCGATCGCCGACACCGCCGCCGTCGCGTCGTCACGCCGCCGCGCCGGCCGGGTCGCACCGGTGACCGGGTCGGCGAGCAATTTGCCGAGGAACGCCTTCCGGCTCGCCCCGAGCAGGACCGGGTACCCGAGACCGACGAACGCGTCCAGCCGGTCGAGAAGGGTCCAGTTCTGGTCCGACGTCTTCGCGAAACCGAGTCCCGGATCGAGCACCAGCGCCGACGGGTCCACGCCGGCGTCGAGGATGGCGCGCACCTGATCGGACAGTTCGCGGACGACGTCGGCGACCACGTCGTCGTAGTGGGTGTGGTCCTGCATGTCGACCGAGTGCCCGCGCCAGTGCATGGCGATGTAGGGGCAGGCCCGCTCGACGATCAGCGGGAGCATGAACGGATCGGCCAGCCCTCCGGAGATGTCGTTCACGATGCCGGCGCCGAGGTCGAGTGCCACCTCCGCCACCTCGGCGCGCATCGTGTCGATGCTCACCACCGCGCCGGCAGCGGCGAGTTCCCGGACGACGGGCCGCACCCGCCGGAGTTCCTCCTCGACCGGTGGCCGGACGGCGCCGGGTCGGGTGGACTCCCCCCCGATGTCGAGGATGTCCGCGCCGAGGGTGAGCATCTCCAGGCCGTGCGCGATCGCGTCGAGGGGTTCCCACCACAGTCCGCCGTCGGAGAACGAGTCGGGAGTGACGTTGACGACCCCCGAGACGAGGCATCGTCCGGTGGCTGACAGCCGGGTCATCAACGCGTTCACGGGGCCAGTGTGCCGGTGTGCGGCGGCGGCGGCGCGAGCACCGTCGGCCACCCGCCAGCCGCGTTCGCCGCGTCCAATCCGGATCGAATACATGTTCGATATCTGGTACCGTCGCTCGCGTGCCGACCGAACCCGAGGCTTCGATCCTGCACGCGGATCTCGACGCCTTCTTCGCATCGGTGGAACAGCGCGACGATCCGAGCCTGCGCGGCCGACCGGTTGCCGTCGGCGGCGGTGTCGTCCTGGCAGCGAGCTACGAAGCGAAGGCCTTCGGCGTGCACGGGGCGATGGGCGGCGTGGAGGCCCGTCGGCGCTGCCCGCAGTTGATCTTCGTGCCGCCACGCTTCCACGCCTACGTCGACGCGAGCCGGACGGTCTTCGACGTCTTCCGCGACACCACTCCCGACGTCGAAGGGCTCTCGATCGACGAGGCGTTCCTCCACGTCGGCGGCCTCCGGCACCTGGTCGGGCCGCCGGTCGAGGTGGCGCGGCGGCTGCGCGAAGCGGTTCGCGAGCGCACCGGACTGACGATCACCGTCGGCGTCGCACGCACGAGATTCCTGGCCAAGGTGGCGAGCGGAGTGGCCAAGCCCGACGGATTGCTGCTCGTGCCCCCCGACGGTGAGCTCGATTTCCTCCGGCCGTTACCGATCGGGAAGCTGTGGGGCTTCGGCCCGGCGAGCACGAGGATGCTCTCGCGAGCCGGTATCGACACGGTCGCTGACATGGCCGACGTACCCGAGGCCTCGCTGATGAACATCCTCGGCCGCGCCGCCGGGCGGCATCTGTTCGGCGTCGTCCACTCCCGGGATCCCGGGCGGCTGCTGGCGCCGCGACCGCGCAATCGGTCGGTGGGATCCCAGAGTGCGCTCGGCCGGGCGCGTACGGAGATGGAGACGATCGACCCGGCGTTGATCGGGGCCGTCGAACGCGTCACCCGTCGCCTTCGATCCGCCGACCAGGCCGGCCGGACGGTGACCTTGCGGCTGCGATTCGGCGACTTCAAGGCGGTGACGAGGTCGCACACGCTCGCCATGCCGACCTCGCAGACGCGGCTGGTCCTCGAGACGGCACGCGCGCTCATGACGGCTGAAGCGGCGGCGATCACGACTCGTGGGCTGACCCTTGTCGGCATCAGCGTCAGCAACCTCGACTCAGGTGGCGCGCACCAGCTCGAACTCCCGCTGGACGAGCGCAGCCCGGCCGCCCTCGACACCGCTCTGGACGGCATCCGCGACCGCTTCGGCTCGACGTCACTCACCCGCGCGGTGCTGATGGGGCGGCGAGGGTCCGGGTTCGACAACTCGGTCCACGGCGCGACGGCCCACCCGCTTCCGACCGGCGTCGACCCAGTGCGTGGAAGCCGCTAGCGACGGCCCGCCAGGATGAGGCTCATCGCCTCGGCTCGGGTGGCCGGGTTACGCAGCTGACCGCGGACCGCGCTCGTCATGGTCCGGGCACCCGGCTTGTGCACGCCGCGCATCGTCATGCAGAGATGCTCGGCCTCCATCACGACCATCACGCCGCGCGGTTCCAGCAGCGCAACGAGCGCTTCGGCGACCTGCGTCGTCAGCCGTTCCTGCACCTGCGGGCGCTTCGCGTAGACGTCGACCAGCCTCGCCAGCTTCGACAACCCGGTGATCTTGCCGTCCTGGTTCGGGATGTAGGCGATGTGCGCCAGCCCGGTGAACGGGACCAGGTGGTGCTCGCACATGCTCCACAGCTCGATGTCACGGACGAGCACCATCTCGTCGTGACCGATGTCGAAGGTGGTCGTGAGGACGTCGGCGGGTGTCTGGCGGAGGCCGGAGAGAATCTCGGCGTACGCCTTGGCCACGCGTTTCGGCGTGTCGAGCAGCCCCTCCCGATCGGGGTCCTCGCCGACGGCCGCGAGGATCTCGCGGACCGCCGCCTCGATGCGGGGCAGATCCACCTCCCCGCTCGCGGGTGCGGTGAGTAGTTCGCTCGGGAGTTGTTTCGTCATGCTGTCCCCTTCCGGGGTCAGTCCTGCTGCACGTTCGGGCGGGTGGGACCGCCACCGGGCGGCATGCTGGGTGGCGGCAGACCGCCACCGCTGTTGGGCAACGAGGGTCCCGGCTCCGGGACGAGCGTCTCGCCGCCAGTAGGTTCCTCGGGCCGTGCCGTGAGGCTCGGCGGCGGGGTGATCGGCGGGATGTCGGACGGGTGCCGGGTGGGCGAGCCCGTCCACGCCGGTCGTGCGCCACGACGGTTCAGGGCGGTGAAGACCTCCGCGATCTGCGCCTTGTCCAGCGTCTCCTTCTCGAGCAGCTCGCGGACGAGCGCGTCGAGCACATCGCGGTTGTCCACAAGGATGTCGAACGCCTCCTGGTGGGCGTTCGAGATCAGCGCGCGGACTTCCTCGTCGACGATGCCGGCCACCTCTTCGGAGTAGTTCCGGGCGTGTCCGATGTCGCGTCCGAGGAAGGGTTCACCCGTGTCCTCGCCGAGACGGATCGCGCCGATCCGCTCGGTCATCCCGTACTGCGTGACCATCGCCCGTGCCAGGCTGCTGGCCTTCTCGATGTCGTTCGCCGCACCCGTGGTCGGGTCGTGGAACACCATCTCCTCGGCGGCGCGGCCCCCGAGCATGTAGGCGAGCTGGTCGAGCATCTCGTTGCGGGTCGTCGAGTACTTGTCCTCGTCGGGCAGGACCATCGTGTACCCCAGCGCCCGGCCGCGCGGCAGGATGGTGATCTTGTGAACCGGGTCGGTCTTGGGCAGCGCCGCGGCGACCAGGGCGTGGCCCCCCTCGTGGTAGGCGGTGATCAGCTTCTCGTTGTCGGTCATCAGCCGGGTGCGCTTCTGGGGCCCCGCGATCACGCGGTCGATGGCCTCGTCCATGGCGATGTTGTCGATGATCTTCTGGTTGCCGCGGGCGGTCAGCAGCGCTGCCTCGTTGAGGACGTTCGCCAGGTCGGCACCGGTGAAGCCGGGGGTGCGGCGGGCGACCGCGGTGAGGTCGACGTCAGGACCCATCGGCTTGCCGCGGGCGTGCACCTTCAGGATCTGCTGACGGCCGGCGAGGTCGGGCGGGTCGACACCGATCTGACGGTCGAAGCGGCCCGGGCGCAGCAGCGCCGGGTCGAGGATGTCCGGCCGGTTCGTGGCCGCGATCAGGATGACGCCGCCGCGGACGTCGAATCCGTCCATCTCGACGAGCAGTTGGTTGAGGGTCTGCTCACGCTCGTCATGGCCACCGCCGAGGCCTGCGCCACGGTGTCGGCCGACAGCGTCGATCTCGTCGATGAAGACGATGGCCGGCGCGTTCTCCTTGGCCTGGGTGAACAGGTCCCGCACACGGCTGGCGCCGACGCCGACGAACATCTCGACGAAGTCCGAACCGGAGATCGAGTAGAACGGCACACCGGCCTCGCCGGCGACCGCGCGGGCCAGCAGGGTCTTGCCGGTACCCGGGCGCCCGTAGAGCAGCACGCCCTTGGGGATCTTCGCGCCGACCGCCTGGAACTTGGCCGGCTGCTGGAGGAACTCCTTGATCTCACCGAGTTCCTCGATGGCCTCGTCGCAGCCGGCGACGTCGGCGAACGTGGTCTTCGGAGTGTCCTTGGTGATCAGCTTCGCCTTGGATTTACCGAAGCTCATCACCCGGCCGCCGCCACCTTGGACCTGGTTCATCAAGAAGATGAACACGACGACCAGCAGCAGCAGCGGGAGGATTGAGCCCAGGAGCGTGGAGAACCAGCTGGGCTGCGGGTTGGTGATGTTGTAACCGCCCGAGAGCTTGTTCGCGTCGGACAGCGCCTGGAGCTTGATCTGAAGGTCACGACCCTGCCCGGTGACCCAGGAGGCCTGTTCCTTCTTGTCGGCGGTGGTGATGACGCGGATGGTCTGGTCGACGCCCCCACGGATCTCGGCGGACTTGATCGTGCCGTCGTTGATCGACTTGACGATCTGTCCGGTGTCGACGGTCTGATAACCGCTCGCACCTCGCAGGAGGCTGATGCCGAACGTGGCCAGCAGCGCCAAGACGAGGATGATCGGCAGCGGCCCGCGCAGCAGCTTCTTGATATCCATAGTCGCGGAACCCGGTGGGGTTCCGTTCCTCCAGCCGTGTGCGAAAGGCGCGAGACGTCGAGCATCCGCCCGGGAGGTGGGCGGGTCGACCGTCGGCGCGCGAGGGTGTCAAGCACGGAGCCAATGACGGCCACCGTGACATGGGACGGAAAGTATCTCAGCCGGGTGCCACCGGGACGAATCGAGCACAGCAAACGGGCGTACCGGCAGGGGTTCGGCGGCTCAGCTGTAGACGTGCGGGGCGAGGGTGCCGACGCACCGCAGATTGCGGTAGCGCTCGTCGTAGTCGAGCCCGTACCCGACGACGAACTCGTTGCCGATCTCGTAGCCGACGTATTTCGTTGCGACCGTCATCCGCGCCGCCTCCGGCTTGCGGAGCAGCGCGAGGATCTCGACCGACGCCGGACCGCGCGAGCGCAGGTTGTTCACCAGGTAGCTCAGCGTCAGGCCGGTGTCGATGATCTCGTCGACGATCAGGACATGCCGGTCGGTGATGTCGGTGGAGAGGTCCTTGAGGATGCGGACGACTCCGGAGCTCTCGGTGCCCGAGCCGTAGGAGGAGATGTCGACCCAGTCCATCTCGATGTGGCGGTTGAGGGCACGAGCGAAGTCGGCCATCACCATCACCGCGCCCTTGAGCACGCCGATGACCAGGAGGTCCTTGCCGTCGTAGTCGGCCTCGACCTCGCGGGCGAGTTCCGCGAGCCGGTCGGTGATCTGCCGCTCGGTCAGCAGGACCTCGGTCAGGTCGCCGTCGATCGCCGCAGCATCCACGGCGGTCAGCCTGCCACAGCCGGGCCCGTGGCGACACGGAGCATGCCGTCGCGCCTCGTGACCCGCAGACCGCCCGGCAGCTCGACCCAGCGCTGGCCGCGCCAGGACGATACGAGCCCGGTCACGGCGAGCACGTGCCGGTATGTCAGGTCGGTGGCCGGCGCCCCGGCGGCGACAAGCCACGAGCGGAGCACCCGGGAGGCGATGGCGGGCGGTAGCCCGGCGACCCCGTCGACGGGCAGATCAGCGGCCGAGCCGTTTACCGTCCATTCGGAGGTCGGCGCGCCGACGGTGAGCCGCGTCAGCTCGGCCACCGCGAGGATGTCGAGGGCGTCGGCGTCCGCCCGGGCCAGCTCGGCCGTCCGGGCCAGCGCGGCGGCGATGCCGGGGCCGAGCTCACGTTCGAGCATCGGCATGACCGTGTCGCGAACGCGGACCCGGGCGAAGTGTGGATCGCTGTTGTGGGGGTCGGACCAGACCGGCAGGTCCGAAGCGGCGCAGGCGCCGGCGGTGACGGCACGGCCGAGCCCCAGCAGGGGACGGCGGTATCGGCCGTTGACGCCGCGCATGCCGGCCAGCGAGCGGACGCCGGAGCCGCGTGCGAGCCCGAGCAGCACCGTCTCGGCCTGGTCGTCGCAGGTGTGACCGAGCAGGACCGCACACGCATCGATGGCATCGGCGACGGAGTCGAGCGCTGCGTACCGGGCGGTGCGGGCGGCCCCCTCCGGGCCGTGGACGCTCACCGGCACCTCGACGGTGACGACGCGACTCGGCTCGAGCCCCATCGCGCGCAACCGGAGCACCAGGCTGTTCGCGCGCTCCGCCGAACCGGATTGCAGGCCGTGGTCCACGGTGACGGCAGCCGCGCGCAGGCCGAGCCGGGGTGCTTCGAACGCCACCGCCGCGGCCAACGCGGTCGAGTCGGCACCGCCGGAACAGGCGACCAGAATGGTCGGTGTGGTCGTTGTGGTCGTCCCGTCGCGGTCGGACCGGTCGGCCATCAGCGCCCGCAGGTCGGCGCGAACCGCCGACCGCACCGCTGCGACGCGCGGATCGAGCCTGCCGCCCATCTCTGCCCGGGGCTCCGGCGAGTCCGCGACTAGATGCCGGCCGCCGGTGAAACCCCGGCAACGCGTTCGAGCCAGCGGTCCGGCTGATCGATCTCGGCCTTGCTGGGAAGGGTTTCCGGGCTCGTCCACACCTGGTTGAAGCCGTCCATGCCGATACGGTCGACGATCGCCCGGACGAACAGCGCGCCTTCGCGGTACTGCCGCATCTTGGCGTCCATACCGAGCAGCCGGCGCATCAGCTGGTCGACCGGGGAGGAGCCGGTGCGCCGACGCACGTCGAACTTGGCACGGATGTCGGGCAGCGTCTTGATGACCGCCGGCGCGGCGAGATCCATCACCACGTCGGCGTGTCCTTCGACCAGGGTCATCAGCGCCGTGATCTCGTCGAGCACCGCTTTCTGCTCGGGCGTGCTGATGAGGTCCACCAGGCCGGCCGGCTGGCCGGTGCGGTCGCCCTTGACCCCACGCATCGACCGCACCGTCTGGTCGAGGCCGTCCTTGAGCCGGCCGAAGACGGCGGCGGGGTCGAGGTCGTCGCTGGACAGGAGGGCGTCGAGACGCCCGCGCAGGTGCCCCTCGAGCCAGGTCACGGTGGTGAACTGAACGCGGTGGGTCTCCTCGTGCAGGCAGACCCACAGCCTGAAGTCGGCGGGATCGACGCCGAGCTCACGCTCGACGGCCACCACGTTGGGTGCCACCAGGAGGAGCCGCCCGACCTCGCCCTCGGCCCGGTGGTACGGGTCGAACTGGCCGAGCACCTTGCTAGCGAGGAACGCCAGCACAGCGCCCAGTTCGACGCCCGTGACCTGGGACCCGACCTTGCTGGCGATGGCGGGCATCGACTGTTCGCGATCCCCGATCAACCGTCGGATCAGCGGGTCGAGAACCTGACTGAACGCATCGACGTTGGCCTGTACCCAGCCCGGCCGGTCGACGACGAGGACCGGGGCGTGCAGGTCGTTCGCGACGAGCCCGGTGCACTCACGAACCAGCGGTGTCGCCTCGGCGGCGAACCGGCGGAGGTCGGCGACCGCCTCGGCGATCTCGGCGCGGGTGGCGTGCGGGCCCGGTCGGGCCAGATGGTGGGCAGTCGAGACCGCGAGGTCCCAATTGATGAACCTCGACGCGTCCGTACCGCCGGGTTCGCCGTCGGTAGGCCCGTCGGTGGGCTTGTCGGCACTGTCGAAGCCGGTCTCGACGTCGGTCGGGTGCTGCGAGTCGGTCATGTCCTGACCCTAGCGAGCACCCGGTCAGCCCGGCCCCTTACCGGCAGCCGCACATCGCGAGGGTCGCTGCGAGCCGGTCACCGGCCAGCCGGGCATCGGTCGTACCGATGCGGTCGGTCATCACCGCGAACGACAGCAGCGCACCGTCACGGGTCAACACCGTGCCCGCGAGCGAGGAGACACCGGTCAGCGTCCCCGTCTTCGCGTGTACCAGTCCGGCACCCGACGTCGTGCCCGACACCCGGAACCGGTCCGCGAGCGTATCGTCGAAGCCGGCCACCGGCAGCCCGGACAACGCGGCCGACAGCTCGGGATGCCGGCCGCCCGCGATGACGTCGATCAATGCGGTCAGCGTCCCCGCCGGGATGCCGCTGTCCCGGCTCAGCCCGCTTCCGTCGTAGAGGAGCACCCCGGCGGTGTCCACACCCAGGGAGCGCACCCGGGCGAGCACCGCGGCGCTCGCACCGGCGAAGTCGGGCGATCTGCCCGCGGCGATCGCCACCTGCCGAGCCAGCACCTCGGCACCGTCGTCGTCGGAACTGAGGAGCATGTGCTCGACGATCGATCCGAGCGGCGCCGACTCGATCGCGGCGATCGGCGTCGCTCCACGAGCGGCGTGCTGAGGCGCGGGCGCACCCGACACGGCGATCCCCCATGAGTTCAGGAGTGCGGCGAAGCGGGTTGCGGCGTCCTTGGCCGGGTCGGCGACCCGCGCATCGAACGGCGCCTTGACGCGCGCCTCGTCGACCCACAGGGCCGACACCGGAGCGACGACGGAGCTGTCCAGATAGACCTCGCGCCAATGTGGGGACACCGGTTGGGTGAACAGGGACGCGTCGTAGCGAAGCTCGACCTTCGTGTGCCCGGCGGCCTCGAGCGCGGCCGCGGTTCGGGTGGCGAGTCGGTCGATGGTGGCGGTCGTCGCGTCGGGGTAGACGACGTGGCCGCGCTTGGTCGCCAGTGTCAGGGCGGCTTGCGAGGACAGCAACGGATCGCCACCACCGACCAGCACGATGGTGGCAGGCCCCGCGGACGCCTTGGCGGTCGGCTCGGGCACCGGGTCGAGCAGAACCCGGGTGGTGAAGCGATGCTCCGGCCCGAGCAGCGACAGCGCGGCGGCGGCGGCGGTGAACAGCTTCGTCGTCGAGGCCGGGATCAAGGGGGTCGTCGCCGCGTGCCCGAACACCTCCTTGCCGGTGGCCACGTCGCGCACCGACATGGCCACCCGGCCGCCGAGATGCTTGTCCTCGAGCAGCGGACCGAGCACCGCCGTGAGGCCGGCTGTAGTCGGACGCCTGGCCGCGGTGGCCAGCGGTGCCAGCAGCGGCCCGGTCAGCGGCGCCCGGTCGCGTGCCGCTGCCGGCGCGGCCGGTGCCGCAGCCTGCGCGGCCGGTGCCTGCGCGGGTGCCGCGGCCTGCGCGGGTGCTGCGGCCGGCGCGATAAGTCCGGTGACGACGGCACCGGCAAGCGCCACGAACCCGAGCCGGACAGCGGTCACTGCCGGTTTCCGGGAGCGACTGCGGCACGGGCTCACGCGCAGCGATGCTAGCCCGGCGAGGCGTCGTTGCTCACTGGGAGACACATCCGCTCGCTAGGCTGTGCGGCAATCGACGAGCCGGACGGCCGCGGTGAACCTGGCGAAAGAGGTCGGATCGTGCAGTTCGACGTCACGGTGGAGATCCCCAAAGGGCAGCGCAACAAATACGAGGTCGACCACGCGTCGGGACGGATCCGGCTCGACCGCACGTTGTTCACCGCCACGCAGTACCCCGCGGACTACGGCTTCATCGAGGACACCCTCGGTCAGGACGGCGACCCGCTGGACGCGCTGGTGCTGCTGAGCGAACCGACGTTTCCGGGCTGCCTGATCGCCTGCCGCGCGATCGGCATGTTCCGGATGACCGACGAGAAGGGCCCGGACGACAAGGTGCTGTGCGTGCACTCGACGGACCCGAGGTGGGACCACCTCAACGACATCGACGACGTCCAGAAGTTCGACCGACTCGAGATCCAGCACTTCTTCGAGGTCTACAAGGAACTCGAACCGGCCAAGTCGGTCGAAGGCGCCACCTGGGCCGGCCGCGAAGATGCCGAGGTCGAGATCCGGGCCTCGTTCGAGCGCGCCAAGCGCCACGGCTTCTGACCGGGCCCAGGGGTCAGAGAATCGGCAGCCGCAGCGCGGGCTCCGGCCGATGCACCCCGCGCGGGGTGTACCCGAGGGCGTCGGACCGGCCCAGGTAGTCAGCGAGCAGCCAGGTCACCGACAGCCACATCTCGGTGCCCTGCAGTCCCGGGGTCGAGCGTGGTCCGGAGCCGACCGGCGCGAAGGCGATGCCCTCCCCGTCGACCCACGACCCGAGCACCCGCTCGAGGATCGCCGCAGCCCACCGTCGACCGTCTGCCCGGGCGGCCCCGGTCTGCTTGCCCGCCAGCCAGAGCGGGTGGATGACATCGAGGATGTTGCAGGCGTTGAACTCCTCGCCGGTGAACCACCGCGGGTCCCGCGCGTGCGCCAACGTCGTCCGCACCGCCGCTTCGGGATGCGGCAGCGCCAGCCCGAACTGGGCGTAGGTGCCGCGGGTGAGGCGATAGAAGCCGTTGACGACCTGCAGCCAACCTGCCCGGGGATCGGGCTGGGCCCACATCCCGTGCGACGGATCGACCCGCGCGGCCAGCCAGCCCATCAGGGTCATCAGCGGTCCTCGACCGCCGTCGGAAAGCCGATCGCCGAAGTCGGTCATGTTGCGAAGGCAGGCGGTCCCGAGGCTGTCGATGGTGTTGCCCGAACTCCATGCGCGATCGCGCCACGGAAGCGCGTCGAGTCGACGTTCGAGATCGTGCGCGGCCAGTGCGTCGACGGCACGGATCGGGTGCGCGAAGCTCGAGCCGAGGAGTGACAATGCGTAACCCACACAAAGGATGTGGTAGGTCGCCGGCCCCGAGAACGCCGACAGTGCGGAGGTGTCGGGGGTGCCGGCGGCGAGACCCTCGTCGGACAGGTCGCCGTCGGGTGTCAATCCGGTGTGCGGGTCCTGCCACGCCCGCAGCCGGGCGATCAGGTCGGCCGGGTCATGCTGATCCGGCGCGCGCCGCTGGAGCAGGTCGCTGATCTCGACGGCGTCGCACCAGGCCCGCACCGTCGACGGTTGGCCCGGCCGGTCGAGGAAACGTTCACCGTCATACGCGCGGGAGAGGACTTCGCCGACCTGGTCGCGGGCACGATTCCCGAACCTGGCCAGGCGATCCTGCATTTCGGTGTGCTTCGTGATCAGTGCGGCGGCGACCTTCGGGTCAGGGTCATCGCGCCGGTCACGGACGACGTAAGCCGGGTTGCCGACCGCAACACCCCATTGCGGAACGTCCTTCGTGACGACGGCACCGGCTCCGATGATGGCGTGCGCACCGATGCCGACGCCGTCCAGGATCGTCACGTTCGAGCCGATCCAGACGTCGTCACCGACGACGATTCCTTTACTGGTATGTGGTTGGGTGAACACCGGCTGGTCCGGGGCGAAACCGTGGTTGAAGGCCAGCAACGAGCTGTAGGCGCCGATCCGAACCGCGGCTCCGAGGGTGATGCGGCCTCGAACGACGGCGAACGGGTTGATCGTCGAGTCGGCACCCGCCTCGAGGTCACCGGTCACGTAGGCGTGGCCGCCGATGTAGACGCGGTCACCCAGAACGAGCCGGGAACAGAAGACACCGGCCGACCTGTCCACGTAGACCTCGTCGCCGAACGCGACCTCACCCGAAGCGGCGAGCTGATCCTGGCGTTCCTTCTGATCGGCCAGCTGCTCGTCGGTGGCCTGGTGCCGGAACTCCCAGGGCAGGAAGGCGAATCGCTGGTCGGAGCGAGGATCGGGTTGCTGGCCGGGCTCGCGATCACTCATGGGAAAACGCTATCCGAGACACCGCCGAGCGGCCCGAACGGTCCCGTCCGGCCGCCGGTCGACGATGCGGCCGGTGCCTTGCTCACCGTCTTTCGCAACGGGACCTCTTTGATGAACAGAACCGAGATCAGGCTGATCAGCGCCATCGCCGCGGCGATGACGAAGATCCGGCCGGTCGCGTCGCCGTAGGCCGACCTGACGATCGTCGCGACCGACGCCGGCAGCGTGTCGAAGTCCAACTCCGATGATCCGCCGGACTGCATCCGAGCAGCGGCGTCGGCACCGGCCGGACCCAGGGCAACGAGCCCGGAGGCGACCAACGTGCTCACCCGACGGGCCAGCACGGCACCGAGCACCGCCACCCCGACGACGCCGCCGAGACTGCGGAAGAACGACACGGCGGCGCTCGCGGCACCGACCTGGGTCACGTCGACGGTGTTCTGCACGGCCAGCACGAGGTTCTGCATCATCATGCCCATACCGAGGCCCATCATCCCCATGTAGATCATCACGTGGGTGATCGGAGTGTGGTGGTCGACGGTTCCCATCAGGACCATCGCGGCGGTCAGCAGCACGCCGCCGATCACGAGGAACCGCTTCCACTTCCCGAACCTGGAGATGATCAGCCCGGCGCCGGTGGAGGCGACGAGGGAACCGAGCGCGAGCGGGAAGGTGAGCAGGCCGGCGTGCGTCGGCGTGTAGCCGCGGGCGGTCTGGAAGTACTGACCCAGGAACACCGCGCTCCCGAACAGCGCCACCCCGACGCCGAGACTGGCGACGATGGCCAGCGTCGTCGTGCGGTTGGCGAGCACCGACAGCGGGAGCATCGGCTCGGATGCAGTCAGCTCGACCCGGACCAGGATCACCGCGAGGACCACGGTGGGGATGACGAACGCCGCGCTCTGCCAGGACAACCACGCGAACGCGGTGCCCGCGAAGGACACCCAGACCAGCGGGAGGCTGCTGGTGATGCTGATCAGGATGGCGCCGGCGTAGTCGATGGTGACCTTGCGCGGGATCGTCACCAGGTGCAGCTTGCGCTGCAGCACGATCAGGGAGATCACCGCGAGCGGGACGCACACGTAGAAGCAGAAGCGCCAGCCCATCCACGACGTGTCCGTGATGATGCCGCCGATGAGGGGGCCCGACACCGTCGCGACGGCCATGGTCGCGCCCATGTAGCCGGAGTACCTGCCGCGGTCGCGCGGCGGGATGATCGAGCCGATGATCGACTGGGCCAGCGCCATCAGCCCGCCCATGCCCAGTCCCTGAAGAACGCGACAGGCCAGCAGCATCGGCACGTTGACCGACAGCCCGGCGATGATCGAGCCGACGACGAAGACGATGATCGCGAGCTGAACGAGCAGCTTCTTGCTGAACAGGTCCGAGAGCTTGCCCCAGATCGGGGTGGTCACGGTGCTGGCGAGCAGCGATGCGGTGACGATCCAGGTGTACTGCGTCTGAGTGCCGTTGAGCTTGCCGATGATCGTTGGTAGGGCGACCGAGACGATGTTGGCCGACAGCAGCGCGGTGAACAGTGCCGCCAGCAGGCCGGTGAGGATCTCGAGGATCTCGCCGTGGCTGAGCTCGTCGCCCGGGCGGTGCTGGCGCCGTTCGGGCTTGGCGGCGGCGTGTCCGCGAGCGTGCCGGCCGGGAGCTGTTGTGGGGCGGGTGGTGCCAGGGTCATGCCATTCCCATCATCGTGCCGGAGTCGCGTCGGGTCCGATCCCGTATCGTCGGGAGACCGCATTCATAGTTGTGCGATACAACTATAGCTAAGATTCCAGCTGGCCACGACCGCAGTCGCCGCGCAGCCGTGGCGGGGGTTTGGCGGGACCTCTCCGCGGGCAGGTAGAGGCGACCGGTCTGATCTCGCCTCGGGTAGTGTCCACGACCAGGCGAGAGGCGGTGACGGATGCGAGTTGCGGTCGTCTCGACCTACCCTCCGCGTGCGTGCGGGATCGGAACCTTCTCGCAGGCCGTACGCACCGCCCTGCTCGACGCCGACGCCTCGACCGCGGCCGACATCGTCTCGATCGTTCGCGAGCACAGGCACGCCGACGCTGCCGAAGTCGTCGCAACGATTCGTCAGGACGTCCGCAGCGACTACTCAGCGGTGGGCCGACTGCTTACCTCCCGTGGTACCGACGTCGTCCTGGTGGAGCATGAGTACGGGATCTTCGGCGGGGTGGATGGCGCCTTTGTGCTGTCCCTCGTCGCGGCGATTCGCCAACCGATCGTCGTCACCCTGCACACCGTGCTGTCCGGGCCGTCGGTGAGCCAGGCCGAGACGCTGCGCGCGCTGTGTCACCGGGCGACGCTGGTGACCGTCTTCACCGAGACCGCACGACGAATGGTCATCGAGGCGCAGCTTGTGCCGCCGGAGCGCGTGCGGGTCATCCCGCACGGTGCGCCGACCGAACTGCTTCCCGTTCTGGGAGAGGCGGCCGACACCGCGGCTGGACACGTGGTCAGTGGACGAGCGACTGCGCTGCAGATGGCCGGGCTTCCGCGCCCTGCCCTGGAGCGAGTCGAGGGTCACACCGTGCTGTCGACCTTCGGGTTGATCTCGGCGGGCAAAGGCATCGAGACGGCGATCGCCGCCCTGCCGGCCATCCTGGAGCGCCATCCCGACGTCTTCTACCTCATCGCGGGCCAGACCCACCCTGAGGTCGTGAAGCGGGAGGGCGAGCAGTACCGGCTCGGCCTGGAGCGGCTGGTCGCCGACCTCGGCATCACCGAGAACGTGCACTTCGTCGACCGGTTCTTCACCGACGACGAGCTCGCCGTGCTGCTGCAGTCGACCGACCTGTACATCACGCCGTACCGCTCGCGCGAGCAGATCGTCTCCGGCGCACTGACCTTCGCCGTCGTGGCCGGCTGTCCTGTTGTGTCGACGCCGTACTACTACGCCGAAGACCTGCTGAGCTCCGGCGCGGGTGTGCTGGTGCCGTTCGACGACCCGGCGGCGCTCGCCGACGGCGTGCTCAGTCTGCTGGATGACCCCGCCGCGCTCGGGACCGCCGCCGCGGAGGCTCGCCGCATCGGCGCCGAGCTGACGTGGCCGGCCGTCGGTGCTCAAACGTTGAAGGTCCTCAGCGAGGCGGTCTCGCTCGGCCCCGTCGTCGTCGAGGACTCCGGCGAAGAGATCGTGCCGGCGGTGTCGGCCCCCGGCATCCGCCCCGACCATCTCCTGACGCTGGTCGACGACGTCGGCATCATTCAGCATGCCGACGGGGTGGTCCCGAATCGCGCGAGCGGCTACTGCGTCGACGACGTGGCCCGGCTGGTGATCGTGGCCCTGGCGCTCGACCGGAGCGACAGCACCTACACGCGGGTGCTGGCTCGTGGGGTCAGCTTCCTGCGGCACGCCTGGAGCTCCGATGCACACGCGATGCACAACTTCATGTCCTACGACCGGCAGTGGCTCGACGATCCCGACGTCGGCGACCACATCGGGCGTGCCGCCTGGGCGCTCGGCGAGGTCGTGGCCGCCCAGCCGCCGAGCCTGGTCGGTAGGCCCAGTCTCCGGTTGCTCGAGGAGATGGGGCCGGTCCTCGAGCGCAGCCTCAGCCCACACTGTGTCGCGTACGCCGTGCTCGGGCTGTCACGCATCGACCCGGAGCTGATGTCCGCGCCGCTGCAGGCGCTTCTGGGCACTTTGGCCGTCCGGCTCCTCGACTGGTACAACGGCGTCGCCAGGCCCGAGTGGATGTGGCTCGAGGACTCGCTCTCCTACGACAACGCCCGGCTGTCGCAGGCACTTGTAGCGGCGGGCCACCGTCTCGGCAACGACGCGATGCTCGAGGCGGGCCTCGCGTCACTGAGTTGGTATGCCGCGCAGTGCGGCATCGATGAGCGCGTGCTGCGGCTGGTCGGCAACGACGGGCGGCGTCGCGGCGAGTGGCAGGAAGGTCACGAGGGTGACGAGCAGCCGCTCGACGCCGCAGCGCTTGTAGAGGCCTACGTCGAGGCGATGATCGCGACGGGCCACACGGCGTACGGCCGCAGGGCGCTGCGCGCGTTCGAGTGGTTCCTGGGGCGCAACCGGCTCGAGATCCCGGTGTACGACTTCGCCACCGGCGGCTGTCACGACGGCGTCGGGCTCGAGACCCTCAACGACAACGAAGGTGCGGAGTCGACCCTGTCGTTCCTGCAGGCGCTGCTCGCGCTGGACGCCGCCGGGCTGCAGGCATCGCAGCCGCAACCCTGACCCTGACCGCCGCGTCGAGCGCGGCCGGGCGCGGTTGGGCGGTTGGCGTGGCGACCGCGCCACTCACGGCCCGTAAGCGGTAGGTCGGCTATCTTGCGGCCATGACCCATGCCGCAAGCCCAGTCGGCAGCGATCTGTTCCGGCGGAGCATCGGCAACCCGATCCTGGCGCCGAACCGCTGGCCGTACCCGATCAACTCTGTGATGAATGCGGCGGCAACCCTCGTCGGCAGCGAGACGGTACTGCTGTGCAGGGTCGAGGACCGCCGCGGTTTCAGCCACCTGACCGTCGCACGATCGTCGGACGGCGTCTCGAACTGGGTTGTCCACGACGAGCCGCTGATGGCGTCGGAGCCCGGGCGACGCGAGGAGCTCTGGGGGCTCGAAGACCCGCGCATCACCCGCGTCGACGAGCTCGACGCCTGGGTGATCGCCTACACGACCTTCGGCCCGGGTGGCCCGGCGATCGCGCTGGCGACGACGCAGGACTTCCGGAGCGTGACCAAGCTCGGCACGGCCCGCGGTCCGGAGGACAAGAACGGCGCGCTGCTGTCGCGGCGGATCAACGGCGAGTTCGTCTTGTTCCACCGCCCGATGATGATGGCCGGTGCCCGCTCAGACGTGTGGCTGTCACGCACGGCCGACCTGCGCAGCTGGAGTCCGCCTGAGCCGGTCTTCGCCGCCAGGGAAGGCAACTGGTGGGACTCGGCTCGCATCGGGATGGGGCCGCCGCCGATGGAGACACCCGAGGGCTGGCTCGTCATCTACCACGGTGTCCGGCAGACCGTGGCGGGCGCCCTGTACCGGGTCGGGCTGGTGCTGCTCGACCTGGAGGAGCCGACCAAGGTCATTCGACGGTCAAGTGAGTGGGTGATGAGCCCGAGCGAGTCGTACGAGCTCACCGGCGACGTGCCGGGCGTCGTGTTCCCCTGCGGAATCGTTCACGACGTCGAGGGTGACGAGCTGCGCATCTACTACGGCGCAGCCGACACGTGCATAGGGATGGCGACCGCGTCATACACCGACGTCCTCACCTACCTGCTGGAGCGATGATTCGGCCACGCCCCGGCCGCGAC
>JAABUT010001465.1_pt1 | contig 26715 bp, 26 predicted proteins | sample 5559281 | NCBI WGS metagenome assembly JAABUT01 (sample SAMN10711880, study PRJNA513359) | rock metagenome | isolation source: Antarctica rocks | place: Antarctica: Victoria Land, Ricker Hills nord | collected 2016-01-04
GTACGCTTATGACCGGTTCAGCCCGAAGTTCACCGTGGACCTCGCGACGCTCACCGGCGCGGTGATCGTGAGCCTCGGGCACGAGTACGCCGGGATGTTCAGCAACGACGACGCGCTGGCGGCGCAATTGACCGCGGCCGGGCAGGCGACCGGGGAGGCAGTGTGGCGGATGCCGCTGGGCGAGGCGTACGACAAGCTGATCCGCTCCGACATCGCCGACATGAAGAACATTGGCGGGCGGCCCGGCGGCGCCATCATCGGCGCGCAATTCATCCAGCGCTTCGTGCGCGGCCCCTGGGCGCATCTCGACATCGCCGGCACCGCCTGGAGCACCAAGGACACCGCGACCGCGCCGAAGGGCGCCACCGCCTATGGCGTCCGCCTGCTCGACCGGCTGGTGGCGGATCATGTGGAGGCGACGCTGCAACGGTGAGGGTCCGCTTCGTCCGGCGGAGCGCGGCGCCGGTGCGCGCCGTGCCGCTGGGCGCGGGCCGCCCGCCGCCCAAGCCGAGGCTGGCCGCCGTCGCGGGCTTCACCGGCCGGCGGGGGCAGGTGTCGGAGGTCGTGACCCGCAAGCGCCGGCTGCTGCTGCTGGGGACGGGTGCTGCGCCGCACGGCTTGCAGGACTGGGAGGCCGCCGGGGCGCTGGCCGTCGCCCGGCTGCCGATGCTGGAGCACATCGCGCTCGACGCGCGCGGGCTGCCGGCCGATGCCGCCGTGGCGCTCGCGGCCGGGGCGTGCCTGCGCGGCTGGCGGTTCGACCGGCTGCGCACCCGGCCCGACCCGGACCGCGCGCGGCTGGCGGGGATCGACGTGTTGACGGACCACCCGGGCGCGGCCATGGCGGCCTGGGGCCCGCTCCACGCCGCCGTGAAGGGCGCGCTGTTTGCCCGCGACCTGGTTGCCGAGCCCGGCAATGTCCTGACCCCTCAGGGTTTTGCCGCCCGCCTCGCCCGGCTGGAGGGTGCGGGGGTTTCTGTGGAGGTGCTGGACGCCGCGCAGCTGCAGCGGGAGGGCCTGCGCGCCCTTCTGGCGGTGGGCGGCGCGTCGGCGCACCCGCCCTGCCTGGCCGTGCTGCGCTGGCGCGGCACCATCGCGGCGCCGCCCGTCGCCTTCGTCGGCAAGGGCATCACCTTCGACACCGGCGGGGTGTCGGTGAAGCCGGCGGCCGGCCTATGGGAGATGCGCGGCGACATGGCCGGCGCCGCGGCCTGCGCGGGCGCGATGCTGGCGTTGGCGCTGCGCCGGTCCCCCGCGCCGGCCGTGGCGGTGCTGGCTTTGGCGGAGAACGTGCTGCGGACCTATGACGGCACCACGGTCGAGGTCGTGGACACCGACGCGGAGGGCCGGCTGGTGCTGGCGGACGAGCTGGCCTGGACCGTCGCCAACCTGCGGCCACAGGCGGTGGTGGACGTGGCGACCCTGACCGGCGCGGTGATCGTGGCGCTGGGCGGCGTGATGGCCGGGCTGTTCGCCGGGGATGGCGTGCTGGACGGCGTGCTGGCGGCGCATGTCGCGGCGGCCGGGGCGGCGGTGGGCGAGCGGGTCTGGCGCCTGCCGGTCGGCGACGCGCTGCCGGACGCGCTGCACTCCGACATCGCGGACGTGCGGCAGTGCAGCCTGGCGCCGCAGGTGCCGGACGCCATGCACGCGGCGGCGTTCCTGCGGCGCTTCGTGGGCGACACGCCCTGGGTCCACCTGGACATCGCGGGCGTCGAGAGCCGGGAGGAGGCGTGCGACCGCCATGCCCTCGGCGCCACCGGGTTCGGCGTGCGCCTGCTGGACCGACTGATGGCGCAGCGGTTCGAGGACCCTGGCCGGTGACTGAGGTGGGATTTTACCACCTGACCCGCACCGGCCCCGACCAGGCGCTGCCGGCGCTGCTGGGCCGCACGCTGGCGGCAGGCGAGCGCGCGGTGGTGCGGGCCAGCAGCGAGGCGCGGGTGGCGGCGCTGGACGAGGCGCTATGGGCCAGCCAGGACCCCGACTGGCTGCCGCACGGCACGGCGCGCACCGGGCACGCGGCGCTGCAGCCGATCTGGCTCACGACGCTGGAGGAGAACCCGAACGGCGCACGGTTTTTGTTTGTGCTGGACGGCCTGGCCTGTCCGGACCTGCTGGCCTGGACCCGGGTGTTCGACCTGTTCGACGGCCAGGACGCCGCCGCGGTCGCCGCCGCGCGTGGCCGGTGGACGGCGGCGAAGGAGTTGGGCGCCACGCTGGCGTACTGGCAGCAGACGGATAGGGGTTGGGCGAAGAAGGGGTGAGGCCGCTAAAACCTTATGGAACAGCGGTCGCATCGGCGATCGCCCTGACCCACCCTGGCGCGGGCAGGCAGGCGGGCCTATGTCCAGCGCTAGATCAGACTGGAGTAACCGCAGTGCGCCTGCGCCCCCTCGCCGCCCTCCTCGCCATGAGCCTCGTCAGCCTCCCGGCGCTCGCCGCCGGCCCGGTCCCGCTGGCGGCCCACCGCGCGCTGTATAACCTCAAGATGGACGCCGCCCGCGGCGACGTGCAGGCCGCCAGCGGCACCATGGCCTATGAGATCACCGACGCCTGCGACGGTTGGGCCACGCGGCAGCGCCTGTCGCTCGACATCACCAACAACGACGGCCAGGACATCGCGCTGGTGTCGGACTACGCGACGTGGGAGAGCAAGGACGGCCTCTCCATGCGCTTCCGCATGCGGCAGACCACGGACACCGCGGTCACCGAGCAGGTCGAGGGCGACGCCACGCTCACCGGGCCCGGCGGCGGCGGCACCATCCGCTACACCGTGCCCGAGGAGCACACGATGGCGATGCCCGCCGGCACCGTGTTCCCCATGGCGCACACCGCCGCCATCATCGCCGCCGCCGAGGCCGGCAAGCACTTCCTCACCCTGCCGATCTTTGACGGCACCGGCAACAAGGGCGCGCAGGACAGCTCGGTCGCCATCACCACCTGGAACCCTAAGCCGACCGGCTCGCCCTACCCGGCGCTGGCCAACCTGCCGAGCGGCCGGGTCCGCATCGCCTTCTTCGACCGCAACAAGGCCGCCAACGACGCCAAGCCAGCCGGCAGCCCGGATTACGAGGTCGGCATGAAATACTGGGCCAACGGCGTCGCCGACGACCTGACGATGGACTTTGCCGACTTCGTCATGCTGGGCAAACTGAGCGAGTTCACCATCCCCGAACCGCATTGCTGATGAAGACGGCCGTCGTCACCGGGGCGACGGGCGGCCTGGGGTACGCGACGGCGGTGGGCCTGGCGCGGACCGGCGCGCGGGTCGTGCTCGCCGGGCGCAACCCCGCGAAGGGCCAGGCGGCGCTCGTCCGCTTGCGGCGCGAGGCGCCCGGCGCCGACGCGGAGTTCGAGCTGCTGGACCTGGCGAGCCTCGCCTCCGTCACCGCCTTTGCCGAACGGACGCTGGCGGCGCATCCGGCGCTCGACATCCTGGTGAACAACGCCGGCGTCATGGCGCCCCCGGCCCGGCAAGTGACGGCGGATGGGTTCGAGCTGCAGTTCGGCACCAACTACCTCGGCCACTTCGCACTGACCGCCCGCCTGCTGCCGGCGCTGCTGCGGGCCGAGGACGGCGCGCGCGCGGTCCAGGTCAGCAGCCTGGCGCATCGCGGCGGCGTCATCGCCTGGGGCGACCTGCAGGGCGAGCGCCGCTACAACCCCTGGAAGTCTTACGGCCAGAGCAAGCTCGCCATGCTGATGTTCGCGCTGGGGCTGGCGCGCCGCGCCGCCGCGCAGGGCTGGCCGTTGGTGAGCGTCGCGGCGCATCCCGGCTGGGCCGTCACCGACATCATCACCAACGGCCCCGGCGCCGGCGCGCCGGGATTGCGGGAGCATGTGATGCAGGCCGGGTTCCGCCTGTTCGGCCAGTCGGCGGCGGACGGCGCCCGCCCGATCGTCTTCGCGGCCACCTCGCCGGACGCGAAGGCTGGCGGCTACTACGGCCCGGCCGGCTTTGGGGAGATCAAGGGCCCGACCGGCCCGTCCCGCATCATGCCCCAAGCGCAGGACGCCGAGGCGGCAAAACGGCTGTGGACGGTGTCGGAGACGCTGACGGGCGTCGCGTTCCCGCCCGGTTAGCCCGGCTCCGGCCGCTACCGCCCGCGCCCGCGCCCGATCACCCCGTCCCCGAACCGGCTGCGGAGCTGATCCATCGCGCGCTGCATCGCGACCCGCCGCGGCGCCTCGGGATCCGCGAGGTCCGGCTGGTCCGCCAGCCGCCCCGGCAGCAGCGGGTGGGCGCCTAGGCCGATCAGCCGGAACGCCGTGCCGTCCGCCTCCCGCTGCAACAGCCCGCGCCCGGCCTGGAACAGCAGGTCCGGCAGCGCCGTCGGCCCCGGCAGCCGCTGGGCGCGGGTGCGGCCGGCGAAGCGCGTGGTTTTCAGCTTCAGCACGACGCCGCCGGCCGCAAAGCCCTTCTCCCGCAGGCGCCGGGCCAGCTTCTCCGCCATGCGCCACAGGTGCGTCTCGAGCGTGCGGGGATCGGCGAGGTCGGCATCGAACGTCGTCTCGGCGCTGATCGACTTGGTGTCCTGTCCGGGATCGACTATCCGCGCGTCTTCCCCGCGGGCGCGCCGGGCCAGCGCCGGGCCGTCCTCCCCCAGCCGGGCCAGCGCCGCGCGGTCGTCGAGCGCCTGCAGGTGCGCCAGATGGGTGATGCCCAGCGCGTGCAGCTTGCGCTCCTGCGCCGGGCCGACGCCAGGCAACAGCCGCACCGGCTCCCCGGCCAGGATCGCGGCGGCGTCCGAGCCCAGCACCGCGAACCCCCGCGGCTTGTCGCGCCCGGCGGCGAGCTTGCTCAGCAGGCGGTTGGGCGCGAGGCCGATGGAGACGGTGACGCCGACCTCCGCCTCGATCCGCCGGGCCAGCCGGGCCAGCACGGCGGCGGGCGGCGCGCCATGCAGCGCCGCCGTGCCCGACAGGTCCAGCACCGCCTCGTCGATCGACAATGGCTGCACCAGCGGCGTGAGATCGGCCATCAGCGCGCGGATCTGCCGGGCGGCGGCGCCGTACTTGGCGAAGTCCGGGCGGATGACCTCGGCGTCGCCGCAGGCCTTCAGCGCCTGGAACATCGGCATGGCGCTGCGCACCCCGTGCATGCGGGCGATGTAGCAGGCGGCGGTGACGACCCCGCGCACGCCGCCGCCGACGATCACCGGGCGCCCCGCCAGCTCCGGCCGGTCCCGCTTCTCGACGCTGGCGTAGAACGCGTCGCAGTCGACGTGGGCAATGTGCAGGCGGAACAGCTCGTTATGCCGGACGATGCGCCGCGACCCGCAGGCGGCGCAGACCGGCCCCGGCGGCCCGGCGCCGCAATCCCGGCAGAGGCTATCCATCGGCGGGCCACAGCCACGCCGCCCCGCGCACGCCGCTGCTGTCGCCATGGCGGTTCCGCACCACGGGGGTCGCCGCCACGTCGCTGAACACGTACTGCGCCATCATCGCCGGCACCCGCTCATAGAGCTGCGCCATGTTGGAAACCCCGCCGCCGAGCACGATCACGTCGGGGTCCAGCACGTTCGTGATGACGGCGAGCCCGCGCGCCAGCCGGTCCGCATGCCGCTCCAGCGCCGCCATTGCTGCCGCGTCGCCGGAGGCCGCCCGCCGCTCCGCCGTCGCCGCGTCCGCCGTGCCGCAGGACCGGGCGAGGCCGGGGCCCGCCAGATACAGCTCCAAACAGCCTACCTGGCCGCACCAGCACGGCGGCAGCGGCCACTCGTCGGCGCGCGGCCAGGGCAGGGGCGTGTGGCCCCATTCGCCGGCGATGTGGTTGCGCCCGGCCAGAATCTGCCCGCCAACCACGATGCCGCCGCCGCAGCCCGTGCCCAGAATCACCCCGAACACGCAATGGTGCCCGGCGCCGGCGCCATCCGCGGCCTCGCTCAGCGCAAAGCAGTTCGCGTCGTTCTCCACCCGAACGGGGCGGGACAGCGCGGCCGCGAGGTCCTGGTCCAGCGCGTGGCCGATCAGCACCTGCGAGTTGGCGTTCTTCACCAGGCCGGTGGCCGGGCTGACAACGCCGGGAATGCCGACGCCGACGCTGGCCGGACCGCCAAGCTCCGCCTCCGCCGCCCGCACCAGCCCAGCGATCCCGGCAATGATGCCGTCATACGCCGTCGGCGTGTCGGTCCGCCGCCGGAGCACAATCTGTCCCATGGGGTCGATCGCGGCGATCTCGATCTTCGTGCCGCCCAGGTCGATGCCGATACGATGTGCCATGGCGGCACGATACCGGCTTCTATCCCGCTTGCTCAAGCGCCGCCCGCTTGCTCAAGCGCCGCCCGCTTGCTCAATCGCGGCCCGCTTGCTCAATCGCGGCCCGCTTGCTCAATCACGGCCAGTACGCGGATAATGCGGCCATGACCGAGACCGTTCTCGACGTGAAGGACATGAAGTGCCCGCTGCCGGTGCTGCGGGCCAACCGTGCGCTGCGCGGCATGGCACCCGGCGACCGGCTGCGCGTGCTCGCCACCGACCGCGCCGCCGTCGCCGACTTCCAGGCGTTCTGCCGCGAGACCGGGCACGCCCTCGTGGCGCAGGCCGAGGACGCCGGCGTGTTCAGCTTCACCATCCGCTGCCGGGCCGATCCGCCAGCCAGCGAGCCGGCATGACCGTCGCGCTGTTCACCCATCTGGCCTGCCTGGGCCACAGCAACGGCCCGTTCCACCCGGAATGCCCGGACCGCCTGCGCGCCGTGCTGCAGGCGCTGGAGCATCCGCACTTCGTGCCCCTGCTGCGCGAATCGGCGCCGGAGGCCACGGCCGCCCTGCTCGAACTGGCGCACCCGGCGGATTACATCCGCGCCATCCTCGCCATCCGGCCCGGGCCCGGCGAGCTCGTGCGACTGGACGGCGACACCAGCATGGGGCCCGGCAGCGCCGAGGCCGCGTCGCGCGCGGCCGGCGGGGCAGCGGCGGCGGTGGATGCGGTGATGGAGGGCTGGGCCCGCGCCGCCTTCGTCGCGACGCGCCCGCCGGGCCACCATGCGGAGCGCCGCCGGGCGATGGGCTTCTGCCTGTTCGGCACCGCGGCCATCGCGGCGCTGCATGCTCGCGCCCGCTGGGGCCTGCAGCGCGTCGCGGTGGTCGATTTCGACGTGCACCACGGCAACGGCACCCAGGACATCCTGGGGCCCGATCCCGGCATGCTGTATGTCAGCAGCCACCAATGGCCGTGCTACCCCGGCACCGGGGCGCCCGAGGAGCGCGGGGTCGCCAACAACGTGCTGAACATGCCCTTGCCGCCCGGCGCCACCGGCCCCGACTTCCGCCGCGTCTGGGAGCGCAACGGCCTGCCGGCATTGGAGGCCTGGGCGCCGGAGCTGCTGATCGTGTCGGCCGGGTTCGACGCGCACCGGATGGACCCGCTGGCCGAGCTGCGGCTGGACACCGAGGATTTCGGCTGGATGACCGATCAGCTGGTTGCGCTGGCCGACAAGCATTGCGCGGGGCGGCTAGTGTCGGTGCTGGAGGGTGGCTACGACCTCAAGGCGCTCGCGGCCTCCGCCGCCTTGCACGTCCGCCGCCTGATGCGGCAATAGGGCTCATGATTTAGGGATTCTAGGATGGCGGATGACGTTGCCGGCCTGTCGTTTGAGGACGCGCTGGCCGAGTTGGAGCGCATCGTGCGCGGGCTGGAGGGCGGCCAGCAGAAGCTGGAGGAGGCGATCACCGCCTACGAACGCGGCGCAGTGCTCCGCCGGCACTGCGAGGCGAAACTGGCGCAGGCCGAGTCCCGCGTGCAGGCGATCGTCGAGCGCGCCGATGGCGGCGTAGCGCTGAAAGCGCTCGACTGATGAAGCTGAAAGCGCTCGACTGATGAGGCTGAAAGCGCTCGACTGATGAACAAGCTCAAGGCGATGGACTGATGGACACACTGGAGGCGGTCGACGTTCCGGCAGCGCTCGCCGAGCACGCGGCCGTGGTCGAGCAGGCGGTCGACACCTTGCTGCCGCTGCCGGACGGGCACGAGCGGCGGCTGGTCGAGGCGATGCGCTATGCGACGCTCGGCGGCGGCAAGCGCATGCGTGGTTTCCTGGTGATGGAGGTGGCCGGGCTGTTTGACGTCGCGCGCGCCTCGGCGGCCCGGGTGGCGGCGTCGGTCGAGATGCTGCATGCCTATTCGCTGGTGCATGACGACCTGCCCTCGATGGACGACGACGACCTGCGCCGTGGCCAGCCCAGCACGCACCGGCAGTTCGACGAGGCGACGGCGATCCTGGCCGGGGACGCGCTGCAGGCCCGCGCCTTCGAGCTGCTGGCCGACGCCGACACCCATTCCGACCCGCTGGCCCGGTGCGAGCTGGTGGCGGCGCTCGGCCTGGCCTCCGGCGCGCGCGGCATGGCGGGCGGCCAGATGATCGACATGGCGACCGAGGGCCAGGCGCTGACCGCGGACGAGGTGACCCGGCTGCAGGCGCTGAAGACCGGGCGGCTCATTCAGTACAGCGCGGAGGCCGGGGCGATCCTCGGCCGGGCGGCGGCACCATTGCGGGCGCAGATCGCCGCGTACGGCCGGGACCTGGGTGCCGCGTTCCAGATCGCCGACGACGTGCTGGACGCGGTCGGCACGACCGAGGGCATCGGCAAGACCGCCGGCAAGGACCAAGCCGCCGGCAAGGCCACCGTCGTGGCGCTGCTGGGCGTCGAGCGCGCCCGGGCGCAGGCGGCGATGCTGGCGGACCAGGCGACCCGGCACCTCGCCGCATTCGACCGCCGCGCCGACCGGCTGCGCGCGCTGGCGGAGTATGTGGTGTCCCGCGGGCACTAGTGGTCCGATCCTAATGCTTGGTTCCCAGGCGTTAGGTGAGTCGGTCCACCAAACAAAGGCTAGTGGTGCAAATCAGACGGATGCTTCCGTCCGATTTGCACCACTAGCGGCGTTTCCGGCCGGCCGCGAACCCCCGCACCGACAATCCAGACCCATACAGGTTGGCGGTGCCCGTGCCCCCGTGAAGCTACCTGTGCGCGGTGCGATAATCTGCACGCCGATTTGATTAGGCTGCGGCGGTTGCTTTTTTCGGATGCCTGGAAGGAACAAACTGGGCTCATTATCGTAAACACTGCCATCCTAAAAACTAGCAGCTTGCGCGCCTAACCGCTTGCCGACGAGGACTAAGCCGATGGGTGCATTGTTTGGCGATAAGAGGCTGGGGCTTGCCGCGGCTACGCGAACCCGCCGCGAGCATCCTCCGGCGCTCGACCTCAATGGTCCAGTGGATACTGCGTTTGAAGCTCGCCCCGCGGATTGGGTCGATCTTCCAATAATCGAGAGCTTGCGGCAGATCGCAGCGCGCTACCCCGACCAGATCGCGGTGCAGGATCGCGATACCGCGCTCAGCTACCGCGAGCTTACGATGGCGGTTGGCCGGTTGAGCGCGGCGATCGGCCGCAGCCCGGCGCGGTGCGGCGCGGTTGGCATCCTCCTGCCAAACTCCGCTTTCCATCCGGTTGCGGCGCTTGCATGCCTTGCGGCCGGCCGCGCCTTCGTTCCCTTCGATCTCCATCATCCGCCAGCCCGGGTCGCGGACCTGATCCAAGGCGCAGGCCTGGACGCGGTCGTTACTGCCACAGACCGCATGGCTGTCGATCAAATCCTGCCGCCGGACCTGTTGCGCATCGACATTGCGGCTTGCCTCGACGGCCCCGTTCCCGATCTGACCGGGGATGGCATGCTCGGGGCAGACAGCCCGGCCGCCATCCTCCACACGTCAGGAAGCACCGGGCGGCCGAAGGCCATCGTGATCAGCCAGGCGAGCCTGCTGCAGCGAGTGCTCCAGCACGTGAACGCCTCGCACATCGGCCCGTCCGACCAGATCTGTCCGCTCAGCAGCCCATGCACGATCTCGGGCACGCGCGAGCAGCTCACGGCGCTGCTGACGGGCGCGACGCTGCATGTCGTCGACCCCCATGGCCTGAGTCTCGATGAGATACGCCGGTTGATCGGCGACCGGCGCGTCAGCATCATCTACGCGGTCCCAGCCCTGCTGCGGACGCTCGTGCAGGTGAATGGGCTGGCGGAGGACTTCGCCAGCCTGCGCGTCGTCCGGCTCGGCGGCGACACGGTGCTCTGGCGTGACATCTCGCTGCTGCGCAAGGCGCTCCCGCCGGGGTGCCGCATCCAGATCGGCTTCAGTTCGACCGAGTCGCCGGGAACGCAGTGGTTCGTGCCGTCGAGCTTTCCGGCTGACGGCGCCGCGGCCCCGCTTGGTTACGAGATGCCGGGCATGCGGATCGAGGTGCTTGACGAGGCCGGTGCGCCGGTGCGCCGGGGCGAGATCGGCGAGCTGGTGATCCGGAGCCGTTTTGTGGCGCTCGGCCTGTGGCAGGACGGGGCGTGCCGGCCCGGCCCGTTCCGTGCCGACCTCGAAGTCCCGGGCGCGCGGGTCAATGCATCGGGCGACCTCGTGTGGCTACGGCAGGATGGGCTGTATGTGTATGCCGGGCGCGGCGACCGGCAGGTCAAGATCAGAGGGCAGCGAGTCGATATCATCGAGCTGGAGGGAGCCCTGCGTGCCGTGGCGGGTGTGCTCGACGCTGCCGTGATTGCCGTGACCGGTCCGAATGAGACGTCCCTCGTGGCGTTTGTCGAGACGCATCCGGATGCCCAGCCTGGGCTGGTGCGGCGCCAGGTCAGCCTGGCCTTGCGCGCATTGCCGGACGTGATGCGGCCGCCGAGGCTGCATGTCGTGGCGGCGATGCCGCGGCTTCCCAGCGCCAAGCCCGACGTCCCCGCATTGAAAGAGCTCGATCGTACGAGCCGCAGGATAAGGTCGTCGTCACGGCGCGCTGCTTTGCCCAACGCGGCGCAGCTTGAGCGGATCGTCGCGCAGGTGTGGCAGAAGGCACTCGGGCAGCGCGCCGGCGCGGATGACCGGACATGGTCGGAGGCAGGGGGCGATTCGTTGCGCCTGCTGGAGTTTGCGCTGCAGGTCGAGCGCCGTATCGGCCGCGACCTGCCGCGTGAGCTGTTTGATGGCGACATGCGCCTGCACGACATCACGGCGGCGATCAACGACGTGCTGCGGACCGGGCCGGCGTCGCGAAGCGGCGACGCCCGTCCGCTGGTGTTTTTCTTTCCCGGGATTGACGACGATGCCGTGGCCGAGGGCCGCTTCCGCCGCTCCCTGCGGGAACGGGTGCATTTCGAGACGATCACGTATCCCGATTGGCAAGCCATGGTCCGCAGCGGCGGCGGGTTGGAACGCCTGGTCGACATCGCCTGTGCGAAGATCCTGGAGTTGCCGCCAGAGGTTCCGCTCCGTTTGGCCGGCTACTCGTTCGGCGGCGTTGTCGCCCTTGCGCTGGCCACGCGCCTTGCTGCGCTGAACCGGCAGGTTGTCTGGCTGGCCGTGTTCGACACCGACCTGGAGCTGTTTACGGGGTCCTCCACTCGGGCGCCTTGGTCGCGTAGAGGCCTGGGCAAGCGCTTCCAGCACATCCGGGAGGCCGGCTGGAGCCGCAAAGTCATCTGGCCCTTGACCAACCTGATGGTGGACTCGAGCGTGCGGTCGCTGCTCAGCCGGCTCACGAACCGTAGGGGGAGGAAGCTTCCGTTCCGCCTGCCACTCCCGCGCAACCTGCCCCGTTCGATCGACGTCCCGATCCGCTGGACACTTCGCCGTGACATGATGGCCGCATGGCTCTACCGGCGCGAGCCGGTCGTGGCAGCCTGTCCCATCGTGCTGTTCCGCACCGACGAGCACCCTGGCACGGCGTCGTCCGACCTCGGCTGGTCTGTGTTCGGGCGGCCGGTCAGCGTGCACCGCGTCGACGGCGACCATGCGACGATGTTTCACCCACCGCACGGAGCAGCACTGGTGGAACGCTTCGCCCGCGTTTGTCTTGAGCCAAGCCGAGAAGGCGCCAATCGGGACGGCGTTCTGGAGGTAGGTAGGGTCTGACGGCGGAGGGCGCCGAGGTTGGCGGTAAGGAAGTCCATGCCGGCGAACTGTGGCAGGGCGGCCGTGCTGATGTCGCTTTTGTCCATATCGTCGCCAGTTGCTGCGCAAGTTGACCCCCGCGACGCGCTTTCTAGGCTCATCGGTCACAGCAAGGCCGAACTGATCCAGCGCTTTGGCCCGCCGTCCGACACGATCACGACGATCGATGGCGAGCGTCTCATCTACGAGACCCTGGACGCTGGCCATGTCGGCGGCATCAGCGGGCAGAATACGCGGGCCGGCGGGTCTGGCGACTTTGGCCTGTTTCCGCGGGCCTATTCCTTCAGGTGCATGACAGAGGTGGTCATAGCGGGCGGCCGCGTGCGGGCGTTCAACCGCAGGGGCAACGGCTGTCGGTGAGAAGGCGTCTCCAGGGGATCGCCGCGGCGATGTGCAGGCTGGCGGCTCAACGGTGTCTTGAGCGCTGCAGCACCCGCAGGTCCTCGAGCCGGCCGGCGTCGATGTGGATCGGCTTTGCCCCCCGGCGCCGGGCCAGCAGCCAGCCGGCGCCGAAGGCAGCCAGCAGCCCAGCCACCACGGCGACGACCCAGGGAACCGGGACGATCGAGCCGATGTCCAGCGAAGCCGGCGGGTTTGCCGCCGCGGGACCCGGCGCCGGAGCCTTCTCCTGCCCGGGCGCCGCGCCGGGCTGCCGCCGTTCGATCTCTGCCGTGAAGCGTGTGAAGAACGCGTCCGACATCTGCTTTGCGGTCGCGTCCACCAACCGGCTGCCCAATTGCGCGAGCTTGCCGCCAACCTGGGCGTGGACTTTGTAGACGAGCCTCGTGCCGCCGTCGGCCTCCTCCAGCCGGACCGTCGCCCCGCCCTTGGCGAACCCGGCGGCGCCGCCCTGTCCCTCGCCTTCGATCCGGTAGCTATTCGGCGGGTCCAGGTCGAGCAGGGACACTTTCCCGGCAAAGCGCGCCGTGATTGGCCCGACCTTCACGGCAGCGACGGCCCGCAGCGCGTCCCCTGCGGCATGCTCGAGCTGCTGGCAGCCGGGGATCGCGACCTGCAGGACCGACGGATCATTCAAGGACTGCCAAACCACGTCGCGTGACGCCGGAATGAGCCGCTCGCCTGACATGTCCATGCCGAACCCTCCTGATTACGACCGCACGCAACGCCACGGTCCTGGACGACTCTTCGTCAGTCCAGCATGCGAGTCAATTCTTCGGCTGGCCTGCTCGGGACGGCCCTGGTGCTGACCTGGCCGCGTGGGCGTAGGCTTCGGTCATCTCGGCCACGCTGGCGTAGAACGCACCGGGCGTCGCCAGCGCGACCAGGCCGTAGCGCTGCAGCTCGGCACTGACGCCCGCGGACACCTCGGCGAACACGAGCCGCGTTTTCCGGGCGTACAGTTGGCCGAGCAGCGCCCGCAAGGTCTCGGCGGCCGAGAAGTCCACGTCGCTCACGCCGGCCATGTCGATGCAGAGCCACGACAAGGCCGGCTGCGCGTCCTGCGCCAGCGCCGAAACCTGTTCGGAAAGCTGCTCCGCGTTGGCGTAGTACATGCTGTGGTTGAAGCGGTACACTACAAGGCCGGGCCGCAGCTCGGCCCGCGTGGAGACGGGCATGGGGCGGAGCCGCCCCTGCGCGTCCCGGGCGACCAGCGCGTTCTTCGGCCGGTAGCCCCGGCGCACATGGTCGAGCAGGGACAATGCCATGGCGGCGAGGATGCCCTGCTCCACGCCCACCAGCACGACCACCGCGGCGGTGATCGACGCGACCCAGAACTCCGACGGCCGCGCGGCCAGGATGCGGCGCATCCCGCGGATGTCGATCAGCTCGATCCCGATCAGGACGACGACCGCGGAGAGCACGGCGTTCGGCATGGCGGCCAGCGGCCCCGTCAGGAACAGCAATACCAGCAGCACGACCGCGCTGGTGGTGAGCTGCGCAAGCTGACTGTGGCCCCCCGCGCTCACGACCATCTGCGTCTTGGTCGGGCTGCCGTTCACGACGAAGGTCCCGGACAGGCCGGCCCCCAGGTTGGCCAGCGTCAGGCCGATCAGGTCACGGTTGGCGCTATAGGCCTCGTTGTGCCGGGCGGCATAGGCGCGGGACGTGGCGGCACTTTGGGCGAGGATGACCACCGACATCGCCAGCGCGCCCGGGAGCAGGCGCTGGCTCAGGCCCCAGCTCCACGCCACGCCGGGCAACCCGAGGTGCGGCAGCCCGCTCGGCACGGCGCCGAGCACGTGGACCCCGTGCGCCGGCAGGTCGAACGCCGAGCTCGCCACGATGGCGCCCACCACGGCGATCAGTGCGCCCGGAATGCGCTGGGAAAGGCGCCGCGCGCCCAGGATGACCGCGAGCACGACCAGGGCGACGAGCAGGTCGGACAGGCTGGCCTGCCCGATCTGCCCGAACGCCGTCGCCAGCTTCCCGATTGTGCCGTGCCCGCCGCCGGGAAGGCCGAGCAGGCCCGGCAGCTCGCCCAAGGCGACCTGGACGCCGACCCCGGTCAGGAAGCCCACGAGTACGGTCCGCGACAGGAAATCCGCCAGGAAGCCCAGCCGCACCACCCGGGCCACCAACAGGAGCGCCGCCGCCATGAGCGCGAGCAGCCCGGCCAGTCCGACCCACTCGGCCGAACCCGGGGCCGCCAACCCGGCCAACGTCCCCGCGAGGATGGCCGCCGTGGCGGAGTCGGCGCCGACCACCAGATGCCGCGACGACCCGAACACGGCGAACAGCACCATCGGGATCAGGATCGTGTACAGCCCGGTGATCACCGGAGTGCCGGAGATCTTGGTGTAGCCCATCACCTCGGGGATCGCGAGCGCGCCCAGGGTAAACCCGGCGACGATGTCGGCCGGGACCTGGGACCCCCGGAGCGGCAGCACGCCTTGCAGCAGCGGCAAGACCCGCGGTTGCGACGCGCTGTGCCCGGTGGCGGGTGGAAGTGTGCCCGAACTCATGGTTCCCCTGGATGGCTTGCTGGTCAGGGCGATGGCCGCCTGCTCCGCCCCTATCGCAACACCTGCCAGGCCTAGTTCAGCACGGATCGGTCACAAAAATGCAATCAAGTGCGCAATCGGCGCCGGCCGTGAACCGTAGCTCGGCATTGGGTCGCGCAAGCGGGGCTTGCGTTTCCCACGAAGCTGGCACCAACCCAAAATATCAACCCCGTTATAGGCCTATCTCTCGCTCGCCTCCCCTTTTTGTGACTGGAAGATGGCTGAAACGGAACCGGTCCTCCGCTAGTTAAGATTGTAACCGCTTTGTCATATTGAGGACCCATGTCGTTGATCGAAGACATGCTTACAGGCTCCATCGGCAAGGTGGTGGCCGTGGGCGCTACGGCTGTCGTGCTACCGCGGGTGTTCCCACAGGTTGCACCTCCGCTCCGCACGGCGCTGAAATCTGGCCTGAAGCTGTTCATCGAATCCGAGTCTGACGCGGAGGGCGGCATCATCGACAAGCTGGTCGATGACACCATGCAAAGCGTGCTGGCGTCGCTGTCGGCTCCCGTGAGCGACGGCGAGCAGGACAAATCTGCCGAGGCGGCCGTCCAGCATTTCCAGGACAGGGCCCACCACCGCGCCCGTCGTTACGGACGGAGCGAGCCGGACCGGCACGCCCGCTATCATCGCCACGTTTCGCGCCTCAAAGCCGCGTTGGCGAAGGCGCAGCGAGGGCGAAGCCCAGAGGACCAACATGCGTTGCAGCAACTGGCAGGCCAGTTCGACGCGGCATAGCGAGGCGTTTCCCAATGATGGGGAAAACTCCTTCCGATACGTCTAAGATAAGGAGATTGGACATGGCTTTACTTGAGGATATCGCAAAGGGCGTGACGCCCACTGGGATTGCTCTGAGCATCGGCACTGTCGTGCTGGCGCCCTACTTGGTCCCCGCAGTTTCGTCCGTGCTTCGCCCGGCCGCCAAGGGCGTGCTCAGCACCGGCATCTCGCTGTATCGCCAGGCCATGGAGCCGGTCAGCCGGGCCATGTCCGGCCTGGTGGCGGAGGTGCAGCTCGAACTCGCCAGCGCCAAGGCGGCTGCCCCGGCCCCGGTGACGGCCACCACCGACGAAACGCCCGCCCCGAAGCCGCACGCGCGGGCCCACAGGGAAACCGCCGCGCAGATGAAGGCGCACCCGGCGGAAGCCTGAGACACGACGTCGATAACGGAGACGACTGATGGCATTTTTTGAAGACATGTTCAAAGGCAACATCGCGACCGCGCTGCTGGTCGGGGTCGGCACCGCGGTCCTGGCGCCGGTCCTGGTGCCCGCAGTGAGCAACCTGCTGCGTCCGGCGGCCAAGGCCGTGATCAAGGGCGGCATCCTGGCCTATGACAAGGGCCGCGAGGCCATGGCGCAGATGAGCGAGGCGACGAGCGACCTCACGGCAGAGGCTCGCGCCGACATCAGCTCGGGCGAAAGCGCGGCCAAGCCGGCTGCGGCTGCATAATACCGCAGCCTACCATACCGTTTGACGGGGGCTGCGGGTCTGGTCCGCAGCCCCCGTCTTTTGTGATACCCCTTCGTTTTTGAGCGGCTAAAGCCACAATGGTCTTCCGTGACGACGATCGTGCCCAGGATGCGAGCGCATCGGGACCGGGTTCTACCTCGGAAAACACCCCGCTCGCCGGCGATGGACCCGGCCCGGTAAGCACGGTGCATGACCGGGTGCCCGGGCGCATACGCCTGCACGTCGCGGGCTTGCGCCAGTCGCCCGAGTTGCAGGATGTCCTGGAGCGCGGCATGGCCGTCCTGCCGGGCGTGTCCGCCGCCAGCGCCAGCGTCGACACCGGCAACCTCTTGGTCCAGTTCGATCCCGCGATACCGCCCGATCAGATCTCCCAGCGTGTCGTGGCGCTGGTGCGGGGGGACGCGCTGCCGCCCGATGAGGACGGGACGCCGGGGGACGCGCCGCGGTGGCATGCGCGCGACGTGGACGACATCGCCGCGGAACTCGGCACCTCGGCGGCCAACGGCCTGATCCCTACGGCTGCCCGCGCGCATCTGGCCGCAACAGGCGCCAACGCGCTGCCCCCGCCCCCGACGCGCTCGGCGCTGGCAATGTTCGCGGGCCAGTTCAAATCCCTCCCGGTCGGGCTGCTTATTGCGGCGGGAGCCATCTCCATCACGACCGGAGGCGCCATCGAGGCTGCCGCCATCCTTGGCGTCGTCGTCCTGAACGGGGTGCTCGGCTACACCATCGAGAGCCGCTCGGAGCGGACCATCAAGGGCCTGGGCGGAACCAGCCATCAGCCGGTATGCGTGATCCGCGATGGAAGCGCCATCGAGGTCGAGCCGGAGACGGTCGTGCCCGGCGACCTGCTGGTGCTCGCCCCCGGCGATGTCGTGCCGGCGGATGCGCGCCTGGTCTCGGCGAGCGACCTGACGATTAGCGAGGCGATGCTGACCGGCGAGAGCCTGCCGGTCGCGAAGCATGCCCGCACCCTGACCCGGCGCATCGTCCCGCTCGGGGACCGCGCCAACATGGTCTATCGCGGCACCGCGGTGACGGGCGGCAGCGGCACGGCGCTCGTCGTCGCCACCGGCGGCCGCACCGAGGTCGGGCGCATCCAGTCCCTGGTGAGCCGCGCCGAGACGCCGCAGACGCCGATCGAGCGACAGCTCGACGACCTGGGCCGGCAGCTGTTTTGGATCTCGCTCGGTGTTTGCGGCGCGGTGATGGGCCTTGGAGCATTGCGCGGCTTCGCCTTGTATCAGCTGTTCCGCTCCAGCATCTCGCTCGCGGTCGCGGCCATCCCCGAGGGGTTGCCGACCGTCGCCACGACCACCTTGGCGCTCGGCATCGAGGACATGCGCAAGCGCCAGGTGCTGGTCCGCCGGCTGGACGCCGTGGAGACGCTCGCTTCGGTGGGGGTGGTCTGCTTCGACAAGACCGGCACGCTCACGCAAAGCCGCATGAGCGTGGTGCAGGTCGCGCTCGCCGGCGGTCCGTTGCATGTTGAGACGGGCGGGGGCACGGGCGGATTGCTGGATGAGGCCGGGCAGCCGGCCGACCTGCTGGCGGTGCCTGGCCTGGAGCGGCTGCTGCGGGTCGCGGTGCTGTGCAGCGAGGTCGGCATCGAGGCCGGACCGGACGGCCCTGTCCTGACCGGCTCGGCCACCGAGACCGCGCTGGTGCAGGTGGCGCTCGACGCCGGATTGGACGCGGCCGAGCTGCGCCGTACCCGCCCGCGCGTCGCGATCCGGCACCGGACCGAGTCGTACCGCTTCATGGCGACCGCGCATACGCTGCCCGGCGGCACCGGAGCGGCGAGGGCCCGGGTGGCGGTGAAGGGCAGCCCGGCCGAGGTGCTGGACCTTTGCGGCACCGAGCTGCGGGACGGCGAGGCCCACGCCCTGACCGACGCGCGCCGGGCCGAGATTCTGCGCGAGAACGGCGCCATGGCGGACGCGGCGCTGCGCGTGCTCGGCTTCGCATCCCGCGACGTGGCGGCGGACGAGGTCGCGGACGACGCCATTCCCGTGCACGACCTGACCTGGCTGGGGCTCGCGGGCCTGGCCGACCCGGTGCGGCCCGGCATCGACGCGCTGATCCGCACGCTGCACGGCGCGGGCATCCACACCGTGATGATGACCGGGGACCAGGTGCCGACGGCGCGGGCCGTGGCACGGCAGCTCGGCCTGGCCGGCGGCGGCGAGGTCGAGGTCGTGGACATCGCCGACTTCGACCGCCTGCCGCCGGACCAGCTCGCCCTGGCGGCGCGGCGCGCCCACGTCTTCGCGCGGGTCAGCCCGGCGCAGAAGCTGCAGATCGTGCGTGCCCTGCAAGCGGGTGGCGAGGTCGTCGCCATGACTGGGGACGGGATCAACGACAGCCCCGCGCTGAAGGCGGCCGACGTGGGCATCGCTATGGGCGGGGCAGGCGCGTCCGAAGCGGCGCGAGAGGTGGCCGATGTCGTGCTGCAGACCGACGACCTGATGGCGCTGGCCGTCGCGGTCGAGCGGGGGCGCACCACCTACACCAACGTCCGCAAGTCGATCCGCTACTTGCTGGCCACCAACCTCAGCGAGATCGTGGTGGTGCTCGGCGCGACGGCGGCTGGGTTCGGCGACCCGCTGACGGCGGTCCAGCTCCTATGGATCAACCTGATCTCCGACATCCTGCCCGGCCTCGGCCTCGCGTTCGAGGCGTCCGAGCCCAACGAGATGCAGCATCCGCCACGGCCGGCCAATGCAGCCATCGTGGGGCGCGGCGACTTCGGGCCGCTTGCGGCGGACGGCAGCATCATCGCAGCCGGGGCGCTGGCCGCCTGCGGCATTGGCGTGCTGCGCCATGGCATGTCGGCCCAGGCGCGGACGATGACGTTCGGCAGCCTGGTGATCGCCCAGCTGCTGCACGCGCTGACCTGCCGCTCGGCCAAGCACGGTCCCTTCACGGGCGGGCAGCCGTTGCAGCCCAACCGCCCGCTGTTTGGCGCGCTGCTGTTCTCGTTCGCGCTGCAGGGCGTGGCGCTGCTGGTGCCCGGCGTGCGCGGCATCCTGGGCGTGGTGCCGCTTGGGCCGCTGGACGCGCTGGTCATGGCCGGCGCGGGCGTGCTGCCCTACATCGTGAACGAGGCGCGCAAGGGAGAGCAGGGCGTCATCGTGATCGAGGGGGCCGCCGAACCCGTCGCCCTGCCGGACGCAGCCTGATGCACCCGGCACGGCGCAGATTTGTTTTGCTTGACGGGCAAGGGGCGTAGACATGACCGTCGCATGCGTCCTTGCCGAGACAGCGGCGCCGAGACAGCGGCGCCGTAACCCAGTTCAGGAGAGCCTCCATGGCGGTTGGATACAAGGCGGGAGTTTTGACGGGCCTCGTCGTCAGCCTCGGCGCGGCGCTGCTCGGTCCGCTATGGCGCCCGGCGGTGTCGCGCTATGGGCGCCCGCTGGCCAAGGGCGCGGTCAAGCAAAGCCTGGCCGCCTACGAGATCGGCCGTGGCCGGATGGCGGAGTTCGGCGAAACGGTGCAGGACCTTGTCGCCGAGGTCCAGGTCGAGCGGGTCACCGAGCGCATGCGGCCCGGCGGCACGGATACGGGTCCGGTAGCGCCGGGCGGCACGGGGCCTGTTTGAACCGATGGACCCAGTGAAGGCCTTCGTCGAGCACGAGCTGCCGGGCCGCCTCCGCCTGCGCATCCCGTCCCGGCGCGGCGACCGGCCGTTCTTCGAGGCGACCGGCAAGCGCGTTGCGGAGCTGCCGGGCGTGCGGTCGGTCCGTGCCAATCCGCTCACCGGCGGGCTGCTGATCGAGCACGGGAGCAGCAGGGACGCGATCGCTGCGTCCGCCCGGGAACATGGCCTGTTCGACCTGTCGGCATTCGGCGCGGTTACGGTCCGGCGCGAGGCCGCCACCGCGCGCGCGCCTTCGGCGGCGTTGCCTGCCCCGCTCTCGCTGGCCGCCGTGGGCCTGGCCGGCGCGGGCCTATACCAGTTGGCCCGGGGCCGGGTGCTGGGCAGCGCGTCCGAGAACCTGTGGAACGCCTACAGCGCCTATGCCGTCCTGCGGAAGCCTTGGGTCGCCGTTGCCCTGGTTGGCTTCGGCGTGGCGCAGGCCGCCGCCGGACAGGGCCTGGGATCGGCGGTGTCGCTGTTCCTTTATGCGATGAACGCGCGCCGCATGGCGCAGGGGCAGACGCCGGAGCCGACCGTATGACCGCGCATCGGCGCATCCTGGAACACCGGCTACTCGCAACGGATGGAGCCCGTACGCCGTGAACACGCTCGGCGATCTCAGTCCCAAGGATGCGGTTGGCATCGTGGCGGCCTCGGTCCGCCGCCTGTTCTCCGTCATCTCGGCGCAGCAGGCGCGGGACCTGGCGTCGCTGGTGCTCGATGACTTGCGGGCGAAGGGCGTGCGGCTGGTGCAGGACACCGGCCCTTCGGCCACGGCTGCGCAGCGGCACAACGGCGATGGGCAGCCGATCGCGGATCGCTACTCCGTGGATTGACTCTGGCGGGGATCACGGTGCGTTACGGCGATCGGGTCACCCTCGATCACATAGGTATTGATCGAAGAGGGCGGCTGGCGGTCGACCAAGTGGCCGGCGTCGTTCACCTGGCCCGCTTCCTGCGTGAGACTGACCGACGGGTCCGCCGCCGTGCGATAGACCGTGACCGCCGCTCCCGGCCTGTGCAACCCGGTCACGTCGAAATCCCCAGTCGTTTCCTCGTCGCGCGGGTTGATGGCGACCACCACCAGCCGTCGCCCGTCCGGCGACAAGGCGGCAAGCGTGTTGTCTCCCTGGCTGGACAGCACGGTGAACCCCGGGCGAATGAACCGGGTGTACTGCGCGATCGCATAGAACTGCCGCAGCAGGCGCGGATGGCCGTCCCTGGCATCGATGACGCCCCAATCCGGCTGCCAGAAGCACCAGACCTCCGCGCCGAGCTCATGCAGCGCACTCTGGATCGAGGCGGACATGGTGAGCGCGCCCGAGATCTCGGTCCGGTCGTTGGACAGGCAGCAGCCGACCTCGCTCGCCCAGAGCGGCTTGCCCAGGGTGGCGACCCGGCGGTGCAGGGCGCCAGGGTCGTGGCCGTTGTACTGGTGCACATTGACTTGGCCGAGCGCCGCCAGCGAAGCGGCGTCCATCTGCGCCAGGTATCCCGTCATGGCATCCAGGTTGTTCGCCTCGGTTCCGGACACCACGACGCCCGATCCCGCCATCGCCCGGCCCAGCGTGGTGAGCACCGCCTCCTGCATGGGAAGGCTGGTGAAGCTGCCCTCCTGGCGACCGCCCGCCACCCACCAAGTGCCGTCCGGCTCGTTTAACGGGCTGACGCTGGCAAAGGCGATCCCCTCCTTGGTGCGGAAATGCTCCACGACCGTGGCGAGATAGACGGCGAAGGCGGGAACGGCATCGGCCCGCAGGTTGTCCTCGCCGCTCCGCTCCGCCCCGGATGCGCAGCCGCTCGCGGTCATCCACCAGGGCGCGGAATTGGAGAAGGCCTCGAACACGGTCGCGCCGCGCGCCTGCGCCTCGTGCAGCATTCGCCGCTGGCTGGCGTCGCGGGACCAGTCATAGGCTTCGTCCGGTGCGGCGAGGAACCCCTCCATACGCGCCCCGGGCTGCACTTCGTGCTGTTGCGGGCGGATGCAGTGGTCCCGGTCGGGATTGTCGCCGCCGCCGATGTTGTAGCGTGCGACGTTTAGGCCCAGGCCGGGTCCGCGCTCCGGATCGCCGAACAGGAGGTCCATGTAGCGGCCCTGCTCCGCCGGGTCCTGGATTTGGGCGATGTCCAGAGGGCTGCCGTAGACGACATTGGCCTCCCAGGCGAGCGCCATGCCCCAGCCGCGCAGCGTTTGCTCCGCGACGGGGGTGATCTTGGCATAGGAGCGGGTTGGCTCGCCTGCCCCAGTCAGGACCAGCACAAGGCCCATGGCCGCCGGGAGCCGCAGGAGACAGCCCATCGTGCGCATCAGCCGACGCGCGCATAGGGCAGGCGGCGGGCCAGCCAGCAGCCGAGCTCGACGCCCGCCACCCCGCCCGGACCCGTACGCCGGAAGGCCAGCGTCCAGTCGCCCGGCGGCGTGTGGTCCAGCGCGCGCGGGCAGGGCAGCACCCAGACATCCGGCCCGACCGGATCGAGCAGCTCCATGCGCCCCTGGCCCAGAAAACCGGAGAAGCCGCCATAAAGCACGCCGCCGGCGTCGGCCACGGTCAGGGTCGCATCCATCTCCTCGCAGCGGTAGCGCCCGGCGACGTCGGTGGCAGGCGCACCGATGCAGGGGTGCAGGCGGGAACTTTGGTTCTCGTGCGGGCGGTCCATCCACAGCCCGCCGTCGCCGGGCCGCAGCCGCGTGCCGCCGCCGCCTGCCGTGCCGCCGCTTGCCGTGTCATCGGCCTGCATGTCGAGCCGTTCGGCCGAATGACCGTAGCGCAGCCGTATCTGTCCGTCCGGTGCGAGGTCGATGCGGGCTGCAAGCCCGGTCTCCGGCTCGGTATAGGCGCCGAGCCAGTCCGGTGCCGGGATGGCGTTAGGAGGCTGCGGCCGCTCCTCGCCCAGCACGGCGGCGAGCAGGTCCACCGCCGCGGCGTGCGCATCCGACAGATGGTTGAACATGACGACGACGGAGACGCGCTCCGAGGGGATATACATGCGGTGGCTGCGCCAGCCACGCAGCGCGCCGCCATGGCTGCTCGCCGGGCGGCCCAGCTCGGTGCGCCGGCTGAGGCCGAAACCGTATTCGGCGCGGGCGCCGTCGGCGAAGCTCACGGGGGCGGAAAGTTGGCTGTAGAGCGCGTCCGGGTCGTCGCGCGTCGCGTCGATATGGCGCTCCCAGGCGATCATGTCGTCGAGGCAGGCGCCCAGGCCGGCATCGCCGGTCCATAGGATGCGGTTCTCGGCGGCGCGGAACCCGCTGGCCTGGGTGCCCTCATAGCCCTCCGTGCCGTCCGGCATGGCGCGGGTGTCGGCGGCCAGCAGCGCGGTTGCCATGCCGGCACGCTCGAAGATGCGGGTGCGCAGCAGCTCGGCGAAGCTGCGGCCGGTGCGCTCCTGCAGGATGTCGGACAGGATGCGGAAGTTCTGGTTCACGTAGGAATAGCGGGTGCCCGGCGTGAACTGCAGCGTCCGGGTGCCGGCGATCACGCGGGCGGCTTCGGTGTCGCCGAAGGATGCCTCGGCCGGCGCGCCGTGCAGCATCGCCACCGCCCAGTAGTCGCGCAGGCCGGACTGGTTGTGGCACAGATGCAGCGCGCCCGGGGCCGCCTGCTCCAGCCGCGGCAGGCGGGCGCGCACGTCGCCGTCCAGCACCGAGGGGTCGGGAAAGGCGTCCAGCACCAGGCCGCAGGTGAACTGTTTGGTGATCGAGCACATGCGGAACAGCGTGCGCGGCGTGAAGGCGATGCGCCGTTCGGTATTGGCCCAGCCCCAGGCGTGGCGGACCAGCACCTCGCCGTCGCGCAGCACGCCGATCGCGCCGCCGGGTCCAGGGTAGGCGCGCGGCAGGGTTTCGAGCAGGCGGTCGAGGCGGGCGGACAGGGAGTTCGTCATGGCAGCCACTTTCGCGCGCCCGGTCGTGGCGCGTAAAGATGCGCCTGGCCGTCGCGCGACGGCGCGCCAGGGTGGAAGGCCGCCGTGTCAGCGCCGGGTGGCGAGGTAATCGGTCCAGGTCATGCCGCCGCCGGCATAGGCGGCGTCCGCGGGGTCGGGGAGGGGCGCAGCCGCGATTTCAGTGCTGTAGCTCCCGCCGGCATAGGCGTTTGCGCCGAAGCTGCCCGCCATGCCGATGCGGGGGCCGATGGCGGCGACGTAGTTCACCGTCTCGTCGGGCAGCATCGTGCTGCCGTTCAGGTAGGCGTCCACCCGGTTCGGTCCGGCATTGTAGGCAGCCAGGAAGGCGGGTGCGCCGAAGCGGGCATGCATCTCCTTCAGGTAGGCGGTCCCGGCCAGGATGTTGTTGTGGGGATCGTAGGGATCGGAACCCAGGGCGTAGCGCTGCCGCAGCAGGTCGTAGGTGCCGGGCATGACCTGCATCAGCCCCATGGCGCCGGCGCTCGACGTGATGGGGGAGCCGTCCGCGCTGGTCTGCCGGCCGCCCGACTCCTGCTGCATGACGCCACGAATCCAGGCTTCCGGAACGCTGAAACGGACGGCGGCTTCATGGACGTAGGGACCCCAGGGATCGCCAGGCAGGCCTGGCGCCGGGTAGTTCTGGCTGGCTTGGGCCTCGAATACCGCAGCCTCCCGCGGCGCATCGAGGTTGTAGCCGTAATCGCCGTTGCCGTCATAGCCGCGCCGGCCGTCCCAGCGGGCCGTCTGATAGGGATGTCCGCCGCACCCCGCCAGCGCCAGGAGGGCTATGCCGACCAACAAGGCGGGGGAACGTGCGAATGCCGGCTGATGCATGGCGGACCCTCTTGCCCGGGCAGACTGCCGCCCGGCAAGACGGACCATAGAGGACCGCCATAGGTCGTGTCCCGATCAAACCGATTCTTCGGGACCAGAATGGATTGTTCAGGGACGCGGAAGCCTTTCGGCGGTCAGCCGATCCAGAACGCCATCGAAGTACTTGTTCAGTGCGCGACGGAACACCGGGTCGTGCTGCTGCGCCAACGCGAACAGGGTCATCGACGAATGGAATTTCAGGTCGTCCGGGCTGCCGAGAATCTGGTGGATCGACCGGCCCTCGACCTTGAGGACCAGCCCGGTGCATTCGGTGAGCCGCGGCCCCAGGACCGGATGCTCCAGGTAGGCTTGGGCCTCGGCCAGGGAGGCGATGGCGTAACGCTGTGCCATGGGGCTGTGCCCCAGGCCGCGCAGTTGCGGAAATACGAACCACATCCAATGGGTGCGTTTGCGGCCGTCCGCCAGTTCGAGGCGAACCTGCGCCAGGACCGGGTCCTGAGCCTGCACGAAGCGGTCGAGGTCGAACGGATCTGGCATTGCCCGTTACCCTACACAGCCGGCGTGGCCGCTGAAAGCAGCACGGGCATTGGTGGCGCCCGACGGTCAGACGCCGGTGGCGAGCTGGCCGAGCTTGATCTGCGTCAGCATCGCCAGCTCGTCATAGACGACCCACTCATCGACGATCTTGCCGTTGATGGAGTGGAAATGCGTCATACCCATCACGAACAGCCGGTGCCCGGTGGGCGCGCCCAACGAGCCGTAGCCGAGGTGATGGCCCTCCATGACCCACCGGACGGCGATCTTCTCGCCGCCCTCCTCGCAGGGCACGGAGCAGATATGCTGCGGCAGGAGCACGCCATCCGGAATCAGGGCGACCAGGCGCATCGTCTGCATCAGCACCGCGGCCACGCCATACAGCTCCCGCATCATCGGGCCGTGCCATTGGACGTTGGGCGCATACACGTCGCGGATCGTGCCGAACATGCGTTTGTTGTAGACGTGGTGCATCCAGCGCAGGCACTCGGCCTCGCTGTCGGTATGGGCGATCGAGACGTCGGCCTCCTGCGGCTGGCCCTGGCCGAAAACGCGGCCGTTCTCGCCGATGCTGGCCATGGCCATCCCGCCCGCGATCTGCTTCTGCGCCGAGGCGAGGGCGAAGGCGTCCCGGTCGATGCCGAGCTGCAGGATGAGCGCCATGTTGTCGCGGACCAGCCACTCGCGGTAGATGCGGTTCTCGAACACCATGCAGTCGGCGATGGTGCGCGCGGCGAAGGTGCGGAACGTCGGCTTGCCGTACATGCCGTACTCGGTATGCCGGCCCGTGCCGGTGACGAGGTGCGAGGTGTAGAACCCGTCCACGTCGTTGCCGCGCCAGATCACCTGGGTCGCCATGCCCCGGCGGTCCGGCAACTCCACGCAGCGCTGCACCGTCTCGCGCACGATGTCCTCGCGGTTGTACACGGTACCGAGGGAGGAGTAGGCCACACAGTTATGCGTGTAGTGCGTGTAGATCAGGCCGACGTCGCGCTCGTCCCAGATGCGGTGCGTGCAGCGCACGATGTAGTCCACGATATCGGTGTAGATCGGGTCGAAGCCGCGCATTCCCTGGCTGCGCGGGCGGCCGGTGGGGGCGAGGTCGGTGTAGTCATGGCGCTCGACCTGCAGCACGTGCTGAGCCTCGGGCTCGTGGGACGGGCGCGCCGGCCGCTTGGCGGGCTCGGCGGGAGGATCGGCGTCGGTCATGTCGGCTCCAGTTTATTCAGATCAGGACCGTGCCGCCCCAGTATCGGCCGGTATTTGCAGGCGGACGGGAACAACTGGCTCATTTCGATCCCTTCTTTGGACAAGGCGATCGGCACGCCGCATAACGGTGTTGCGGATCAAGATTGCATTTGCCACAGTGCCGCAAGGAGGACCCCAATGTCGATGCCATCAGCCATGCCGGC
>JAABUT010000463.1_pt1 | contig 26713 bp, 15 predicted proteins | sample 5559281 | NCBI WGS metagenome assembly JAABUT01 (sample SAMN10711880, study PRJNA513359) | rock metagenome | isolation source: Antarctica rocks | place: Antarctica: Victoria Land, Ricker Hills nord | collected 2016-01-04
TACAACCGGCGGTAATGCTTTGAAGTTTTATGCTTCAGTTCGTTTGGATGTCCGCCGCATGTCGCAGATTAAAGATTCTGATGAAGTATCAGGGAACAGGGTAAAAGTGAAAATCGTAAAAAACAAAGTAGCACCGCCTTTCCGTGTAGCCGAATTTGACATTATGTTTGGTGAAGGGATTTCTAAAGCCGGAGAAATTATTGATTTGGGTGTTGAATATAACATTATCAAAAAATCCGGTTCATGGTTTAGCTACGGCGAAACTCGTTTAGGGCAAGGCCGGGATGCAGTGAAAACCCTGATCCTGGACAACCCTGAAATGATGGAAGAGCTGGAAGGAAAAATCAAAGAAGCAGTTACCGGGGCAGAAGCGGTAGCAGAAGCAAAATAACATTCACTTAAAAATACCCGATAAAAGAAGCAGTTGATTGAACGATCAGCTGCTTTTCTTTTTGGAACTGCTTATTCTTAAACAGCTCAAGATTTTAACCGTCCTGTTATTCCGACTGTAGGAGCGATTTTATTTAAACAAAGGTTATATAGATTTTAGGTTGATAAAAGAAGTATTAAATAACTATGCTTTGAAGAAGATCCATCCTATGAACGGGATGACAAAGCGGAAAAGACGGACAATGCTTCTTTTAGCACTATAAAATCGGTGTTCAAGCAGCTGTAAACCATGAACCATGAACAATCTGCCATGAAATTGAGCTAAAATCATTCCCCGCCAGTCCTGGCATACATGTAAACGATGCCAAGTAGCACAACCAAAATCAAAACAATTAACCCGATAGAACCCTTTTTCTTGTCCTGAAGCATCAGCCAGATTAAAAAACCAACCAAGGGAACTACAAAAATTGCCCAAAAAATCAAAGAAGCAGTACTCATATTTATGATGTTAAAATTGCATCCGGGCCAAAGGTGCGGTTTGCTGGCCAACAAAATCCTGGTTCAAAAATTTATAATAACCGGTTGTGGCAATCATGGCGGCATTGTCGGTACAATATTCAAATGCGGGGATGTAACAATTCCAACCGTTCTCCTCCGCAGTTTGCTGTAATAAATTCCGTAAGCCCGTGTTGGCAGAAACGCCTCCGGCCAAAGCAATTTCTTTTATTTGATATTGAATGGCCGCTTTTTTCAATTTGTTGATCAAAATTGTTGCAATCCTTTTTTCTATCGAAGCACAAAGGTCGGGCAAATTTTCTTTTAAAAAATCAGGGTTTGCTGCAACTTTTTCACGCACAAAATACAGGAATGCTGTTTTTAGCCCGCTGAAACTAAAGTTCAATCCTGCAATTTGCGGCTCGGGAAAATGAAAAGCATCAGGGTTGCCCAATCTTGCATATTTGTCAATCATGGGGCCGCCGGGATAAGGCAAACCTAAAATACGGCTTGTTTTGTCCATCGCTTCCCCTGCGGCATCGTCCAATGTTTGGCCGATGATCTCAAAATCAAAGTAATCTTTTACCAGCACTATTTGTGTATGCCCGCCAGAAACGGTAAGGCAGATAAAAGGAAATTTTGGTTTAGGGCTTTCAATAAAATTAGCCATGATATGCGCCTGCATGTGGTTAACCTCAATTAAAGGAAGGTTACGTGCCAGGGCAAAAGCTTTTGCAAAAGAAACGCCAACCAATAAAGCACCTAAAAGTCCCGGGCCGCGCGTAAAACTAACTGCATCAATATCATTTTTTGTAACTTTAGCCGTTATTATGGCTTGCTGAACTGCAGGGATGATATTTTGCTGATGAACCCGCGAGGCCAACTCCGGGACAACGCCTCCATAAGCAGCATGGATACCCTGGCCGGTAATGATATTACTTACCACAGAGCCATCTATGCAAATTGCGGCAGAGGTTTCATCACAGGAAGATTCTATCCCTAAAATTACAGGCATTTATGTGAAATTATTAAGTTGCAAAGTTATCAAAAAAGCGCTCAAAATCACTTTAATCGTTCTGCTGCTCCTCATCCTGATGCTGGGGCTGCTTGTATATTCTTTTCAATTTAAATCTGTACAAACCTGGGCAGCAAAAAAAGCAACAGCTTACTTATCGAAAGAATTAAATACCAAAGTTGATATTAAAAGCTTGTATTTAAAGCCTTTTTCTTCTATCGTACTGGAAGACCTGTACGTATTGGATAAACAAAATGACACTTTGCTAAGAACGCCTTTACTGGATGTCCAACTAAATGGGTTTTCTGTTTTCAACAGTATTGCCGGCCGCAAAATTGATTTTAAAAGTATCACACTTACCAACGGATCTTTTTATCTTAAAAACTTAAAAAATAAAACTACAAACCTGAAATTTGTCCTGGATTATTTTAATTCTGGCGCTACAACCCCAAAAACAAAAAGCAAACCCTGGACCATCAACTTTGAGCATATTGCACTCAACAATTTTCATTTCAGATACAAAAACTTACTGGTTGATACTGCTGTGAATGGTGTCAATTTTGATAATGTCGATCTTACCCGTTTAAATATCAACGCCAGTAAACTGGATTTAAAAAACCACTTGTTCAAAGCAACCATCCAAAACTTATCATTTAAAGAAAAAAGTGGCTTTGAAGTGCAGAAGTTAGTTTCGGATGTAACAGTTGACAGCAACCAGATCGAACTGCAAAAACTAACTTTAAACACTCCTCATTCCAGGATCAAAAATTATTTCAGGCTTGGATTTAAAAGCTTTAATGATTTTAATGACTTTGGGCACAAAGTAACAATGGGCGCTGATTTTAAAGAAGCACATTTATCCTCAACAGATATTGCTTTTTTTGTAAATGAGTTGCACAAGATTAAATTTGAACTTGGATTAAATGGCGTTATAAAAGGCAAGTTAGATAACCTGAAAGCTAAAAACCTGGCGATACAAGCCGGACAGGCAACTTACATCAAAGGGAACTTTAGCGTGAAAGGCTTGCCAAATTGGGAGCAGACTTTGATGCAATTGAACATTGAACAGGTTACGACCAATAAAAAAGACCTGGACCTGCTTTACAAAGATTTTACCGGTAAAAGAAGCACAGCAATTCCGGCGATTGTAGAGAAATTTGGCAATGTTAGTTTTAGCGGGCAGTTCAGCGGTTTCCAAAATGATTTTGTTGCTTATGGAAGTTTTAAAACGAAGCTGGGCAGGTTTAGTTCTGATGTGAACATGAAAACCAAAGGAGCGGTGCCAACTTACAGTGGCAGCATTAAAACTTATGATTTTAATTTAGGCAGTTTATTAGACGAACCTTCTTTAAACCGTGCAACGGTTTCGGCCAACATTAATGGTGTAGGCTTTGATTTGAAAACACTTGCCGGCAAATTGGATGCAAAAGTTAAATATCTGGACTTTAACAGCTACCGTTACAGTAACCTGGATATAAAAGGCACTTTCCGCAAAAAGTTTTTTGACGGTGCAGTGCTTGTAAATGATCCGAACCTGAAACTCAATTTTAAAGGAAATGTAAATTTAAATGCTGCACTTCCTGTATTCCATTTTAAATCTGACATAAAAGGGGCACAATTAAACAAGCTTCATTTTTTAAAAGACACCATTGCTGTAGATGTCCAATTCAGTTCCAATTTTTCGGGAAACAACATTAACAACATCAATGGCGATTTATTGCTGAAACAGATCAGGCTCGTTAACCCAAACAATCATTATTCAGTAGATTCATTGTACTTTTCGGCAAAAGGCACCGGCAAAGAACGCGAGCTTACTTTAAAATCCCCGCTTGCCGATGGCAGTTTAAAAGGCAATTACGATTTAAACACTTTGCCATCCTACTTTACAATGCTGATAAAAAAATATATCCCTTCGCTTAAAACCAAATTTGTTGCACCAAAACCACAAAACTTTGCATTTAGGCTAAATTTAAAAAACTTAGACCCTGTCACCACACTTTTTATACCTAAACTAAAAATCCCGGAACAGGGGACTTTTGTAGGCAACTTTAATTCCTATAACAACACGGCCACCTTAAACGGATTGATCAAAACCATCCAATATGATAAAATGATATTTCATGATCTGCTGATCGATGAAAGTACCAATGATGATTATATTGGCATGAACATTTCTTTAAGCAAGGTTGATCTAACAGATAGCCTTTCCATAAAAAACATCAACATTACCAATTTTTTGAAACGTGATAGTTTAAACTTCAACATCAAACTTTCTGATAAAAATGCTGTAAACCAATTAGACTTGTATGGGTTGGTTGAATTTGCAAAAGACACAACTGCCAAGCTGAAAATCCTACCGTCGGATATTATTATTGAACAACAAAAATGGCGCATAGCAGAGCAGGTTAGGATCAGGCTATTAGATAACGGACGAACACAAATTGCAGGTTTTGTACTGTCAAACGGAGCACAGAAAATTGGCATAGATGGCTATATTTCCCCAAAACCAGAAGACAAACTGACTGTAGCATTTGAAAAGTTCAACCTTTCATCTTTAGATCAGCTGACAAAATCTGTAGGCATTAAGCTAACGGGCGTTTTGAATGGAAATGCGGTTTTGAATTCGATAACAGGCCAGCCCGGAGTAGAATCAGACCTGCGCGCAGATTCCATCACCATTAATAAAACTTTAATTGGTAACCTTAAGCTTTCTGCACAGTTAGACAATACCAATAACGTAGCATTGGTAAATTTAAGCTTGCTGAACAAAGGTTTAGAAACTTTAAATGTAAATGGTAAATATTATATCAAGAGTGTGGACAATAAGCTTGACTTTCATGTAAAGATGGACCAGACAGAAGCGGTGATCCTTGATCCGCTGGTTAAGGACCTGGTTTCTAATTTGAGCGGTCATCTTTCATCTGCATTGGATATAACGGGTATGCCTGAAAAGCCGCAGATCAACGGTAACCTTAGTTTAAATAATACAGGCTTCACCATAAATTATTTGAAAACACCTTATACTATAAATGATAAAGTAGTGGTTAAAAACAGTGTTATCAACATCAGCAACCTTCAATTAAAAGACAACCGAAACGGTAGCGGCATTGTAAACGGCACAGTTGACCTGAACAATTTATCTACACCAGATATTGAGGCAACTATTGATGCGCGTAACCTGATGGCCTTAAATACTGCTTTTAAAGATAACCGTATGTACTATGGCAATGCTTTTGCCACCGGAAAATTTAGCTTTAAGGGCCCAACCGATAATATGCAGATTGACATCAAGGCCAAAACCGAGGATGGCACCGTTTTTAACATCCCGCTTAACTCATCCAGTACAGCCAGTACTTATGATTTTATTACTTACGTAAGCAGGGATTCTTCGAAAAATATAAAAAAAGGAAGTTCATTTAATGGTATAACACTCAATTTCGATCTTACCATTGATGAAAAGACCCTGGTTAAAATAACCACTGATTATGGCCAGTTGGAAGGCAGCGGAACGGCCAGTAATTTGCAGTTGAACATCAACAGTACGGGCGATTTTGAGATGCGGGGTGATTACCTGATCTCTAACGGAAAGTTTGAATTTACGGCACAAAACTTTATCAGTAAAGTGTTTCAGGTGAACCAGGGGGGAACGATACGCTGGACGGGCGACCCATCCAACGCCGAAATCAATTTAAAAGCACTTTACGAAGTACGGACGGACATAAATGACTTGTATAGAGCAGCAGGATTGATCAATGCGCAGGAAAGCCAGCAAAAATTAGTTCAAGCCGAACTGATCCTGACCAAATCACTTACCCACCCTGAGATTGATTTTAATTTTAATTTTCCGAACGACCCTTCTGTAAAAGATGAACTGGCCACTTACCTAAACGATGCAACGAACAGAAACCAGCAAGCGCTAAGCCTGATCGTAAGGCGTAAATTTGCGACTGGGACCGGGGGCGAAAACCTGACCAGACAAGTTGGAAGCACCGCACAAGATGCCATCAGTGAATTTGCCTTTAACAAGCTGAACAATTTTATTTCCCAATCCAACATTAAAAACCTCGATCTCACCATTCGTTCGTTTAATGATGCAAGTGCTTCGTTAAGGTTGTTTAGGAGCCGCCTGGTTTTAAACGGAAGCTTGTACAACAACCAGGTTGGCAACGTTTTGTTCAACCAAAATACAACAACGCTTTTCAACTCGAACTTCAATAATTTAACCAAAGATTTTGAAGCCCAATATTTAATTTCAAAAGATGGGAAACTGACGGCCAAATATTCTTACCGGGCTTTAAACAGCACGACTTTGAACAGCATTAACGATCAGTTAGGTTTGCAATATATAAATGGTCTGGGCTTGGTTTATCAGCAGGATTTTGATTCTTTTTCGGAATTTTTAAAGAATGTGTTTAAAGGCAAAAGAAAGAACAAGCCAATTAACGGAACCGTAAAAGCAAATTCGGTATTAGAAGAATAAGCGGCTTAAATTTTGCCCGGTCTGTTTTCCGTACTTCTTTTATGCCATAAAAAACAGTGACCGTGCCATAATTTTTTGAAATAAAAACAGACATCAATTTTATAGTGCTAAAAGAAGCATGGGGGGGTTTCCGGAATAAACTTAAACAGGCCTTAAAAAAGGGATACGGTCAAATAAAATCCTTTAAAATGGTATGGCCCATTTTATCCCGTTTTGTTTTGAGGTATGATTCGTTGTGTGGGTTGGATGAAATTTCTATCGGTAGCGTTTCTACAATTTCTAACCCATAACCTGATAAACCTGTTCTCTTTTTGGGATTGTTGGTCAGCAGTTTCATCTTACTAATGTTCAAATCCCTTAAAATCTGGGCACCAACACCGTAATCGCGCTGATCCATTTTAAAACCAAGATGTAAGTTTGCATCAACGGTATCAAAGCCGTTTTCCTGCAAATGATAAGCTTTTAACTTATTTATCAAACCGATGCCACGGCCTTCCTGGTTCATGTAAACAATAACGCCTTTTCCCTCCTGCTGGATAATTTGCATGGCTTTATGTAACTGCGACCCGCAATCGCAACGGCAAGAACCAAAAATATCACCGGTAATACATGAACTATGTACCCTTACCAAAACAGGTTCATCTACAGCCCAGGTTCCTTTTACCAATGCGATATGGTGTTCTCCGGTGCTCTTTTGTGTATAAGCAGTCATTTCAAAATCGCCCCACTCGGTAGGCATTTTTACAGAAATTTCTTTTTCGATCAGGCTTTCTTTATTTATCCGGTGCTTGATCAGGTTTTCGATAGAGATAATCTTCATATCAAATTCCTTTGCCATCACTTCCAGGTCCGGCAGGCGCGCCATCTCACCATTATCTTTCAAAATCTCGCAAATAACACCGGCCGATTCAAAACCAGCCATTACAGCCAAATCGGTTGCTGCTTCTGTATGCCCTGCCCGCCGGAGCACACCGCCTTCTTTTGAAATCAAAGGGAAAATATGGCCCGGGCGGCCCAGGTTTGCCGGCTGTGTTGCCGGATCAATGATCGCTAAAATAGTTTTGGACCGGTCACTGGCAGAAATCCCGGTAGTGTTGCCGTGGCCAACCAAATCAACCGAAACAGTAAAATTAGTTTCGTGCGACGCTGTATTATTGCCCACCATTAAATCCAGGTCAAGATGCTGCGCAATAGAACGAATCACCGGCACACAAATTAACCCACGGCCGTAACGTGCCATAAAATTAATCACCTCTGGTGTGGCGTTGCGTGCAGGGATAAAAAAGTCGCCTTCGTTCTCCCGGTCTTCATCGTCCACGATGATGATCATTTTCCCGGCTTTTAAATCTATAATAGCTTCTTCTATACTGCTGAGCATCTTTTAATGGTTAAAATAGGTGTACCAGATCAATTTTGGTTCGGAGAAAAAATGTTTATAAGTAATTTTCAAACAAAACTAAGTATTAATAAGATTGGAGTAGTCGGCATATTGTAAAATCAGGCTGCTGCTGTTTGGTTTAACATTTTTCAGTACCTGTATTTTATGCCGATAAAAGAAGCATCGGTTTAAAGGATCATCTTTTATAACACTGGTTTTATGTTGATAAAAGAAGTATGCGTTCAAAACATTCTTTATCACGCTGATTTTATGTTGATAAAAGAAGCATCAGTTTAAAGGATCAGCTTTTATCACACTGGTTTTATGTTGATAAAAGAAGTATGCGTTCAATACATTCTTTATCACACTGATTTTATGCCGATAAAAGAAGCATCAGTTTAAAACCTCAGCTGTTTCTTCGACAGCTTTTGATTTTTTTTGCAGTATCCTTAAAAAGAATTTCCTATAAATATCAACATCAAAAATAGCAGAGTCTGTTGCAGCCTTGTAAGTTAAAAATATGCCCAGCGGTGTTAATACCACAATTGCTATCCACATGCCTATTACGGGAGGGACATGGCCGTCTTTGGCAGATTTTTCGCCAATGGTAGAAATAATGTGATAAACCAGGAAAAACACAACCGATACCACAACCGGCAAACCTAAACCGCCTTTACGGATAATGGCGCCCAAAGGTGCACCAATTAAAAACAGCACCAAACAAGCTGCGGATAAAGTAAACTTTCGCTGATACTCCACCAGAATGTGCCTGATGTTGTTCAACGCATCTTTTTGATTGTCAACTTTTGGGCTAACTACATCTTTTAAGGCCTTTGCTTCGCCCAAAGCCACGTTTACGGCATTTAACCTTTCGGCAGGCTTAAAAGCCGATAACAAGTTGTTGTTTATTTTATAACTTGTTGGATGGGGAACATCTTTATGCCGGGTTGAAAAATATTTAAGGTACGGGCTGAAAACCCTGAATTCCATGTTTAGTGCGCTGTCCAAACCATGTTGGGAAATTGCATAAGTTTGGTCTAATTGTTTTAAGTTCATCATCTGATAGGCGCTTTTAAACTCGCTTTCTGATGTCCTTTTAAATTTAAGGTTAGAAAGATCGAACTTTTGCTCTGTTTCTTTGAAACGCATGCGGGTTAAACGTTGCCTCGGATTAAAACCTTTGTCTCCTGTGGTTTCTTCGTAACGGATGCCATTTTTCAGTTTCAGCACCAAAAAAGAATCATCAGGCGTGCGGTACATGCTTCCCTCTTTTGCAAAAACAACAGAATTATTTCCGGTAGAAAGGTTCTTTTCATAGATCATCATCCCGTAAAGCCTTTGCCCGTCCGGGTCTTTTTTATTTACCCTGATCGTATAACCGGGGAAATTACTGCTGAAAACACCTTCGGGCAATAAATTGGTCGATTTTTGCTGCCGGGCATCATACAACAAAGAATAATACTTTAAATTAGCCACAGGAAGCATGTAATCCGAAAATATAAATGCCGTGACACTTAACAGTGCAACAACAATGATCATGGGGTACATGGCACGGCTTAGGGACACGCCGGCTGATTTGATAGCCACCAACTCATAATTTTCGCCGAGGCTGCCAAAAGTCATGATGGATGAAAGTAGAATGGCAAGCGGCAAAGCCATAGCTACGTTTGTGGCCGAAGCGTACATCATCAGTTCCAGGATCACATACCATTCAAACCCTTTTCCAATCAGGTCATCAATATATTTAAACAGGAACAGCATCAGCAAAACAAACATCACAATAAAAAAAGTGACAAAGAATGGCTGTATAAAAGCTTTAAGTATAAGCAGATGTATCTTTTTCACTGATCTTTTCCCTTTTTATGCTCCTTTTTATGCGCCGAGCACACTTATTAAGTAGGTAATCTGGTTGTTCCATATCAAAGTGCGCTCATTGATGTTTTCTTCTGTTGCAAAATCAGTAATGCCTAAGGCCACATCATTTGTCAGTTCGTCCTGGATAATTTCCATTTCAAAATAGCTTTGCGGCTCATCGTCCGTCCATCTAAACCTTACAAACTTATTTTCTTTCATGGCCAGCAATTTGGCATCCTGCGTTTCCTCGTCCCAGGAAAAAGTGTAAACCTGATCTTTTATGATAACATCATCAGCAAACCATTGGGCCAAACCATTAGGCTCACTTAAAAAGCTGTACAATATTCTGGGGGATGACTTAATTTCGTATTCAATTTTAAATTTCTTCTTATCGCTCATATGCTATTATACGAAAGTTTTAAGGTTGAAAATGTAAATTTTAACAATTTTTCTTACTAAAACTAATTTCTGGTATATTTGCACCTCTTTAAAACAAGGCGGGGTAGCTCAGATGGTTAGAGCGTAGGATTCATAACCCTAAGGTCGGCAGTTCGATCCTGCTCCCCGCTACCAAATCGGCAAACGAGGCAAAATCCAGACTTAAATCGGGTATGCCTCGTTTTTTTTGTGAGACATTTTGCTGGAAATGAGCGATATAAGAAAAGAGAAAATTTATCCTAGTGTTGTGTTAATTATGAATTGACGGGTACAGCTTTTTTAATTTTATTCTGGCTTCTACATTGGTAAACTGCCAATCAATTTTACTGTTTTTATTATTCCGGTGATTTTGCCATGCTTCAACGTTTTTCTTTATTTTGTCCATTGTAGGAATATGCCTATTAAGGCATTGCCCATTTAGCACATGTAATTCTATTTCCGCCATGTTAAGCCAACTGCCGTGTTTGGGGGTATAAACGAATTCAAATCTATCCCATAGCCGTTTAGCTTCCTGTGGCTCGAATGCTTCGTACAATGCAGATGCTGCGTGTGTTTTAAAATTATCCATAACCAAGGTTATTTTATCAGCAGCCGGATACATTTCATCAGTAATTCTTTTAATGGATTTTGCCCAGTCTTTTTTGGTTTTGAATTCTGTTACCTCTACCATTCTCTTGCCTTTCAATGGTTCATTGGCCATGAAGATATTTACAACCCCATGCCTTATATATTCGTAGTCTACACGGGCTTCCTGGCCGGGTTTTATAGGCACTGCTGTCCTTCCTTCTTCTATTAGCTGCTTGGGCGATTCATCCAAGCAAACCACCGGAAAGTCTTCTTTATAGGGCTTTTTATACGTATCCAATACGCGTTCCATGTTCGCTACAAATTCACTACTCTGGGTAGGCGCTATCACCCATTCTTTAACTTTCCAGGGCTTAAGTTCGTTTTTTTTAAAACCTCACCCACCGTTACATGCGATATATAACCTACATATTGCAATTCCACCATTTTATCCGCCAGTAAACGTAATGACCATTTGGCAAAACCTTCAGGGGGTTCACTGCAACAAAGAGATACTAATTTCTTTCGCCTCCAGATCGCCGTCTACCTTTATATCATACTGGCGAATGGTTGGTCGTCTTTCCAATGTATTTTCAAAACCTTCTTCGATGAATTTTTTCTTTATCCTATCTATGGTTCGCATTCCTACTTTGAGTACCTGGCTAATTTGCCTATTGGTTGCTTTTTCGGAGAAATCGCCCTCATCACAATTCAATAAAATATATGCTGTACGAAACGTTTGAGATGTATGAGAGCCTTTATTTATAATATCATGTAGCTCGCCTACTTCTGACTGGGTAAGTTTAACCGTATAACGTACCATAAGTTTTTAACAAAGATACTAAATTGATGCGTCATAATACTATTAACTTAACACTAGATATCCTTTCACACTCATGCCATCAAAGTGCTTCGAGGCCTGGTTATAGTTATCATAAGTTATTTCCTCAGGCAATGAACCGATATCGGCATTGATCCTTGAAGCATAAGGCAGAAAAGCCCTGATTACCTCGTTTTGCGAATAAAACCTTCCGTCTATATAAAAGCTGTCCCTTGCATACTTTGTTTCTGCCTCAGTTCTGGTATTCAGTAAAGAAAGCCTAAACTCACTGCATAACTGAAGCATGTCTGTGTGGTCTGAATCAATAAATTCTCCTCCAAGCTCCGTATAAAGGTCAGTTGCCAGCAAATTGCTTTCGGAAAAAATCCTACTCCCGATCCGTTTTGAACCCTCATAAACAGCAGAAGTATATCCGGCCTCTTTTTAGCTGGTAGGCACAATTTAACCCTGCCATGCCTGCGCCGATAATTACGATTTTGGGTTGATTTTTCTTTGAACCAGTAATGAATTCCGGGTCCTTGACAACAGGGGCAAGGTCTGCTATTTTTTCACATGCGCTTAAAAGCCCTGCAGTACTGATTACAATTCCTGTTTTAACTATACCCTCAATAAACTTCTTCGTTGTACTTTACTTTGTACAAATTCTTCAATCAGGTCTTCAGCCTGGACACTGCCAGCTTTTTGAGCTTCTCGGGCAATAAAAAAAGCTTTGCGTAAGGCGTTTATTAAAGGCGAACGATGTTGTTTTCTAAAATTAGGCATGGTTAAGTATATAACCGGCTATACCGCTTTTCAAGGAAACAAGGTTGCTTATTGGGGGAAAAAACTACTTAACTGAAAAGTTTAAGCCGGATAGTGACAGCAAAAGAATAGTTGGTTGCTGTAATAGGCTGAACGCAGAAACTAATACCCTAGTTAATAGATGGGTTTATCTTACATAAATTGTAATTCGTTTTTTAATAAATCTATTTAAAGACGAATTACTGTAAAAAGAATTGGCATGACTATCTTTCTTTTTGGTAGCCAAATCACAATTACTGTTTAATTTTGAAGATTACATATAACTTTATACCTTTAATCAACCAATATAACCACTTTTTGTAAGGTGAGTAACGAATTTATCCATAGCAGCTACATCCGACAATTAATGGCTGGGGATGAGCCTGCCTTTGCCGCTGTTTATGAACGGTATGGGGAGAAAATTTATCGCCTTGCCTTTAGGTTTTTAAAAGATCAGGCACAGAGTGAAGAAATTGTACAGGAAACGTTTATAAAACTTTGGTTAACGAGAAGCCAACTGGACCCGCAAGGCAATTTATGGTTATACCTGTTTGTAATTGCTAAACGCCTGTCTATAAATGCCCTTCGCCAACGTGATCAAACCGCTAATGCCTTTGAGCAGCTTGCCATCCGGATGGCAGAAATCCATAATGTAACCGAAGAGCAGGTTATAGCGCACGACCTGGAACAATTTACAGAGAAGATACTGCAAAAATTACCTAAGCAACAGCAGCAGATCTTTAAAATGAGCCGTAGAGATGGCCTAACCCACAAGGAGATTGCAGAACGGCTGCATATTTCGCCCAATACCGTAAAAAACCATATGGTAGAAGCATTAAAAACTTTAAAATCTTATTTAAAATATGCCGATTTTATTTGTCTGATTCTTTTATACTTCTTTAGACCCTGTTTAAATTTTTTTTAATAAGGTTTCTATGCTTCTTTTATCACCTAAAAAATGGTAAGTATTTAGTTTTTGATCTATAAAAATTGATGCCAACACCAATTTTTATAGGATAAAAGAAGCATTGCATTTTTTCTGATATTAATTTAAGAGCCTGTTTAAATTTTGTTCAAATATTTTTGATGCTTCTTTTATCACCTAAAAATCATTGGTTCACTGTGCTTTTTGTATCGATATAACATTTAAACACCAAATTTACAGGCATAAAAGAAGCATTATAAATTCTTATGCTATTAATTTAAACAAGCCCTCAAATAAAAATATTTTACTTTTCGCTAGTCCTATCAGCTTAGCCTGGTGTTCTGTATATATCTCCCCACCACGGGGCCAATATAAACCAATAGGACATGAACGAGGCAAAGCTGAAACGCTTGTTGCACGATTATTTTAATAATACCATCAATCATGCAGATTGCATGGAGTTGTTGGAATATTTAAAAAATGCAGATGCCGGCAAGATAGAAGCGTATATTTCAGAAGACCTGTTAAAGTTGGATGAGGGGCCTGAGCTGGTGCCGTCGCAGGCCCGGGATATATGGAAGCAAATTACTTCGGATGCCCGCTATACCAACATTGCCGTTCATGTAACAGATAATCTATCTCCTACTATTAAATTATACCGCAGAACCTGGTTTCGAGTGGCTGCAACCTTGTTGGTTTTTCTTGCTGTTGGGTTAATCTTTTTCAACCGGCAGTTTAGTCGGCCTTTTGTCGGCAATCGCTATGTAAAGCATGAAAACACTACCGTTATCTTGCCCGGCAGTACTAAGGCAACGCTAACCACAGCTAACGGAGAAGTACTTGTATTGGAACAGGCCGCAAATGGGTTGATTGCTAAGAGTGGCAACATTAAAGTGCTCAAAACACACAATGGACAAATTATATACAATTTAAAGGATCAGAAGCAGCTTTCTTCAGTACAGCAGGTTAGCTATAATACCTTAACCACACCCAGAGGGGGCGAATACCAAGTGGTACTGGCTGACGGAACCAAAATCTGGCTTAATGCTGCTTCTTCCATTACTTATCCCACCGCTTTCAACAATAAAGAAAGGCGGGTGAAATTGAGCGGGGAAGCTTACTTTGAAGTTACCAAAGATGCTCACAAGCCTTTTTACGTAAATACTGAAAACGGGCAAATCAGAGTTTTAGGTACCCATTTTAATATTTCGGCTTATCCAGATGACGAAATAACTTCGACTACTTTGTTGGAAGGTGCTGTTTTGGTGACTAAAAACCAATCATCTTCTTTGCTTAAACCGGGTCAGCAGGCTAATATCAGTTATCAATCAGATTACATTAAAGTAACTGAAGCAAAAATCGATGAAGTGATGGCTTGGAAAAACGGCTATTTCATTTTTGATGAAGACAATATTGCCAGTATCATGAAAAAAGTTGCACGCTGGTACGATGTTGATGTTCAATATTCAGGTCCAGTAGATTATCAGAAGTTCGGAGGGACTTTTCATCGGTCAAAAAGCATTACCGAGCTGTTGCAGTACCTCGAAAAAATTGGAAATATTCACTTTTTAATTACAGGAAGGAGGATAACCGTAACCAGATAAATACTATTCACCAACGGTTATCCGGAAAAAAAACCAGAGGTGTTTGCAGCACCCCTGGCCGATGAGCCGGAGGCCCAGTTGGGCAACCGTAATTTATTGCAGCTATACAACCAATTATCAATTAACCTAACATTCAAATGTATAAAAATTTTACTGCTTTTATTAAGGGCAAGCAACCCTGCTGCCTTTATAAACCGTTGCTTATCATGAAGCTAATTATGGTCCTGCTTACAGTTACTGCCCTGCAAGTGGCTGCAGCAACCTATGCCCAGGAAGTTACATTCAGTTTTAAACAGGCCAAACTGAAAGAAGTCTTTGGTAAAATTCAGGCACAAACCAATTATGATATTCTGTACAAAGCTGAAGATTTAAAACTGGCCAAACTGGTAACCGTTAATCTGACAAAGATGCCTTTGAGGCAAGCACTGGATATTTGTTTAAGCAAACAGCCACTTACCTACTCTATAGAAAACACCACCATTTTAATTACTCGCAAGCCTGCATTGGCTGAGGGTGAAATAGCAGCAGCTACCCCCATCAGAGGCCGGGTAACGGATACGGTAGGGCAGCCGCTGCCAGGTGTAACCATACTGGAGAAAAATACACGTAACGCGGCAGTTACTGATGCAAACGGTAACTTCTCTATAACAGTGGCCGATGAAAACGCAGTAATTCAACTGAGCTTTATCGGGTTTATAACACAGGAAATCCCGGTAGCCGGCAAAACCTCCTTTGAGATTAAGCTACGGGAAAGCAAAACGGCTTTGAACGAGGTAGTGGTGGTGGGTTATGGTACCCAAACCCGCCTCTCTTTAACTGGCGCGGTTGACCAGGTAACCTCAAAGGACATTGAAAATAAACCTGTTTTAAACCCGCTGCAGGCATTGCAGGGCGAGTCACCGAATTTGATCATCCAGCAAACTAACTTTGAACCCGGCAGTGGTGTAAATATTAACATTCGGGGGATAAGTACCACGGGCGACAATTCACCCCTAATTGTTATTGATGGTATTATCGGCGGCAATATTCAAACACTAAACCCTAATGATATTGCCAGTGTATCTGTGTTAAAGGATGCCGGTGCAGCCGCAATTTACGGTTCAAGGGCTGCCAACGGCGTTATTTTAGTAACCACTAAAGGCGGTAAATTAAACCAGAAACCTACGATCACTTTTAACAGCAGCTATGGCATACAACATGCTGATGTATTACTGAAAAAAGTAAACTCTTGGGACAATGCCTATTATAAAAATGAATCATTAGTGAACTCCGGCTTGCCGCCGGCTTATACACCTGATCAACTTGCCCAACTGCAGGCGCAGGGCAACGGCACTTGGGATGTGAACCACGTTTTACATAATGCACCGCTTTTATCTGAAAACGTTGCCATTACCGGTGGCGGCCCAACCAGTTCCTATTTTATTTCAGGCGGTTATCAGAACCAGCTAAGCAACATCATAGGCAATGGCGGTTCAGGTTCTAATTATGGTTATGATAAATATAACCTGCGTATGAACCAAACTACCAATATTGGAAAGTTGCGGGTAAACATGATCCTAAGCTATGACCGGAATGAAAGTAAATATAATACCGCAGGCGACAATAATATTTTCGCTGATGCCAACCGGGTGCCTTACAATTATAGTTGGCAGGATAATCAGGGAAGATACCTCACCAATCAGGTAGCTTCTGAATTTAATGTGCTAAATACCGTTCAAAACGGCGGCTACAACTTAAGCACCGGCGATGAGTTTTTTGGTTCGCTAAACGCTCAGTTTAATGTTACCAATGACATCAAGCTGACCGGTATTATGGGCGCAACAATTACTGACGCGGGTACATTTATCAGAAGGATACAGGTTTATGATTATCCTTCCGGCACCTCAAACACAGACAGGGCAGTTTTTAATAATAATGTAAACAACCTGTTTTTAACACCGCAATTTTTAGCTGAGTACAACAAGCAGATACAGGACCATAAATTCAGGGTGCTTTTGGGTGTATCCAATGAGTCTTATACTTCAAAAACCAGTCAGATACAACAACTTTATACCGATCCTCAGCTTGGCACTCCTACCGCTGGCAACATTGACCCGGCTAACTCCTATAATACCATTAGCAATACACTCGAAACCAGTTTAGATTCGTTTTTTGGCCGTGTTAATTACTCTTTTAAAGACCGTTATTTCTTAGAAGGTAATTTTAGGGAAGATTGGTCATCCAAATTTGCAGCAGGCCACAGAGCGGCCTTTTTTCCGTCGATAGCGGGTTCATGGTTGATTTCAGAAGAATCATTTATGAAATCGACAGCCAACGTAATTAATACCTTAAAGTTTCGGGCATCTTATGGTACGTTGGGCAATCAAAATGTAAACGCTTACCAATATCAAACCCGTTATTCGTCCTATAATAATGCTTATGCGTTTAATGGTGTTGCAGTTAACGGGGCTGGTTATGCTTTAGGAAACCCGAATTTAACTTGGGAAAAAGCCACTACTTTAAATTTAGGTTTAGATGCCGGCTTTTTCAACAACAAACTGGTTGCATCTGTTGATTATTTTGATAAAACCACCAGCAATATTTTGGCCAACCGCACTGATATTCCTGCACTTTTTGGTGCCGGATTACCAAATTATAATATCTCTAAGGTAGGTAATAAAGGCTGGGAGGCTATCGTAACTTATAACCTAAGAAGTAATTCGTCAGTTACCCAAAGTTTCAGCTTAAATGTGGCCAACAGCAGTAATAAACTTCTGGCTTTAAGCTATGGGTCTGATCAACAGATCCAGGGTTTAGGCGAATACTCATTGCTGCGGCAGGTGGGCCAGCCTATTACACAGTATTATGGCTATAAAACTGCTGGTATATTCCAAACTGCAGCTGAAGTTCAAAGCTCTGCTAAACCAGCCGGCCTTAACCTGGCGCCCGGGGATTTGAAATATGTGGATCAGAACAAAGACGGTGTGATCGATCAGAAGGATATGGTGCCGTTAGGTAATCCTTTTCCGCAATATACCTTTGGTTTCACCTACCGCTTAGCGGTTAAAGGGTTTGACCTGTCTGTATTTGTACAGGGAGTAGGTAAACGTACTGAATTTATCAGGGGAGAACTGGTAGAACCTTTCCATTATAACTATGGCAACACTTTGTTTGAAAATCAAACAAATTTCTGGTCACCTTCCAATCCGGGGGCTAAATATCCGCGCTTGGCGGTAATTGGTTCTGATTCCAACACCAACAACTGGCGTGACGGATCAGATATTTATAAGTTTGACGGCGCTTATGCAAGGCTAAAAAACGTAAATATTGGTTATACCCTGCCTGCTGCTTTAACCAAACGGGCCGGTATCCAAAAGCTGAGAATATCTTTAAGCGGCCAAAACCTATATACTTTAACTAAATTGAGATTTATAGATCCGGAAAATTCTGAATTTAATAATAATGTAAGCTTTACCAATTCCAATAGTGGCCGCAGCTATCCGCTGCCTATATTTTATGGCGCAGGTATAGATGTAACTTTTTAGAACCTGTTTTAATTTATCTTAAGAAAACAACAATGCTTCTTTTAGCACATAAAAATTGGTGTTCGCAGCCTCATCCAAATCCTCTCCTCAGGAGAGGCTGGCATCGCGGAGAACATAAAAAGCGTTAAGTTTTTTATAGGATAAAAGAAGCATACTAAATTATTTTGAACAAAGTTTAAATCCGGCCTTAATTATTAAAAATATCAAAATGAAATATTTTAAAAAACTACTTTTTTTAACACTGGCAGCTACTGTTGCCAGCAGTTGTAAAAAGCTCGATCTGGCACCTACCAACACGTTTACAGAATTGAACTTTTATACAACCAGCCTCAACGTTAGCAACGCACTGAACAACAATTACAGCGGCATGTATAACTCGGGCATGTTTTTTTATAATGATGCCATGTCTGATAATGCTTATGCGCCCGGAGGCGGTGCAACAGGAAATGTGACTGCTGTTGCTTCCGGGTCATATAATTCGCAATTGGATAAATTTTTGAATGACTGGCGTTTTCATTACTCAGGCATCAATTCATGCAACCTGTTTTTGGGCAATGTTGATAAAAATAAAACATTAGATGCAGCCACTATCGCACGGATGAAAGCCGAGGTACGCTTTATCAGGGCATTTCATTACTTCTACCTGATGACGCATTGGGGAGATGTGCCACTAATTACTACTGTAATTACTGCCGATGAGGCTAAAACACAACCTCGCGTCAGTAAAGCAACCGTGCTAAATTTTATCACCACTGAACTGGAAGCCTGTGCTGCTGCACTGCCTTCAAAAGATCAGTATTCATCAGCTGATAACGGACGTGTTACCAATGGTGCTGCTTTAGCACTGGAAGCCCGCGTGCTATTATATCAGGGGAACCGGATGGCCGATGTTGTAACTATTTGCGAAAAGCTGATGAACAACCCGGGCACTTATGGTAATTACGCACTGGTTAGCGATTATAACAGCTTGTTTAGCAACACCGCCGTAAATAAAAATAATACAGAAACTGTACTGGCACTGCAATATCAGGAAGGCACCACAGGCAGGACTTGGGGAGATTATTACGATTTTGCCCCAATATCGGCAGGTGCCCGTGATAACGGTATGGCACCAACGCAGGAGCTGGTAAATGATTACCTTATGCTAAACGGTAAACCTATCACTGATCCTACCTCCGGCTACAATGAAAGTAACCCTTATATAAACCGTGATCCGCGGCTTACGGTTACTATTGTATATGATCAGTATAAGTTTCTGAACCCCGACGGCTCTACCCAAACCATTTACATTAAACCAGGGACCGACCCTAATTCTAACCGTCCGAACGAGTACAGGCCGGCTGTTCAATCCATTTCTTCTACAGGGTATTACTGGCACAAATATTTCGACCCAAACCATTTGCCTAATTTAGTTTCAGGCTTAAACCTGCACCTGATCCGCTGGGCAGAAGTATTGCTGGATTATGCAGAGGCAGAAAACAGCCTGGGGCAGATGAATGCTGTCGTATGGAACAAAACGATTATGCTGCTGCGCCAGCGTGCAGGCTTTACCGATGCAAATGCGCTGAACTATCCCGGCAATGCAGATATGACTAACCTCATCAGGAGAGAGCGCAGGGTGGAGCTTGCTATGGAAGGTATCCGTACAGAAGATATCAATCGTTGGAAACTTTCTGAAATTGTACTGAACAGTTATGCACATGGTGCCAAATTTAGTGGCGACCTGACAGTAGATAACGGTTATATCAGGGCGCAATCGCGCCATTTTGATCCTGCTAAGAATTATCTGTGGCCTATCCCGTATAATGATCTGCAGAAAGACGCTAACCTCACCCAAAATCCGGGCTATTAATTTACTGAATAACAATTTTTGAAATAAAATGAGAAAAATATTCACCATAAGTATGATGCTCCTGTTTGGGGTGATTGCTTTTACTTCCTGTAAAAAGGATGTCCACGCGCTCGATACCAATGTTGCAGCGGTAAGTACACTTAATTTACCCGCCGAGCAGGCCAGTTTTAGTTTGGATCCTAAATCAAGTTCGGGTATTGTGTTTCAATGGGCTGCCAGTTCAACCCAGGATTTGGTATTGTACGAAATAGCTTTTGATAAACCTACCGGTGATTTTAGCAACCCGGTGTACAAAGTGCTTTCCGATGGTTCGGGTGTACAAACACAAGCTACCATTTCGCAGAAATTAATGAATACGATAGCCTCTATGGCCGGGATTGCCTCTTCCAGCAGCGGGACACTAAAATGGACAGTCATTGTTTCTAAAGTAGCCAATAAACAAGTTAGCACAACCAGCCGCATTATCCAGCTAAACAGGCCTGCCGGTTTTGCTGTGCTACCAGCATCTTTGTATATTACCGGAACGGCTACAGAGGCCGGTGCCGATATTACCAAAGCAATCGCCATGAAAAAAGTAACTGACGGCGTTTTTGAGCTTTACACCTCATTGCAACCGGGCACTTATACATTGGCAGATAAAAACAGCGGAACACCTACCGTTTATTCCGTACAAAACGGTACTTCTATTCAGTTGAACGGCAGTACCACAGTAACCAGTAGTAAAGCTGTTTACCGGATTTCTATTGATCTGACTACTGCTTCCGCAGTATTCACCCAAATCGTTTCTGTAGGTTTTTGGTCTGCGCCCCCGGGTAAGGTTTCGTTTACGCTGCCTTATGTTGGAAACAGCCAATGGGAAACAACTACGACTGTCGTTATCCCACAGCAATCTTATGGTTTGGATAGCCGCTACAAATATCAGTTTACGGTAGCAGATGCCTCCGGGAAGCAATCATTAGAATGGTATGGAAGCAAAAATTCAGATAATCCTGATCCAAACAGCACTACGCTTCCTTCTTATTTTTATGTGTATCCTGTAGATAATTCACAATTCAATTATTGCTTTAAGCTGCTTCCGGCTACCAACAATAAAAATTGCAGTATCAATGTAAATTTTAGTCCGGCCATATCAAATTACAATAATACCATTACCATAAAATAGTTAGTAAATGGGTTACTGCTGCAAGTAGTAACCCATTTAATTTAATTCGATCTTAGGGCCTGTTTAAATTTGTTTTAACCTGTTTTTCATGCTTCTTTTATCCCATTAAAACTTTCAAACTTCTAATGCTTTTTTTAAATAGATCGTGCACAGCACTGATTTCTATAGGCTAAAAGAAGCATTGTCATTTTTCCGATCATAAATTTAATCAGGTTCTTATGAAAATTAACAATTTTAACTGCCGGATTGCCGGATACATGCTATTAACTATAGCAACTTTAAGTTCCTGCTCTAAAGGAGGCAATTCGCCGGCACCTGTAAACCCTGGTACCGGAACCGGTGGTACAACCACGCCTGCAACCAATACGTATGCCACCGTTGCAGATTCTATGCAGAGCAAAACCTACAGCACTTACCTTTCGGCCAACGGAAATTACTATGTTCAGAATAATACCGGCAACACCAACTTCAACTACTGGCCCCAGGCCCATATGCTGGATGTGCTCATTGATGCTTACCTGCGCACCAAGAATACGGTATATCCGCAGCGCATGAAAGCTTTACTTACCGGCTTGAAAGCCACTAATGGCGGCACCTATACCAATGATTATTACGATGATATGGGCTGGATGGCAAATGCCTGTATCCGGGCCTATACTGTGACTAATGATGCTGATTACCTCACAGTAGCGCAAATTTTATATACCGATATAAAAACCGGCTCCAATAACAGCCAGGGCGGGGGCATTGCCTGGCGCAAAACCCAGCTTAATTATAAAAATTCTCCATCTACTACCAATGCCATTATCCTGGCTGCCCGTATTTATGAAGTTCAAAACAACGCCAATGACCTGACCCTGGCCAAAAGTTTGTACTCGTGGATGAAAGCTACCCTGGTAGACCCCACAACGGGTGTAGTGTATGACGGCATTAACAGCAGCGGCACAGGTGCTTTAGACAAAAATGTTTACACCTACAACCAAGGAGCCTTTATCGGGGCAGCCATAGAATTATATAACGCGACCAAAGATCAAACTTACCTTGCCGATGCAGTGCTTACAGCAAATAATGCCATCACAGATTCCCGTATGGTATCGGTTGGTGTGCTAAAAAGCGAAGGTCAGGGAGATGGTGGCCTATTTAAAGGCATCGATGTAAGGTACTTGACCGCGCTTACAGAACTTTCAGGTTTAGACGCTGCCAGCAGCACTAAATTTGCAGCTTTCCTACAAAATAATGCATTGTACTTATATACAGTTGGCATTGCTAAACCCACTTACTTAGCAGGACCAGACTGGACCCAAAAACCCACTGGCAGCGTTGATCTTACTACTCAGCTTAGTGGAATGATGATGATGGAAGCAGCAGCGAAACTACAGGCAGAACGAAAAATTAAATAAATTGTTTTTTCACTTTAATTCTGATTATGATAATTGTTTTTTATGCCGATAATAACAGCAGCTATGCACAGACGTAAATTTATTCAAAATTCTTCTTTACTAAGCGGCAGCATATTATTAAATAAGCAGTTTGTTTTTGCAGATGATGTGCCTTTTGAGAGCCACCGTCCGCCATTAGCCAAGCGTAACTTTACGAGCAAAGCGGTAGAGGGCGCCATTGCGGAGTTTAAGGCCGGGGTGAAAGACCCGGAGCTGGCCTGGCTTTTTGAGAACTGTTTCCCGAACACTTTAGATACCACTGTTTTTTATGCCTTAAAAGGAGCAAGGCCGGACACTTATGTCATCACCGGCGATATTGATGCGATGTGGCTGCGCGACAGTTGCGCACAGGTTTGGCCTTATTTGCCTTTCATCAAAAAAGACGAAAAACTGCGGCAACTGGTTGCAGGCGTGGTCAACCGGCAGGCACATTGTGTTTTGGAAGACCCTTATGCCAACGCTTTTTATAAAGATGACAGCAAGGTCAGCGAGTGGAAAACAGACCATACGGATATGAAGCCCGGCATCCACGAACGCAAATACGAGATTGATTCGCTGTGTTACCCCATCCGCCTGGCCTACCGCTACTGGAAAGAAACCGGCGACAGCAAGCCTTTTGGCGAGGAATGGAAAAGGTCAATTGAACTGACCTTACAAACCTTTCGGGAGCAGCAGCGCAAAACAGGGAAAGGGCCGTACCATTTTCAGCGGCAGACAAGCGCGCCAACCGATACCTTGCCGATGGGCGGCTATGGTTTTCCGATAAAGCCAAACGGGCTGGTCTGTTCTATGTTCCGGCCAAGTGATGATGCCACGGTCTATCCATACCTTGTCCCGTCCAACTTTTTCGCGGTAGTGAGCTTAAAGCATGCTGCCGAAATGGTGGATGCTGTTTTTAAGGATGAAAAATTAACATCAGAATTAAAAGGCCTGGCAGCAGAAGTGGAACAGGCTTTGCAAAAAAACGCTATTGTAACACATCCGCAGTTCGGGAAGATTTACGCTTTCGAGGTAGATGGTTTTGGCAACAGCAATTTAATGGACGATGCCAACGTGCCGAGTTTGCTGGCCCTGCCTTATCTGGATGCCGTTCCGCAAAATGACCCTATTTATCAGAATACAAGAAAGTTTGTGCTGTCTGGCAGCAACCCATACTTCTACAAGGGAACGGCAGGCGAAGGCATCGGCGGGCCGCACGTTGGCAAGGATGGCATGATCTGGCCGCTCAGCATTATCGCGCGCGGCTTAACCAGCAGTGATGATGCAGAGATAAAACATTGTATCGCGATGCTGAAATCCACCCACGCCGGAACAGGTTTTATGCACGAAACTTTTAATAAAAATGATCCGGCTGATTTTACCCGAACCTGGTTTGCCTGGGCCAACACTATTTTTGGCGAGTTTCTGTGGAAAACCTATCAGCAGAAACCACAATTGCTCGCTTAGCCCATTAATAATGAACAACATGGCTTTGTATGTAAGCTTTCAATAAAAAAGTTTATTAACAAAAGCAGGAAGTTAAATTAGTTCTATTTCCTCTTGTCAGTATATTTATGAATATAGCTAAAGCACAAATTCTTAATTGTAAAACCAAATTTGGTATTTACATGCAGTGATTAACAAAGAAGTCATAAATAACCGAAGTATCTAATCATGAGAACACATATAAAAAAAATCTTACAGGTAGTCATGATAATTGTGCTTACATCAACTGTAGGTAAAAGTCAAACTACAACAAGCTACACAAAATATGTAAACACATTTGTTGGTACGGCACCGCTTACCGATCCTAAAATTTTGGGTTATGAGTTGCCAAAGGGCTGGCGGTCATGGGCAGGATTGACCTTTCCGGGCAGTTCTTTGCCTAATGCTATGGTACAATTAAGCCCGATTACCGCATACGGTTCGGGTGCAGGCTATCAATATGAAGATTCTGTTATTTTAGGCTTTGCACATACCAATAAGGGCCATTGGAACCTTTGTAATATTCCTATCCTGCCGCTTTCAAATCCGGGTACTAAATTCGGTTCGAAGTTCACACACAAAAAGGAAAGTTCATCCCCTGGTTTTTACCAGGTATATCTGGACGATTATCAGGTAAATGTGAACCTGACCTCTACATTAAGATGCGGCTATCACAGGTATGAATATAAAAACAATAAAAACAGGCAAATACTTTTTGATCTCGGCAAAGCCAATAGCAGGGTATCAACCTGGCGTATTGAACAGGTGGGCGACAATGCGGTACAGGGGTTTCAGGGCGGCGAAAATATTTATTTTTATGCCAGGCTGAACACCAAAATTGAAAAATTAGATAAGACTGAAGAAGGCCAGCGCACGGGCTACGCCATTTTGCATTTAACTAACGGCAACACAACGCCTGTTGAACTTAAAATAGGGTTGTCATTTGTAAGCGTAGAAAATGCAAAACAAAACCTGGAGCAGGAGATCGGCCATAAATCTTTTACGGAAATCCGTAACGAAGCAAACCAGCAATGGGAGAAGCTATTGTCGTCAATACAGGTAAAAGGCGGAACGGACAAACAAAGGCAGATGTTTTATTCCTGTTTCTATCGGTCGTTTCTGTGGCCCGCCTTGCGCAGTGATGTAAACGGAGAATTTACGGACGCAAAAAAGAATGTCGTAAAAACTGGTATCACCTATTATACTGAGCCTTCTTTGTGGGACACTTACCGCAACAAAGATGTGCTTTTAGGCCTGGTTACCCCTCAGGTTACACTTAATGTTATTAAATCTATGAAGGACGTAGGTGATAAAACCGGGTTTATACCTACCTTTTTTCATGGTGATCATGGCTCTTCCTCCATTGCCGGTGCTTATCTTAGAGGCATTGATGATTTTGATATTAAAGGTACTTATCAGATACTATTGAGGAATGCGAACGTTGGGGATGTCCCTCATCCTGCCCGCCCTTACCTAGCTGAATATATTAAAAAAGGTTATATCTCCGATCCTGATATTGCCAATCCTCAGGTAGAAACTAAAGCCAAAGCCGGTGTATCCAAAACCCTAGAATATTCCTATGACGATTATTCGGTTGCCCAGATAGCTAAAAAGTTAGGCGATACGGCTAATTACAGGATATTGATGGCCAGATCAAAGAACTATAAAAATATGTTTGATCCCTCTACCAGGTTTATGAGGGGCAGGTTGGAGAACGGCGACTGGATAAAACCCTTCAATCCGCAGTTTCCTTACTACGAATATATGTACCGAGAGGCAAACGCCTGGCAAGTTTCTTTCTTCGCGCCGCATGATATGGAAGGGCTGATCAAATTATATGGCGGGGCAAAAGGGTTTGAATCAAAATTAGATTCGTTGTTTACTTTACCATGGAACCCTAATTACATTGCCAGAAACGTAGAAACGATGATTGGCCAATATTGCCAGGGAAACCAGCCGGACCATGAAGCTCCTTTTGCTTATACTTTTATTGGAAAGCCTGAAAAAACACAGAAAATATTGGATTACATCTTAAACAATTTATACGGCATACACGATGGCCTTACACTATCCGGAATGGATGATGCGGGCGAAATGTCGTCTTGGTATGTGTTCAGCGCCTTGGGCTTGTATCCGTTTTCGGCAACTGACCCTAAATATATTGTTACCGTTCCGCTCTTTGATGAAGTAAAATGGAAAACCAGCAACGGCAAAACGTTAACGATAACAAAACCGGGAAAGGGCAGGGCATTAACAGCTATCAAAGTAAACGGAAAGGAAAACAAAGGCTATTTCGTATCACACGATCTTTTTAAAAATGGTGGCCAGGTAGATATTATTACAAGATAATTATGGCTACTCCTTTAAACAGAGTTACGAAGATATATATAAAGTCTAATATGTTTTTACAATTAAATAAAAAACCGTACCTTGCTGGTATGGGCAAGATCGCATTAAAGATAAAGAATTACACGTCAGAAGAGCTAAGGTCTCTTTTGCGAAAAGACG
>JAABUT010001466.1_pt1 | contig 26709 bp, 30 predicted proteins | sample 5559281 | NCBI WGS metagenome assembly JAABUT01 (sample SAMN10711880, study PRJNA513359) | rock metagenome | isolation source: Antarctica rocks | place: Antarctica: Victoria Land, Ricker Hills nord | collected 2016-01-04
CGGTCCTGGCACTGGCCGACGTCGTGGCGCCCCGGCGGCTGATGCTGCTCGGCTCGGTCGGCGCCGCCCTGGCCAACGCCGGACTGGTCCTCGCTGACGGCCCCCTGCTCGCCACCCCGCTGCGCTTCGCCACCGGCGCCTTCCTGGCCGCGGTCTACCCGCCGGCGCTCAAGGACATGGCGACGTGGTTCCGCCGCGGCCGGGGCACCGCGCTGGGCGTCCTCGTCGGTGCGCTGACGGTCGGGTCGGCCGCGCCGCACCTGGTCAACGCCCTCGGGGGCGCGAGCTGGCGACTGGTCGTCGTCGTGACCAGCGTCCTGACCGTGGCGGGCGGTCTGGTGGCCGAGCTCGCCGGTCGGGACGGGCCGTTCCCCTTCCCCCGGACGTCGTTCGACGCGAGGCAGGCCCGGCAGGCGTTCGGCAACGGGGGGGTGCGCCTCGCGACGCTCGGCTACTTCGGGCACATGTGGGAGCTGTACGCGATGTGGGCGTGGATCCTCGTCTTCCTCACGGACGCCTTCGCCGACGCCGGGCGCCCGGGCCGCGCCGGTCCGGCGTTCGCGGCCTTCGCGGTGATCGGCATCGGCGGTCTGGGGTGCTGGGTCGGCGGCATCCTCGGTGACCGCTGGGGGCGCTGTCGGCTGACCGCGCTGGCGATGCTGCTCTCGGGCAGCTGCGCCCTGGTCGTCGGGCTCCTGCGCGACGCGCCGCTCCCGGTGCTGCTCGGGGTCGCGCTGTTCTGGGGGTTCTGGGTGGTCGCCGACTCGGCGCAGTTCTCCACGGTGGTCACCGAGGTCGCCGACCAGCGCTACGTCGGCACGGCCCTCACCCTGCAGCTGGCCGTCGGGTTCACCCTGACCGTCGTGACGATCTACCTCGTCCCGGTGCTGCGCGACGGCGTCAGCTGGCAGTGGGCCTTCGCCTTCCTCGCGCCCGGCCCGTTCCTCGGGGCGATCGCCATGCTGCGGCTGCTCCGCTCCCCGTACGCCGCGCAGATCGCCGGCGGGCGAGGCTGACGTCCGGCGGTCGTCACCCGCGGAGCCGATGGGCCCGGGCCCGCTGGGCGACGGCACGCGCGTCGCGGTCGACGCCGTCGATGATCGAGCTGTTCAGCCGGGTCTGCCACGGGAGCCCCATCCAGTGCAGGCCCGGGTACGGGTGACGCGCCGTCTGCGTGCACGGGCTCTCCCGAGGCGTCGACCGCTCCCGGCCGGTCGAGCCACGACGTCTCGGGGCCGAAGCCGGTGCACGTCCGCTCCGACCACCCGCGAGGGAAGGACGCGGACGCGGCCCGCCCGGTCGAGGTCGCGCAGCTGCGTGCCCACGATCGCGTCGCCGCGGCCGCCGCACGTAGCGGGAGGTGCGGCTGTCGCGGCCGGCGTTGAGGGTCCCGGTCAGGTAGGTCCACCAGTAGAGGTCGACGCCGAGCAGCGACACCGGCAGGTACCAGGGGGGACGCGGGGCGGCGACCGTCACCGCGTGCGTCGCGGCCAGCTCGACGGCGAGCTGCGCAGCGGAGTTCCCGCCACCGACGACCAGCACCTCGCCGGCCGGCACGTCCGCCCCGCCGGTGAGCGGTAGTAGTACGAGTGCACCTGGGGGACGTCCGGGTCCAGACCGGCCGCCGCCCCGGGGACGTGACGGCGGTGGAACGGCCCGGTCGCCACGACGACGTGCCGGGAGCGCACGGTCCCCCCGGAGGTGTCGGCGACGAAGCCGTCCCCGTCCCGGCCGACCCGTTGCACGTCCACCCCCGTCCGCACCGGCAGGTCGTGGGACGTGACGTAGGTGCGCAGGTAGGCGGCCATCTCGGTCCGCGTCGGGTGCGAGTGCTCCCGGCGGGGAAGGCCAGGCCGTGCAGGCCGCTGAACCGCCGTGGGGTGAACAGCATCCGGGTGCCGGAAGCACGCGAGGCGATCGAGACGTCTCAGTAGCGTGCAATACCGCATGCGTCGCCGTATGCTGACGCCATGGCGACGACGGTCAGGGTGTCAGAGGAAACGCGAGCGCGAGCGGCTTCGCTCGCAGCGCAGCGCGGTAGCTCGATCGGCCAGGTGGTGGACGAAGCGCTCGAGGCGCTCGAGACGGCGGAGTTCTGGCGCAAGACACGGGAGGCCCTTGCGCGACACCCGGTCGAGCTGGACGAAGACCCGGTGTGGGAGCTCTCGGTCTCCGACGGCCTCGACCGTGAGTGAGGCCCGGCGAGGACAGGTCTGGCTGACAGACTTCGGCGTGCCGGTCGGCCACGAGCAGGGCAAGATTCGGCCGGCCCTGGTCGTGTCGGCCGACAACTGGAACGGGCGCGCTTCCACCCTCACGGTCTTGCCGATGACGAGGACGGCGCACGACTTCCCAACGCGGATCGAGGTGGAGGCCACGGCGCAGAACGGCCTTGACGAGACCTCATACGCGCGCTGTGAGGATATCCGAGCGATCAGCGAGCGTCGGTTGCTGCGCCCCCTTGGTCGCGTTGACCCCCTCCTGATGCTGTCGGTGTCCAAGACCTTGCGGCTATTCCTCGATGCCTGAGGAGCCTGACGAACAGCTGGTCGTGACGCTCTCGTACGCCAGGACGCACCTGCATGCGCTCATCCGCGAGGTCCAGGCCGGAAAGCTCGTGCACATCCGCCGACGCGACGGACTCAGTGCCGCCCTCGTGCCCGACGAACCCGACTCGGAGAAGCCGCCGAGATGAGCGGTGGTGGGATCAGCGAGGGGATCGTCGAGCAGGCCGCGCTCGACTGGTTCCGCGCGCTGGGTTACGCGACCCTTGCCGGCGCCGTCCTCGCTCCCGGCGGCGCGGCGCCCGAGCGCAGGTCGTACGACCAGGTCGTTCTCACCGGCCGCCTACGCGATGCGGCGCTGCGGATCAACCCCGCCCTGCCGACTGGCGTGGTCGAGCAGGCCGTGACGCGACCTCGAGGCCGCTGCAGCGCAGACATGCCGCTTCCTCTCCCTGGACGTCGGCGCCCGCACCTGGCCGGACGTCGCCCGGCGTGATCCGGTCGTGGCCGACGCGCAGCGGCAGCTGCCTGGTCTGCGGCCCTGCGGGTTCCACTCGCCTACGAGGCCGCCGCGTGGTCGGTGCTGTCCCAGCGCATCCGCATCGTCCAGGCGGCAGGACTGCGCGAGGACCTCGTCCGTCGCCACGGCGACGCCCGGCACCGCCGGAGCAGGTGGTAGACCACCGCCCGCAAGGTCCGCCGTACGGCCTGGAAGATCATTGTGTCCGGCAGCGCAAAGTGCGGTGCGGACGTCGGGACACGACGTCATTCCGCCGGGCGGGATGACCATTCCGCCGGGCGCGGGGTGCCGGGCACGGGCGGCGCAGGCGCCCCGGATCGGCGAGGGGGGCGCTAGGCCCTGGTCCGCTTTCCCGGTACGGTACGCCGCAGCCAAGGCTCCGCCCCGCCCCGCGGAGCCAGCGGTACATCGACGGCCGCTGCTTGCGACCGTCGCCTCGCGCGGAGGCAACTCGTGGCCACACCCGTCCGGACCCGTCCCGTATCCACGACCACCGAGCACGCCCTGGACCCGCTGACGGCGCAGGAGATCGTCAGGACCGGCGAGGTGCTCCGCGAGGAACGCGGCCTGACGGGCAGCTTCCGCTTCGTGTCCGTATCACTGCTCGAGCCGGACAAGGCGGAGCTGTCGGGCGACGGCCCCGGATCGCGGTACGCCGCCGTTGTGCTCTATGACCGCTCCACGAGCCGCACCGTCGAGGCCACCGTCGACCTGACCGCCGGGACGGTCGCCTCGTGGCACGAGCTGACGGGCGTGCAGCCGAGCATCATGCTCGAGGAGTTCTTCCTGGCCGAGGACCTGGCGCGGGCCGACCCACGCTGGCAGGAGGCGGTCCGCAAACGCGGCGTCACTGACTTCAGTCTGGCGATGCTCGACCCCTGGGCGACCGGCTTCAGCACGGAGACGGCCTCCGGAGCCCGGCTGATCCGGCCGCTGACCTTCCTGCGTTCCGAGGCGGACGACAACGGATATGCCCGTCCCGTCGAGGGGCTCCTGGTCCTCGTCGACCTCGACAAGGGCGAGGTCGTCGACGTCCAGGACCACGGCGTCGTCCCGCTGCCCGAGCAGCCCGGCAACTACGTGCCCGAGCTGATGGCCAGGCCGGGCAACCGGCCCGCCTTCACCGCCACACGCCCCGACGTGCGACCGCTCGAGATCACCCAGCCCGACGGCCCCAGCTTCACCGTCGACGGCCGTCACGTCAGCTGGCAGAAGTGGCGGCTGCGGGTCGGATTCACCCCGCGGGAGGGCCTTGTCCTGCACACGATCGGCTACGAGGACCAGGGACGGCTGCGTTCGGTGGTGCACCGGGCGTCGATGTCGGAGATGTACATCCCCTACGGCGACCCTGCACCCACCCACCGGTTCAAGAACGTCTTCGACGAGGGCGAGTACGGCATCGGCTTCCTGCTCAACCCGCTGGAGCTGGGCTGCGACTGCCTGGGCGAGATCTTCTACTTCGACGCCGTCGTCAACGACAACGACGGCAACCCGCTGACGATCCCCAACGCGATCTGCATGCACGAGGAAGACGTCGGCACGGCCTGGAAGCACACCGACTTCCGCACCGAGAAGGTCGAGGTACGGCGGTCGCGCCGGCTGGTCATCTCCTGCTACGCGACGGTGGGCAACTACGAGTACGGCTTCTTCTGGTACCTCTACACCGACGGCAGCATCGAGTTCGAAGTCAAGCTGACCGGTGTCATCTCCACCGGCGCGCTCCCGCCCGGAGAGGAGCCCGCGCACGGCACGCTCGTGGCGCCCGGCCTCTACGGGCCGCACCACCAGCACTTCTTCAACGTCCGGCTCGACATGGCGGTCGACGGCACCACCAACTCGGTGCACGAGGTCGACTCCGAGGCCGTGCCGCGCGGGCCGGGTAACGAGACAGGCAACGGCTGGGTCACCCGTCGGACGTTGCTGGCGAAGGAGAGCGACTCGGGCCGCCTCATCGACCCCTTCAAGGCGCGCTTCTGGACCATCAGCAACCCGGACGTGCTGAACGGGACGGGGCAGCCCGTCTCGTACAAGCTCATGCCCGGCGAGAACACCGTGCCGATGGCGGGGGAGGGCACGCAGACCTGGGACCGGGCCGGCTTCGCCTACAGGCACCTGTGGGTGACGGCGTACGACCCGGCGCAGCGGTTCGCCGGCGGCGACTACCCCAACCAGCATCCGGGTCGTGACGTCGGGCTGCCTACCTACGTGCAGGCAGGTCGTCCGACCGAGGCGACCGACGTCGTGGTCTGGTACACCTTTTGCGCCCACCACGTCGTGCGGCCGGAGGACTGGCCGGTCATGCCGACCTCGCGGCTCGGCTTCCACCTCAAGCCCGCCGGCTTCTTCGACGGCAACCCGGCGCTGGACCTGCCGCGCAGCACTTCCGCCTGCCACCCTTCGCCGAACGGCGCCGTGCAGTCGTGAGCGCCACCGCGGACCGCGCTGGAGCGCCCGGCGAGCGGGCGGCGGTCGGCCTGGGCGGGTCGGGGCTGGCGCGGCAGACCATGGGACCGGTGGAGGTACTCGCGCAGTCGGTCTCGGCGATCGCGCCCAGTGCCGTCATGGCGACCGGCCCGGTGCTGATCGTCCTGTCCGCCGGGAACGGCACCTGGCTGTCCTACGCCGCCGCGGCGGTCCTCGTCCTGCTGATCGGACTATGCGTGGTGCAGTACGGCGCGCGCGTCGCCTCCACCGGCTCGCTCTACAGCTACGTCGCCAAGAGCCTGGGCCCGGGCAGCGCGTTTGCGGCCGGATGGGGTCTGGTCATCGGCTATGCCTTCATCGCCATCGTCGGCGTGGCCGGCGTCGGCATCTACGGCGCCAGCCTCCTGGACGGGGTTGGGGTCGACGCCACCACGCGGCCCGCGCAGCTGCTGCTGTTCCTGCTGGCCGCGGCCGCCGCTACCGCCTTCGCCGTCGCCGGCATCAAGATCTCCACCCGGCTCGGGCTGGTGCTCGAGCTGGTGTCGGTGACGTGCATCCTCATTCTCATGGCGGTCGTCCTCGGTCGCCACGGTGTGGGCGACGTTGCGCAGGCGCACCTGGCCGGCAGCACCGGCAACGGCGTCACCTTCGGGATCGTGTTGGCCACGCTCGGGTTCGTCGGCTTCGAAAGCTCCGCGGCGCTGGGTGCCGAGGCGCGGGACCCGCACCGGGCGATCCCGCGTGCCGTGGTCAGCTCCGCCTGCATCGTCGGGGTGCTGTACGTCTTCGCGGCGTACACGACCATCAAGGGGCTGGGCGCGGACGCGCTCAGCAAGAGCACCGCGCCGATGGACGACCTGGCCAAGGTCGCCGGACTCAGTGGCTTCCGCTACGTCATCGACCTCGGCGTCGTCATGTCCTTCTTCGCCGTCATCATCGCGAGCATCAACGCCGCGGCACGGGTGCTCTACACGATGGCGCACGAGCAGGTGCTGGCGGCTGCGCTCAGCCACACGCACACCAAGCACCGCACTCCTCACGTCGCGATTCTGACCCTGGTACCGGTGGTGCTGCTGGTGCCGGTCGGCATGCTGCTGTACGGCACGACCCCCTTCAACATCTACGCCTACACCGGCACGATCGGCACCTTCGGCTATCTGACGGCCTACCTCCTGATGGCCGCGGGCATGCCGGTGTTCCTGCGTCGCCGCGGTCTGCAGCGGCCACAGCACGTCGTGCTGGCGGCGGCGGCCGTGCTCACGGTGCTCTACGTCGTCTACAAGAACCTGGTTCCCAGGCCGCCGTCGCCGTACAACGTCCTGCCCTACCTCTACCTGGCAATGCTCGCGGCCGGGCTGTTGTGGTATCTCAGCGTCCGGGTGCGGGGCGTCGATCGGGTGCGACATGTCGGCACCTTCGAGGAGGAGGCGCGGCCGTTACCGGACGGGTCACGTCCGGGCGTCGCCGCACCCTGACGGGCCCGGGCCAGATCCGCCAGCACCCGAACCTGCTCGACGGACCTGCCGGAAGCGGTCATGGACCGGTCGTTCCTGGATGGCTGCTCCGGGTCGTCCGGCCTGGAGAGCTGCGCCTGGTCGTGGGTGCGTCGACGAGCTGAGCGCGCGGCAGCGGAACGCGACGGCGTCAAGGCCGAACACGACTTCGATGTCAACGTCCTGCGCTGAGGACACCGGCAGGAGCGCCGTACACCACGGTCTCGCAACACGCTCAATAGGCCGTCGCGCCGCTCCATCCGGACGTGGAGTGGATAGAGCCGGACGCGTTCCCCAACGGTGGGCGGCACGGGCCGGCCGCCGTCGCTGACTACCTGCGCACCTCACGCGCGATGTGGATCGAGCCGAAGTCCGAGCCCATCCCGCACCGGCACGGGCAACGACATCGTGATCGTGCACCACGTCTCGGGCCGAACGGCGGACGGCGGCACCCAGGACGTCACCGTCGCCGACGTGTTCACCGTCAGAGACGGCCAGGTAGTACGCATGAAGGCGTACGCCGATCCCGCCGAAGCACTCTTCCCCGGTGCTGCTCAGCTCAGCGGTGGTAGTCGTCGAGTCCGCGAAGCACTGACCGCACGAACGGCAGGAAGCCTTACGGGCCGGAGAGGGCGTCCTTCATGTGCACGGTCGTCCTGTCGCTGGACCGGACACTTCCTGGACGATCTCGAGCCGGGTCTCCAGGTCCATCCCTGCCCCCATGATGACGTGGTCGAGGCCGGCCTGGGCGAACGCGGACCGGACGTCGTCGGCTCCGCTCCCGCCGATCAGATGGAGATGGGGCATCTCCAGCTGCTGCTGCGCCTCCTCGACCACGACTCCGGTTCGTCCGAGCAGTAGCACGTTCTTGGTAGTCATGCTCACCTTCTCCTCTTGCACTCTTCGCTCATGGCCTGACCATGCGGGGGGCCCGACGTCGCGACCCCGGTGGCGACGTCGTGGCCTCTCGACAACGCCCGCTGTCCGCCCACCCGGGCGTCCTCGACCCCGCCGCCCACGCTATGCTCCCGTGACGTGACTGCCAAGCCCCGTGGCAGTCACATCCGCTAGCATGTTCCCCCATGACGGCTGCACCCGACCGGGCCTCCTCCGACCCGACCACAACCCCGCTCGTCGAGCGGGTCGGTTTCTTGGTCTCGCAGCTGGGCTTCCACGCGGCCGGCCGGTTTGCCGAGCGGCTACGCCCGCTGGGGGTGCAGCCGCGCCACTTCGGGTTGCTCACACACTTGGCAGCAACCGATGGGCAGACCCAGCAGCGACTGGCCGACAGCATGGGTGCCCACCGCAACGCGATGGTCGGCTTGATCGACGACCTCGAGGAGCGCGGACTGGTGCAACGACGCCGCCACCCGGCCGACCGGCGTGCACACGCGGTGCACCTCACCGCCCAGGCCCGCGACCTACTCGCCGAAGCCCAAGCGGTCGCGGACGCGCACGACGCTGAGCTGCTGGCCGGCCTCGATGACCCCGATCGACGCCACGTCGTCGCGCTGCTACGCCACATGGCCGAGCAGGCCCGGCTCGTCCCGGGCGTCCACCCCCACCTTGGCCGGCCTCCGGAGCAGACCTCAGCGCGCGCAGCCAACGGCGCCGGTCACCTCGGCGGATGAGTGCCGGCCTGCAGCCGCCGACTCGCACGCCAGGAAGGGCATCTGCGATCCCGTCCCGTCCTGCGGTCACCCGCGTCCTGTGGGCCAAGCGATTCCGGCCCTGTACGCCGAGGAGCTGCGCGACACTGCTTGTGGGTCTACGCCGGCCGCCGCCCTCGGATCCGGCTGATCCTTCCGCCAGGCGGTGCACTCCGCGGAGCAGGGACTGCTGTGCCACAGTCGCGCAGCGTCTGCCGGGTCCGGGCTGGTGTCGCCGGTGCTCCGCTGACGTGGGCCAGGCCGATGGTGAGGACGTGCTCCCCCGCGACGAGTCCGGCATCACGACCACTATGGGGGACAGCGCAGCCGAGGTGCCGGGTGTGTCGGGAGAGGATGGCGTGATGTCGCAGGACGCGTCTGCCGGTGAGGGCAGACTTCCTCGTCGGCGCGCCGGCCGAGGTCGTTGGACGTCGTTCATCGCCGACCCCGATCACGAGGGGCGGGTCGCACGCGGCCTGCATGAGCAGGCGAATCCGCGGCACCGGCTGCGGGTCGAGCACGACAACCACACGCTGCTCATCCACCTCAGCGACGAAGACGGCGTCGGCTGGACCACCATCGCCGTCGATCGCTCCAGCCGGCGGTGGGCAGTGGCCCAGGACGCCCGCCAAGCCGACACCTCGCGTGCGGCCTACGACGGCGTCTACGAGCCCTGACCTTGATCCCTCAGAGCCCCGGGGTTGCGGAGTGCGACTGACTGCGACCGAATCACAAGCCCGCCCGGACACTGCTCCTGGCCCAGGGGTCGAGGAGGCCGAGGCGGAAGCGACCCGACGTCGTACGCGCGAAGCCATCGCCGCAAGACGACCGGCAGTGCGACCGGCAACCCGGGGCGACCCGCGTGCAGGTGCTGCCCAAGCCTCGGGCACGAGATCCGCAGGATCGGTGTTGCCGCCGCGGATCACCACGGCGACCCGTTCGTGCGGGCCGGTAGGCGCCGCTGGTCAAACGCGGCGAGGGCGATCGTCCCAGAGGCCCCTGGGCGGCAGGTCAGCGGCGCCGAAGTGCTTGCTGCCCCGACGAGGACCAGCCCGAATCCTGACTGGGCGCGGCCGGCAACCTGGACCGGGCCCGGTCGTGGTACGCCGACAAGCTCGGATCACCCCGGACCGTGAGCCCCCGACGCCCTGCCCTACCGGATCGCGGGACGCGGCTAGTCGCTGCTGTTCTCGTCGAACACAACGGGGGCCGTCCAGCAGGCGCTCGGGCGTTTGTGGGCCATCGATCCAGCCCTGATGCGCAGACTCGTCGGACTCGCCGCCGTAGACCCCGAAGTTGCCGCCGTCATCGCCAGCGGCGACCACTGGCGACGCGACCGGGTGCGGGCACTGACCGGACGCCTTGCCGAGGACCACCAGGTCCGCTCGCCGTTCGATAGCGTCTGCGGTGCGGCAGACGGCGAATGGGGTGGGCGGTGGCGAGCCACGAGGTGAAGGTCGAGGTGCTCGGTCCGTGGTCGCTGGCGACGAGCAAGACCTTCTGGGAGGGCTTCGCGCCCGCGTCGCTGCCGGACCAGGGTGTGGCGCAGCAGCTGCACTCGGTGTTCCGCGTCGAGGGCGACTGGAGCCGCGCCGAGGTGGCGGCAACTCAACGGGGCAGCATGGCCAGCGTTGTCGTGACGGGAGACGGCGACCTCGATGCCGCCGCGGCACAGGCATGCCGCTTCCTGTCACTGGACATCGACGCCCGCAGCTGGCCGGACGTCGCCCGGCGCGATCCGGTCATGGCCGACGTGCAGCGACAGCTGCCTGGTCTGCGGCCCTGCGGGTTCCACTCGCCCTACGAGGCCGCCGCGTGGTCGGTGCTCTCCCAGCGCATCCGCATCGTCCAGGCGGCAGGGCTGCGCGACGATCTGGTACGTCGACACGGCGATGCCGGCGCGTTCCCGTCCCCGGAGGTGCTGCGCGATCTCGACGTCAATCTCCCAGGCCGCAAGGCCGAGTACCTGCGAGCCGTCGCCGAGGCAGCGCTCGAGGGGCGGCTCGATGGCTCGGCGCTGCGGTCGGTCGACCCCGATGAGGCCATCGAGGCGGTTCAAGCGGTCAAGGGCCTCGGCCCCTTCGCAGCGGAGCTCGTTGTCGTCCGCGGTGCGAACGCCCCGGACGCCCTACCGCGGCACGAGCGGCGCCTCGAGGCCGAGGTCCTCGAGCGCTACGGGTCCGCTCGCACGCTCGCCGAGGTCTCCGAGGTCTGGCGGCCGTTCCGCACCTGGGCCGCCGTCCATCTGCGTACGTTGCGTGAACAGCGAACCCATGAGATCAGCGGAGGCGCGCCGGCCGGGCGCGTCCGGTAGTGGTCAGTCCAGGGAACCTCGGCTGCGCCGACGTGAGGTAGACCTTCGAGAGGGGCGGGTCAAAGAGCGGCGGCCCGGCTCCTCAGGCGCACCGCCGGAAAGGGAATCATGACCAACGTCGGTCTCCACAGCCCTTCGAGCTTGCCCACCCCTGCCGGCTACAGCCAGGCGGCGAGCATTGTGCCGGACAGTCGCCTCGTGTGGACATCGGGCCAGGTCGCAATAGACGCCGACGGCACGGTGGCGCCCCCAGGTGACTGGGAGGCCCAGACGCGCCTGGTGATGAAGAACGTGGCAGCAGCACTCGAGGCAGGCGGCGCCGGCTGCCTCGACGTCTTCAAGCTCACGATCTTCGTGGTCGACACCTCGGCCCTCGCGATCGTCCGGGCGGTGCGTGACGAGTTCATCGATCTGGAGCGGCCCCCTACCAGTTCGCTGGTCCAGGTCTCCGGCCTGTTCCGCCCGGAGCTGCTGATTGAGATCGAGGCGCTGGCCGCGGTGGCACCAGGCTGACGACGTACAGCACCTGGCCGGTTGTCCGGTCCGGACGCGCCGCGGCAGCGAGACGAGTGCCCGGCAGGATGTGGAGGACGGCAGGATGACGACGTCGAGATCCGGACGACCCCAGAGTGGGCCGATGCCACGGCCGCGCAGACACCGTGCGCCAGCCAACCAGGTCCGCCACGACGACCTGCCCTTGTCTGCACGGGTGGCCGACAGGGTCACAGCGGTCTTCGGCTCGTGGGCATTCATCATGACCCAGAGCGTGCTCATCGTCCTGTGGCTGGGCTACAACGGGTACGCCGCCCTGCACTACCTGCACAGCAACGACTTCGACCCGTACCCGTTCATCCTGCTGAACCTGCTCTTCTCCACCCAGGCCGCCTACGCAGCCCCGTTGATCCTGCTCAGCCAGAACCGCACCGCGGAACGCGACCGCGTCAAGGCCGAGCACGACTTCGATGTCAACGTCCTCGCGCTGCGGACGCTGGCCGAGCTGCTCGGTGACGTGCACGACAAGAGCAACCAGGAGAGCCTGCGGCGCCGGATCGATGACCTGCTCGGTGCCGACCCGGAACGTCAGGCCTCAGGCTCGATCACGCCAGCAGAGCCTTGAGAGGCGGCAGCTCCCTTGACCGGCTCATGTCGCGACGCCGCGCGGTGCTGAGCCCGGGCGCGGAGCGGTGACCAGGTAGAGGGTCAGGCTGGCGAGGAAGAGCAGGTACCAGGTGAGATTGCGACCGGGGATGAAGTGGCTGACGTTGTGGGCGACGAACACGTCCATCCAGCGCTGGTGCGCCATGTCCTCGATGTAGAGGGCATCGGGTCCCATCGCGAGCAGGTGGCCGGCGAGCACCGCGAGCAGCGGCACGCGGACGGGGCGGCGCCAACGGCGGGCAGCGACCGTCATCAGCACCAGGGCGAGGGTCGCGCCGGCGAAGAAGTGGGTGAAGTAGTGGAATGCCCCGTCGCCGCTCTGGTAGCGCCGGTAGAGCAGGACCTCCACGAAGACGACGACTGCCAGCTCGGTCCCGGGGACGTCTCATCCGGTACAGCATGGCCAGCCGGCCGGCCGGATCCACCTGCACTGGCCGCGAGGCAACGCCGTTGTCGACAGCCGGTGCGGTCAGCTCGCCCGACACGACGAACGCCACGTCGGTGACCGCGCGCAGCTGGTCGCCCCGTGGGCCGTCCAGCGCCGTCTGCAGTGGACCGGCTTGGGCTGGGCGCACGAAGAACACGACGGCACGCCGACCCCGAGTCGGGACCCCGGCGCTGACGGTGGGGGCCGGCGAGCGCGGGCCGACGACGTCCAGGATCCCGGCACGCTGATAGGCCAGGTCGGGGTCGTCGAGCGGGTCCGGGTGCGACATGGACGTGGCCAGAGCGACGCCGAACACGACGGCCACGCCGAGCCCGATGCCTGCGCGGACGACGGCCCATCGGGCCGGGGCGCCTTGCGGCACGACGCTGGGCGAGCGGGTCACGGCACTCCTACCGGTCTTGCGGCTTGCCGACGCTCTGCAACCTGGCCGCCGAGCGGCAGAGTCAGCGCCACAGATCGACCATAGGTCTCGGCGAAGCGCCTGATAAGGGTCGAAGGTCCCGGAGGCACCGTGCGTGGCCAGCAGCCGCGGCAGGGCCGCCGTACAGCTTGATGCCGACGACACCGCACCGCCAACCGGGCGACGTGGTGAAGGGTGTAGGTGTGAGCACTGCGCCCTCCGTCACGGTCGTCTCAGCCGCGGCAGTCGCCTTCGGCTGGACCGGCCGGCATGTCACGGCCCCGACCGTGCGGCGCTGGCGTCGCTCGACCGCCCCGACCGTCATGGCCGGTCGCCTCCGCGTCCGGGTCGTCGGGACCGGAGCGCCAGCCACCGTGCTGCTGCACGGCATCGTGGGGTGCGGTGACTACTACGGCGCCGGATACGATTCGTTGGCCGACGGCCGGCGGCTCGTTGTCCCGGACCTGCTGGGCTTCGGGGACTCCTACCAGGCGCCCTCATTCGCCGGCTACGGCCTGGACGCCCACCTCGACGCACTCGACGAGATGGCCGCCGCGCTGGAGCTGTCCGGGCCGCTGACCGTCGCCGGCCACTCGATGGGTGCGGTCCTGGCGCTGCACTGGGCGGCCCGCCGACAGGCCCAGGTCCGGCGGGTGATCGCCATGAGCGCACCGCTGTACCTGTCACCCACTGAAGGGCTGGCCCACGTGCGCGGGCTCGGCCGGCTCGAGGCGGCGATGGCGCTCGACACATCCCTGGCCCGCGCCACCTGCGCCTGGATGTGTCGGCACCGCAGCACCGCCGGCTGGGTCGCCGCCGCGCTCAAGCCGCACCTGCCGGTCCCGGTGGCCCGTCGCGGCGTCCTGCACACGTGGCCGGCGTACCTCGCCACGATGGAGCACGTCGTCCTGCACAGCCGGTGGCGCACCGCGTTGTCCGCCCTCGTCACCGAGAGCATCCCCGTGGTCCTGGCCAACGGCGCTCGTGACCCGGTACCCGTCACCGGCCGCAGCGAGCAGCTCGCCCGTCAGCACCCGACGGTCACGTCCGTCGGGCACCCCACTGCCGACCACGACCTACCGCTGGCCGAACCAGCCTGGTGCCAGCTGCTGCTCAACGACGCCCACGAACGACGCTGACCGCCGGTCAATCGGCGCGGGGACGCAACCCGGCCAGCGTGACCGCGACGAGCCGGCGGACGGCGGCCTCGGACCTCATGCCGCCGGCTGCGGTGAGCGCGTGCAAGCAGTAGCTCGCCAGCTCGTCAGGCGGCACGTCGTCGCGGACCCCACCAGCCTTCGCGCCCTCCTTCAACAGGTCCCGGACGAGCTCGCGGACCTGCTGCTGCGCTCGGCCGACCTGCTCGTCCCGATGCAGGAACGCCACGAGCTCGGTGTCGTGGTGCCCGTGGGACCGGTAGCGGATCAGGGCGTAGGCCTCGAGGACAGCCTCGACGCGCCCGCCGGCGTCGCCTGCCCGGTCACGGATCTGGCTGAGCTGTTCGAGGTGGCCGGTGACCTGACGCTCGTGCCAGGCCAGCAGGATCGCCTCGACGTCCGGGAAGTACTTGTACAGCGTCGCGCGTCCGATGCCGGTCTCCACGGCGATCAGCGACATCGTCACCGACAGCAGCCCTCTCTCGGCCACCAGCGCCGCGGTGGTGTCCAGGACGGCGTCGCGTACGGCGTGGCGGTGCGTCTCGATCGTGTCGTTCCACAGCCTGGGCACCGCCCCAGTATGACGCAGTGACGACGAGCGGAGACGAGCTGGCTTGACAGCGACATCTTGTCTGGAGCAGAGTGCGCCCCATGAAGGACCTGTTCAGCTCCCGTGCCGAGGTCGCCACCAGCACCCCCGACCGCTATGCCAAGCAGCTCCTGGCCCACCTCGGGCACCGGACCACGTTCACGACCACCGCCAACACCTCCAGCGCCAGCTTCGCCGGTGGCGTCGGTCGTGTCGTCGTCGGCGACGGGCTCCTGGCGCTGGAGGCCGAGGCCCCGGACCGGGAGAGCCTGGCGCGCGTGCAGGCCGTCCTCGGCGGCCACCTGGAGCGTTTCGGACAGCGCAACGAGCTGCTGGTCACCTGGTCGACGTCAGACCACCCGGGGGCGAGCGCCGGCACCAACCCTGGGTGCGCTGGTCCGCACCGGTCGGAGAGAACGGGCGCCGAGCCGCCTCGCTGACCTCCGACTCGTTCGCCGTACGACGTGATCTTGTCGGGTGCAGCCGGAAGTCGCGTGCCTCCCAGGGAATCTCCCGATCGACGCACGATCAAGGAGAAGGTGTCGTACTCTGCACCCGCCTTCGACCGGAGGCCCTGTCGACACATCGCCGAGTCCCGTCCGGTGTCGATCGGCCCCTCACCAGCACGGACGGGACCGGGGGAACCAAGCACATGGGGTCTGCGGACCCCTTGGGGTGAAGTCGCACCGCGACCGGGCTGCTCCCGCCCGAACCCGACAGCTCACCTCGGAGGCGCACGGAGGTCTGTTACGTGCGTACTGCTCATGCCCGTCATGCTCTGCCCACCACCTCTCCCCAGCGCCTCCGTCGGCTGACGGTGCTCGCCGGTCTGTGTACCGCCCTGGCCGTGCCGTTGACGGCGCTGCCCGCCGACGCCTCGGTGCTGACCACGGCCTCCGCTGGTACGGCGGCCGCGTCGCCGCTGCTCAGGCAGGGCTCGCGCGGCGCAGCCGTCGTCGACGTGCAGCGTCGCGTCAGGGCCGCCGCGGACGGCCGCTTCGGCCCGCGGACCCGTGCCGCGGTCGTCCGCTTCCAGCGTGCCCGTCACCTGTCGACCGACGGTGTCGTCGGGCCGCGCACCTGGGCAGCGCTGCGCGGCGCCGCCCCGAGCCGGACAGCCAGCAGCAGCGCCCGTACGGCGGCGGCCTCGTCGTCCCGAGGCGCGGCGGTGGTGCGGGAGGCTGCCCGTCACGCCGGGCAGCCCTACCGCTACGGCGCAGCCGGACCCCGTGCCTTCGACTGCTCCGGGTTCGTGCAGTACGTCTACGGCAGGGTGGGCGTCTCGCTGCCCCGGACGTCGAGCGCGCAGGCGGCGGCCGTGCGACGTGTCCCGCAGTCCGCCAAGCGACCCGGTGACCTGATCGCCATGCGCAGCGGCGGACGGGTCACTCACGTCGGCATCTACGCCGGCGCGAACACGATGTGGGTGGCTCGGCACACCGGAACCACCATCGCCCGCCAGAAGCTGTGGACCAGCAGCTACAGCGTCGGGCGGGTCGTCTAGTCCTCGACGGCAAGCCAGTCCACGACGGCGGCTGAGGACGAGCCCGCCTCAGTCGTCGTCATGGCCGCCGGCGGCGGGGTCGCAGTAGTCGACCCTGCTCGTCGCGCTGAACGGTCCGGTGACTAGGCGGCGCACGAACGTGCCGGTCTCGGCCATCTCCTCCGCCGAGACGTCGAGGGCGAACTGCTCCATCACCCTCAGCCGGCGCCCGGCGATCCGCACCGGGCGTTTCACCACGTAGATCGCCCCCCAGGGGCAGCAGAAGTAGTTGCCGAGCTCGCGGCCGCTTCGGGCGCGGGCGTAGTCGATGTCGCCGGCGTCGTACGCCGCCTGGATCTGGGCCGCCAGGCCAAGCGTCCGGCCGGGGTCGGGGTCGTAGCGCCACAGGTTCTGGACGGCCTGGACCGCCTGCGGGTCGCGCTGCCACATGCTGCGCGTCATCGGGCTGGTGAGGCACCAGGGGTCGAAGCCCGATGTGCCCGGGGCGGCCGCGGGGTTGCCCGCGCGGGCCGGTGCCCCGCGTCCGCCCGGGCCGACGTAGCCCGCGACGAGGTCCGGAATCGCGAGCAGCTGGCCGAGGTGGTACTGCAGCTCGAGGGCGCGATGCAGGTGCTCCTCGATGACCTCGTGCAGCGCGGTGTCCGCACCGGGATGGCACAGGCCGGCGGCGTACGACGTCGCGGTCTGCGCGTCGACGGCGAGCCGCTGGACGCGGGCGGAGGCCTCGGCGTACTCCTTCGGTGGCTCGCCGGCGCCCAGGACCGCGCCGAGCATGGCGTCCAGATGGGGGCCCACCTGCTGTGCGGCGGACAGCATCGCGTCCAGGTGTGCCCGCGGGCAGGGCTCGACCTCGACCCACGACGGCAGGTCCGCCGGGAGGGCGAGCTCGACCTGCACGTCGTACGACGGCGAGCTCTCGGCCTGGCGGGCCCGCGACAGCCACGGCTCGACCTGCTCGAACAGCACCCAGGACTGCTGCGCGGTGACCGGCGGCAGGTACCCGACGGTGCTGGGGCTCGCGCGGTAGTCGGCGTCGAGCAGCGCAGCCGCGAGCGCCTGGAGCATGAAGGCGTTCCAGGTGCACAGCAGCTGGGCCCGGGTCCCGGACTCCGCCGCCCAAGGGTGCACGCCGGAGGCCGCGAGCTCGGTCAGCGCCTTCTCGGCAGCCACGTAGGTGTCGAAGACGCCACCGCCCGCCCGCCGGAACGCCTCCAGCTGCTCGGCCGGCACCTCCCCGTGCAGGCGCGCGGAGAGCCTGGTCCACAGCGTCGGCCGGTCGTACGTCTGCTCGGTCATGCCCGCTCCCGTTCGGCTGGTCTCCTGCCGGCTCGCATGGTGCCATCAGGTCACCACCGGCGGCCGCGCGCCGGGTCAGGCCACGGCTGCGGCGAGGCCGGGCAGGACGAGGTCGAGGACGGCGTCCGCGGCCAGCCCGCTGGGCCAGTGCTGGGCGTGCCGCAGGTGCACGTAGCCCCAGCCGGCGACGTTGAACAGCGCGGCCGCGGACAGGTCGGGCTCCGGCACGGCACGCAGGCTGCCGTCCGCGGCACCGTCCCGCAGGACCCGGGACAACGGGCCGGTGAACAGGTCCGTGCTGGCGATGGGTACGTCGGCCCCGTCCGGCTCCGGCTCCGGGTCATGGAAGATGCTGTCAGGTCGGTGGAACAGCCCGGCCAGCAGCGGCAGGTGGCGGTCCGCCACGCCGAAGATGGCGAGCAGGACCAGGCGCAGCCGGCCGGCCGCGTCCGCAGGCCCGGTCAGGGCCGGCAGGACCGCGGTGAGGTACTCCCGGCCCGCGTCGGCGACGAGCGCCTCGACCACCTCGGGCAGCGTCACCCTGCGCCGGTGCAGCGTCATCCGGCTCACCCCGGACGACGCCGACAGCCGCTCCAGGGTCAGGCCGGAGAGCCCGTGCTCGGCCAGGACCTGCCGGGCGCCCAGCAGCAGCCGTGGGTCGGAAGCCACCGGCGACCCCTCTTGCGCAACCATGAACAACACCCTATCGTCTTGGTACATGGGCGTAGCAAATACGGGACTTGACCGTCACGGCTTGGACGGACGAGCCGGGCTGCTGGCCGCGCTCGGCGGCGGTGTGGCCGTGCTCGGTACCTACTGGGACGACTCCTGGCACACCGACCGCGGGCGGGACGCCTTCGCCATCCCGCCGCACCTCACGCTGTACGGCGGGGTGCTGGTCTCCGCGCTGGTCCTCCTCGGCTGGGGCCTGCTGGCGTGGCGGCGCGAGGGCTGGGGCCTGGGAGGCGCGCGCAGGGTGCTGGGCCACCGGCCGCTGCTGCTGGCCGGCGTCGGGGGAGCCGCGGTTCTGGCCGCCGGCCCGATCGACAACGTCTGGCACGTCCGCTACGGCCGCGACGCCGTGCTCTGGTCGCCTCCGCACATGCTCGCGGTGGCGGCCTCGGTGGCGCTGTCGGTCGGCCTGCTGGCCGGCCTGCGCACGAGCCCGGGAAAGGCCGGTGCGGCGGCCCGGGCGCTTGCCGGAGCGGGCGTGCTCGCGGCGCTGCTCGTGCCGGTGCTGGAGTACGACAGCGACGTGCCGCAGTTCAGTCCGGCGCTCTACCTGCCGGTCGTCACCGCCGGCACGCTGCTCGCGTTCCTCGTGCTCAGGGGGTTGAGCAGCGGCGCATGGCCCGCCACGGTCGCCGCCGGCGTCGCGACGGTGCTGCGCGTCGCCACCCTGCTGGTGCTCGCCGGCCTGCACATGACCCTCACCGTCATCCCGCCGGTGCTCGTGCCGGCCGTCATCGACGACCTGCTGGCACGCCGTGGCACCGGGGACACCGCCCGCGGGCTGGTGCTCGCTCTCGTGATTCCGGCGAGCTGGCTGCCCGCGCTGGCCCTCCAGCCCACCACCGCCGCCCAGGTGCCGGTCGCGCTGCTGCCCCAGGCCGTCGTGGGCTGCCTGCTGGCCGCGATCGCCGTCTTGGCACTCACCGGACGGCTCCGGCTGCACCGCGGGGCCGGCCGGCTGGCCGTGCCTGCCCTGCTGGCGCTCACCATGCTCGTGCCGGTCGCCGTCGCCCGCCCAGCCCTCGCCCACGACCCTGGGCAGGGTGAGCCGGTCGGCAGCGCCCAGCTCGCGACCACCCGCCGGGACGAGAACGTCCGGCTGACCGTCCTCGTCGACAAGGCGTGCCCCCGACCCGGCCGTGCCACGGCGGGCGTCGTGGGCCGACGGGCCGGCGCGACGGTGCGCGCCGGCGCGGAGCCCGCCCCCTCGGACAGCGGCACCTGCACCTACACGGGCGAGCTGCCCCTGCCGGCCGGGGGTCGCTGGTTCGTCTACCTGCAGCTCGGCGACGGACCCGGCCGGACCCTCGAGACCTGGCTCGAGCTGCCGGCCGGCGCCACCCGAGCCAGCGCCACCAAGGCGCTCTATGTCGCCACCCCGCCTGCATCCACGGGCGGGCAGGCGCTCGCCGGGGGAGCGCTCTACCTGATCGTGATAGGCCTTCTCGCCGGCAGCGTCCGCCTCGCCACCTGGGCCCGTGGGGCGGTGACGCCCAGGCGCTGTGGGCCCTGATGAGCCGCAGGGCCGGAAGACGCCGTTCGGGCAGCAGGTTCTTGCATCTCCTACAGGCAGTGGGCACTGCGGTCGACACGAGGACGTGGACTCTCCGACCGGCAGGACAGGACCGGTACGCAGGGGGAGCGGGGTGTCCCGGCTGGTCGTGCTGGTGCTGTCGTGCGCCGCCGTGCTGAGCACCGCCGGCCCAGTCGGCGCCTCCGCACCCAGCCTCGTGCCGGCCGCGCAGAGCGAGGTAAGCAGGAGCGCGGGCCGGCCCGACCCGGCGGCAGAAGTGCGTCGGCTCAGGGCGCAGGTCAAGGACACGGCCTCCGAGCTCGCCGGTCTCACGCTCTCCTGGGAGCAGGGCGGGAAGCGGCTGGAGCAGCTGCAGCAGCAGGACCTGCTCGCGCAGCGTGTGGTGGACGAGCAGCGAGGTTCGGTCGCCGCTGCGCAGTCGCGGATGGACGCCCTCGCGAGCCTGGCCTACCGCCAGCCCGCCAGCCCTGAGCTCGAAGCGGCGCTGACTGGTGACCTGCGGGTGCTGACGGACTACCTGTACGTCCGCCGCGGCCTGCAGCGGGCCGGTGTCGACCAGCAGGCCGTGCTGCGGGACCTCACCGCACGGCGTGCCGAGGCCGAAGTGGCAGCTGTACGGCAGGGCCGGCTGCGTCTGCAGGCGCAGCAGCTGCAGCGCCAGCTCGACGGGCAGCTGGCAGCCATCCTGGACGTGGTCGGTCGCCGGCAGGCCGAGCTGCAGCGGGCAGCGAAGGCGCTGGACAGGGCGGTGGCCCAGCAGCAAGCCGAACTCGCTCGCCAGGCGCTAGCGCGGGTGCAGCAGCGGGACGCCGCAGCACGGGCCACCGCGGTCCGGGCTGCCGCAGCCGGTGCGGCCGCACCGGCGGCACCTGGCGCACCGGTCGGCGGCCTCGTCCTCCTTGTCCCGTCGGCTGGGGACGACGCGGACGCTGCCTACGTCAACGGCTTCATCCCCGACACGCTGCTGCAGCCGTTGTTGTCTGCGCCCGGCCACCGGCTCCGGCCGCGTCCCGCGGCCGCGTTCGACGCAATGAGCCTGGCGTACGCCAGGTCGACGGGCAACGCCCTCTGCGTCACCGACTCCTACCGCTCGTACGCCGCCCAGGTGGACCTGTTCCGCCGTAAGCCCTCGCTCGCCGCAACGCCGGGAACGAGCAACCACGGTCTCGGCCGGGCCGTGGACCTCTGCGGTGGGGTCGAGTCCTTCGGCAGCTCGGCCCACCGCTGGATGCAGGCGCACGCCGGCGAGTTCGGCTGGGTGCACCCGTCCTGGGCCGAGCCGGGAGGCAGCCGGCCCGAGCCGTGGCACTGGGAGTACGTCGGCCCGGCGCTGACCGCCGTCGGCTGAGCCGGGGTCAGCGCGTTCACAGCGGAGAGTCCAGGCAGGCGTCAATCCCGTTGGCCTTCCAGTACGCGTTGATGCCGGCCCCGCGCTCGTCCAGCCGAGATGTCGTCTGCTGGACGAGCGCAGCGGCCATCCGCTGGTCTCGTCTGCCGATCGCGTCCTGCAACGCGGCCACGGCAGCGGTCACGTCGGCGAGCTGCTCGCGCTCGGGCGCGATGATCTGGCTCGCCCAGGCGGACTGCTCCGCCTTCGGGGGCCGGACACCTTCCAGTGCCTTGAGGCCGTTCTGCTCGGCAGGGACCTGGGCCTTCAGGAAGTCCAGGAACTGGGCGGCCTGGCTCGGGCGGTCACCTGCATAGGGTCGCCCTGCGGCCCGGCAGATCGCGTTGGCCCGGTCGACCAGCTGGCCATGGGTGAGCCGGCCCGCAGTTCCCGAGCAGGCCGCCGTGACCGTCGTCGAGAACAGCAGCAGCACAGCAGTACCGATGATCTTCATGATTCCGTCCGAGGGACGTCGCCGGGACCCGACTGCCCCGCCGCACGGCTCGAGCATGTCGCATCCGAGCCGCGGGGCGCCGCACCGGTGGCAAGGGCCATGCTGTCGTGATGCACCTCCACGGCGGACGCTGAGCTGGCCGCGGTGGTCACCTGGCGCACCTTGATCCGCACCCGGCCGGCGTACCGGCGGCTGTGGGTCGCCCGGACCGTGTCGCAGGTCGGCGACATCGCGCAGTTCACGACGCTGGCGCTGCTGGTGTTCGCGCTGACCGGCAGCGGCCTCGGCATCTCCACGCTGGTCGTCGTGGAGGTGCTGCCGGTGCTGCTGCTGGCGCCGCTGGCCGGTGCGCTCGCCGACCGCTATCCGCGGGTGCGCGTCATGGTCGCCGCCGACGTGCTGCGGCTGGCCCTCGCCGTGACGTTGGCACTGGCGCACGACCACGTCGTCGTCGTATATGCGCTGGCGGCCGCGATGTCCGCCGGCAACGCGCTGTTCAACCCGGCCGCGCAGTCGCTGCTGCCCGCCCTCGTCGATGACGAGGAGCTCGTCACCGCCAACTCCGGCATCTGGACGGCCGCCGTGAGCTGCCAGGTGCTGCTCGCCCCGCTGGCCGCGCTGCTGGCGACGACCGCGGGGTTCGGGGCCGCGTTCGCGGTCAACGCCGCGAGCTTCGCTCTCAGCGCAGGCGTCCTGCGCGGACTGCGGCCCGTGGGTGCGAGCCGGCCGATCAGCGCACCGAGCCTGCTGGGGCACGCGGGGGAGGGTCTGCGTGCGCTGGCCGCGTCACCTGTGCTCCGGGCACTGGCGCTGACCCAGCTGCTCGCGGCGCTGTCGGCGGGGGCCACCAGCGCGCTTCTCGTCGTACTTGCCGCGCAGCGCCTGCACGCCGGTGGCAGCGGCTTCGGCGTACTGCTCGGCGCCATCGCGGTCGGCGCCGTCGCCGGGCCGCAGCTGCTGCGCCGGGTGTCGGACCCGCGCCGTCCTGCCCTGGTCTTCGGACCGTTCGCGCTGCGCGGCCTGGTGGACCTCGTCCTGGCGACCGTGACCGCGTTGCCGGCGGCCGCTGTCGCCCTCGTCGCCTACGGCGTCGGGACGTCCACCGGCAACGTCACGTTCGCCTCGCTGGTGCAGACCCGCGTGCCCGAGCAGCTCCGCGCACGGGCCTTCGCCGGCCTGGACGTGCTCTGGCAGGCGGGGCGGCTGACCAGCCTGCTCGTGGGGGGCGCGCTCGCCGACGCGCTCGGCATCCGCGTCGTCTACCTGCTCGGCGGGTCACTGCTGCTCGCCGCAGCCGGCCTGGGCGCCATGCTGACCCGACCCACCACCGTCCCGGCCTGAGTCAGACTTTGCGCACCTCGGGCGCACTGTTACTAGGCGTCTGACGCGGCTACCGGCCTGTCACCGAACAGGTGCACGCGCGCGGCGAGCGCTGCCACCGCAGTGACGACGTCGGACGCCGCCGGCCAGTCGACGACGGGTACGCGCTGCCGGTCGGCGGCGACGACCTCCTCGCTCCACGGCACGCTGCCCGCCAGCTCGAAGCCGTGGCGCTGGCAGAACTCGGCGATGGCCTGCTCGTCGTCCGGTCCGCGCACCTTGTTGGCGACGACGAAGACCCGCTCGACCGGGAGTTCCGTGACGAGCGCGGCCATCCGCCGGACCGTCTCGAGGGAGCGGTAGTACGGCTCGGCGACCAGTGCGACGGCGTCGACGTGCCGCACGGTGCCGCGGCTCAGGTGCTCCGGCGAGGCCTCCATGTCCACCACGACGACCCGCTCGGGGCAGTCCAGGTCCTCCAGCAGGCACGACACGACCGCGTGCGCCGAGCACAGGCAGCCCTCGTCGGCATGCGCGGGCGCGCCCATGCCCAGCAGGCGTACGCCGTCCGGCGCATTCAGTGCGTAGCGGTCCAGCACGCTCTCGATGGGCTCGGTCAGGCCGGCCCCACCGATCCGGCGGGACACCAGCGAGGACGGCACGGGCCCGAGCCCGGCGGCCGTCGCCGCCGACACACCGAGCGCGGTGGACAGGTTGGGGTTGGCATCGGCGTCCAGCGCCACGACCGGTCGACCGGAGCGGGCCGCGAGCCGGGCGAGCGTCGCGCTCAGCGTCGTCTTGCCGGCCCCGCCCTTGCCGGCGATGGCCAGCCTCAACGGACGCGGTGGTGCCGGGACGCGACCTGCCGGTAGCGGCTGCGGTAGGCGCTGAGCGACCGCGCCACCTCGGCCAGCGAGCCGGCGACGACGTGCAGCCAGTCCCGGCCCTCGTCGGTCAGCTCGTAGGTCCGCCGCGCCGGGCCGGCCGCGGACGGCTCCCAGGTCGAACGGACCAGCCCCTCCTCGTCCATCGCCCGCAGGCAGCGGTAGAGCCCCCCCGGATCCACCCGCTCGAGCCCGAGCTCGCCCACCTGGTCGAGCAGCTCGTAGCCGTGCGAGGTCCCCTCGGCCAGGAGCAGCAGCAGGCACGGACGCAGGTAGTTGCGGGGCAGCCCGACCGGGACCTCCTCGGCAGAACCGCCGCTCATCCCGCCGACCTCGGCGCGCGCTCCGCGGCGCAGGCGATGGCCTCCTCGACCGAGTTCTGGCACCAGCAGTCGGCGCTGCACTCGCCGTGGGTCGGCCGGGTGAGGTCGGCGAAGCTGAGCGCGAACTCCGTCTTGCCCTCCGCCAGACCGGACTCGGACATCACGTAGCCGCCGGGCACCGGCTCGAGGTAGCCGTCGAGCACCAACCGGTCGAGGTAGCCGACCCCGACCTCCGCCTCGACGCCGAGGAACCGCTCGAGCAGCGTCGCGTCGACGACCTCGCCGAGCCCTTCGCCGCGCAGCCAGTACATGACCTGCAGGATCTCGCTGCGCCAGTAGAGCGCGCGCAGGGCCGCGGATTTCGGGGGGTGCAGCTCGTCCATCGCGTCAGCGTCCCCGAGCTGCCGGCGTGGGCTCGGCGGCTGCCTCGGCCAGGCCGGTCAGGTCGTCGAGGGCGACCGCGATGCCGCCGAGCTGGTCGTTGACGGTGAGGACCGACGGGCCGATCACGCGGCACTGCGTCTCGATCGCCCGCACGCCGAACGCGACCTTGCCGAGCAGCGTCGACGTACGCCGCACCGAGCCGGCGATGCGCGCCAGGTAGTAGACGAGGACGACGAGCACCAGGACGATCTCGACGATGGTGAGCGTGACCAGCAGCGCGGTCATCGCCCGCGTCCTTCTGCCGGGGTCGGGGTGGTCGAGCGGTCCTGGCTCCCTCGCGGTTCCGACGGGTGCACCGGCTCTCCCCGCAGGAGCTGTTCGTGCCGCCCCGCCTCGTCGATGAACTCGCCCAACCGCAAGGAGGTCTCGCCCAGCAGCCAGGTCGTCGAGGTGTTGCGGGCGACCTGCTTGCCGGCGGTCCAGACCAGCCCAGCGCCGCGCTCGATGCGGTGCACCTGCCGCAGGAAGGTCTCCAGCAGCACTACGGCGACGACGGCCACCACCAGCCCGAGCGCGAGAGCAAGGAACCAGTAGCCGGTGTCGCTCATGAGCGGGCTCCAGGGGTGAGGCTGGTCCTCGCGTCGGCCGCGGCCGCCACGATGCGCTCGGCGGTCGACACGGTGGCTCCGAGCTGCCAGAGGCCGGCCGTGCCGTCGCGCGTGTCGTTGAGGCCGGCCAGGACCGCCTCCGCCTTCTCGGCCGTCCGACTCGCCCCGCGGATCATCAGCAGCAGTACCACCACGACGACAACCACGACGAAGGCGCCGATCAGGTAACCCAGGATCCAGCCGCTCAAGGGCCCTCCACGTGTACTCGACCGAGGTCGCGGACGTTACACGGGATCCGGCGGTATGTGTATGTTGCATCTACGGCGCGATGTGAGGCGCGGCACAAACCCGGCGCGGCCAGCACAGGAGCAGCAGATGGCGGATCGATCGACGAGGACCCCTGAGCTGTCCACGCGCACGCCCGCGCGGGAGCTGCTCGACGCGCTCGGCCCGATCGAGTCCTTCCACGACTGCAGCCACCTCGGCGCCTTCGGGATGCCCTCGGGGGCCATGACGGAGGACATGCTGTCGGGCGAGGCGGAGGCGTCCGCTGCCACGAGGTTCGGGCCGCTGGAGAAGGTGCACGCGTTCTGGTTCGCCGGGATGAGCTGTGACGGCTGCAGCGTGGCGGCCACGGGGGCGACCAACCCGTCGGTCGAGAGCATGATGCTCGGGGCCCACCCCGGGATCCCGCGGGTCGTCCTGCACCACCCCGTCCTCAACATGGAGTCCGGCCCGCACTACCTGCGGCCCGCCGAGCAGGCCATCGAAGGCACGCTCGGGGCGCCGTACGTCGTGATCCTGGAGGGCTCGATCGCCGACGAGGTCGTCGCCAACGCCGCGGGCGGCTACTGGTCGGCGACCGGCGAGGAGCCGTGGGGAGCCGACGGCGCGCTGCGCCCGGTCAGCTCGACGGAGTGGATCGCCCGGCTGGCCCCGAACGCCGCCGCCATGATCGCCATCGGCACGTGCGCGACCTGGGGTGGTGTCCCCTCCGCGGAGGGCAACCCCACTGGCGCGATGAGCCTGATGGACTTCCTCGGGAAGGACTACCGCTCGGTCCTCGGCGTACCGGTCGTCAACGTGCCGGGATGCCCGCCGGTCGGCGACAACTTCACCGAGACGGTCGCCGCCGTCCTGTACTTCCTGCAGGGCTTCGGACCGCTGCCGGAGTTCGACGAGCTCGGTCGGCCCGCCTGGCTGTTCGGCGAGACGGTGCACCGCAGGTGCGTGCGCGGCGCCTACTACGAGGAGGGCACCTTCGCCCACGAGTTCGGCGACCCGGAGTGCCTGGTCGAGATCGGCTGCTGGGGGCCGGTCGTCAACTGCAACATCACCTCGCGCGGCGCCGTGAAGGGGATCGGCGGCTGCATGAACGCCGGCGGCGCCTGCATCGGCTGCACCATGCCGGGCTTCCCGGACAAGTTCACGCCGTTCTACAAGCGCCCACCCGGATCGCTCGCGTCGACCACGGTGTCGCGCATGGTCGGCAGCTTCATCCGGCCGCTGCGCAAGTTCAGCAACAACAACCTCAACCGCGAGGTGCGCTGGGACCGCCAGGGCGCCGCGCCCAGCGCCTACTCCCGCGAGAAGTACGAGCCGTCGCCGCTGGCCGACGTAGGCCACA